>Ga0268298_10003703_pt1 | contig 15403 bp, 8 predicted proteins | sample WWTPWeurt_MetaG_FD_194462 | JGI IMG/M metagenome (GOLD analysis project Ga0268298, IMG submission 194462) | Activated sludge microbial communities from WWTP in Nijmegen, Gelderland, Netherland - WWTP Weurt | ecosystem: Engineered > WWTP > Aerobic digester > Activated sludge | place: Netherlands... | reverse complement strand
GCGAAGATCACGCCGGCAATTTTGGCCGTTAACTGCATGACTGCCGGGTCCACCGTGCCCAGGAAGGGCAGGTTCAGCATTTTGCTCTTGTCGTCCGCTCCCGGCAGGGGCGGCGCTTCGGGCTTGCCGTCGCTGTTTTGACCCAGTCCTTCCAGTCCAATCAGGTTTCGCCTGGGCTTTTTGTTTGATTTGATCTCCTGGGCAAAGGGGTTGGCCAGGCCGCTGCGGATGAATTTTGAGAGGACATTGCCCCCTTCCTCGTGCGCCGGCAGTTGACCCTGGGGGGTGGCATCGAAAGGCACCCAGTTCCAGTAAGGAATATAAACCTCGGTCCAGACATGGGAATCTTTGGCTCGAATTTCGTTGTAGCCGGTTGCTTTATTGAAGGTGCCCGGCAAATAACCCACTACCAGGCGGGCCGGAATGCCCTGGGCCCGGCAGAGCAGGGCATGGGCTGTGGCAAAGTGGCGACAACTGCCGGTCTTGCTTTTGAAGAGAAAGTTGTCTATGGCTTGAGCCGGGTTTTCAGTGCTCGGGGCGGTTTTGAAGAGCCCGTCGTTTTCGTACTGATAATTTTTCTTGAGATATTCCTGTATTTTTTCTGCGCGGGAGAACCAGTTTGCTTCCGGGTCATTGCAGATTTTCTGGGAAAGTTCCTTGATACCGCTCGTCAGTCCTCCGCCATGCTTCAGGCAGCTGGCTGCCGTTTCATACTCGTCTTTGCGATCCTCGTCCAGTTCAAGGAGGGTTTCAAGCGGATGATTGCGCATCACTTGCATGTCATAAACAGGGGCCTGGCTGATGACGGTGAAGGCCGCGCCGCGCTTGATCGGTTCGGTGGCTTTGACGGTAGCGTCCGAGTCCATTCTCAGCTCTTCGCCGCCCACCTTGACGATTTGAGGGATCCAACTGGTGGGGACGATGTAGCCCAGATCCGTCTCGGCTCTGAAATCTTGCTTTACTTCCAGGGTGGGAAGGGCCGGCGGCACGTAAATGGTATCGGATGCGGTGAGGTCGAAACCGAAAGTTTTGTTGGCTTTGATGACGCGTGGCGTGGTGGGCAGTGCTCTCTTCCAGAGTGTACCGTCGAAGCCGTTCAGGGCATATTTGCGGATATAGAGGTGCTGAGGGGTAGCCACCTTCATTATTAGTGTTTCGGCGTTGGTCTGCGGATTCGACAGATCTATGCCTTCCTTCTGGTAGGCTTCGTTCAGGGTCTTGTCGCGTTTGAGCTGCTCTTTCAACTTGGCCATTTGCTGGGCGTTGAGGGTGCCTTTGATCTTGCTCAAATCAATGTTTTCTTGCCCCTGTCCCAGTGGTGCAGTGGTGGCCTGGTTTGAACTCTTGGGATTGTCGGCGGACTTTCCTGCACCACCAGCGGTGCCGTGCTCGCCGCCCTTGACGGTGAAGCCGGAGCCACCCTCTTTCTGACCATCGACGCCGCCTCTGAGAGCCTGACTGCGTCCGCCTTTACCCAGTTGTCCGCTCAAATAGGCCGAGAGGGGAAACTTGGAGCGCACTACGTTGTCTATGAAAACATCGATGAGACTGTCGGTGCGAGGCAGCACCACGAAGGTGCCGAAGCTGAAGAGGGGTAGCAGCATCACCGGGATAAACGATGTTAGAGATATGGCGCGCAGGCGCTTTTCCATCACTTGCTTTTTGCTGTCGCCGCCGGCTACCGCTCTTGAAGGTCCCAGTTCGTGGGAGCGTGAGGATGAATCGAAGAAGAGAAGCAGACCGGCAAGAATCGTGTAGCTGAGGATGAAGGCGCCGAAAAAGGGATCTTTCCCGCCTACGCCTGTGAGGAAGGTCAACAAGGCCAGCCCGATCAAGGAGGCTATGGAGAAGTCGGTGCGGGTGCGCAAATCGAAGCAGTGCAGGGCGGAAAGACCGGCGATCAAATGCACGAAGGCGGCCACGGCGGTGCCGCTTGAGCTCATGGAAACGGCATAGATCTCAAAGCCGAAGTTGGTAAATAAAAGCAGGGTGCCGACCGTGGGCAGGGTACCGAGCCAGATCGGTCTGGAATCACGGAAGAGGTAAGCCAGGTAACTGCCGAGGATGGCGGTCATCATGAAGAGCAAGGTGACGAGCGGCGGTGTCGGGATATAGCAAGCCGAGCCGAAGAGCAGCACCAGGTTCATGGTCAGGGCCGTCAGGCGCGTGCCCAGTGAACTTTCCGGCGCTTCCTCTTTCTTCTTGTTTTTCTTGGGAAGGTTGTTCACAGGTGGGCAAGCTCCTCAAACTCTGCCAGGGACGCCAGAATTCTGCCGTACTGAGCCGGCTTGTCCCTGGTCACCGGTGAGCTCCTGCGATCACCGGAACCCTGGGCGTGGAGAGGAATAGGCGCACTGGCTTGTCTGGCCATCATGAGGGTGCTGTCGGCTTCCAGGAAGGCCCGGGACAGGACCCAGAGATCGACCTGCCTGAGGGCCGAGGCTGAGACCGCCGGTCTCATGGTGGCGGCAGTAAGTCTCGCTAGTGGGTCTTTCGACTCATCCAATTCTGGTTCTCCTGCCTTAAATTCCTCTTCCGGCTGAGTGGAGAGATCTGAGGGGCGCACGGTGAGCAAAGCCAGCGTATCCGACATACCGACCTGGGGCACCCGCACCCGGTATTCGCTATCTTTCACTTCCAGTGCTTCCACTCTAGCAAGAATTTGGGAAGCCCACCCGATTCCTCTGGCAATGGGCGGTAAGTCGCTGAGAATATCCGGCAGTTTTTCCAGATCCTCGTCCAGGCTGGGAATCACGAATAATTCCGGTGCACCTCCCAGGCGGAAACCCAGTTGGAGCAGCGAAAGAGTAATAGAGACGGCCAGCTCGAACTGGTCTTCGCTCTTCCAGTCGGAAGTGAGGTCGAGCAAAACATCAAAGCCCGGCAGTCCTTCCGACTCGAATTCTCTGATCATCAATTTGCCGGTTTTGGCTGAACTGGGCCAGTGAATAAAGCGCGGGCTGTCGCCGCTGCGAAATTCTCTCAGAGAGCGAACCGAGGCGGATGAAAGCGCGGCAATCGGCCTCGATGATGAGAAGAAGAGGGCGGAGTCGCCGGCGGCGCGCAGGCGAAAGAGGAAGTTGCCGTCTATATTATTGATGCGCGGGTAGACGGTCATCTGCGGTATGCGCGAACCGGCCCGCACTTCGCTGGCTCCCTGGTTGGCCGAGTAAAGTCCTTCTTTATCTTGTTTTTCCAGACCACGTTGCAGTTCTTCTGCAAACTTGTCACTTAATATGTAGCGCTTATTCCACCAGGCCAGCCCGAAGGGGTAACAACTGAAGATTTCAATTGCTTCCAGGTTGTATACGCCCCGCTTCAATCTTGGTGTTTGTGCCACTACCCAGGCTTCGCTGGTGAGGTGCTCGACCATGATCGGGCGCAGCATGTTTTCGCGTTCCCCGAGCTTGACCAGTTTGATTTGCACCAGAAGCCATTTGATGGGCAGATATGGGGCCAGGAAGCCCCACCAGTTTTTGCGGATTACCTTTACCCGCAGGTTCAACCGCTCTCTGGCCACGGCCTCGGCTGGTAAGTGAAAGTGAATGCTGGTTTCCAGAACCTGTAAGAGGGGAAGCAGCACACCCAGCAAAATTGAGGTGAGGGCCACGGAGGTAAGGAGATAACACCAGAGATTTCCTGTTTCTCCCCCGAAGAGATAAAGGCAGAATGCGAGAAAGAGAATGACGAAGAAACGAGTCTCAAGCACGAGATCCATTTCCGAATCGGCGAATTTAAAAGTAAACTTCAGCCCGCGAGGGTGAAGCTCTTCCTGTGATGCCCTATCTTTGCCGCTTTTGGCGCCAAATTTAAACTGGAACGGGGACTTCTTCGAGGACTCTTTCAATAAGTTGAGCATGGCTGACCCGGTTGTCCCTTACCTTGGGGATTATTCTATGACCCAATACATACGGCGCGAGCAATTTCACATCATCAGGCTTGACATAGTGGCGTCCGTCTACCAGCGCCGCCGCCTGCGCTGCTCTCATCAGGAGTTGGCTGCCCCTGGGGCTGACGCCTAGCACGATGGAGGGGTGCTTGCGGGTGGCACCAACCACGGTGACAATGTAGTTCTTGATGGATTGTTCGACGACAATGGTTTTCACCACCTGCCGGGCTTCCAGTACTTCATCTTCCGTTAGCACTGCGTCAACGCTGAATGCCCCTTCGTCGAGAGTCTTATCGAGGATCTCTACTTCCTGGCTGGGTTTGGGATAGCCCAGCGAAAGCGAGAGCATGAAGCGGTCGAGCTGAGCTTCAGGCAGGGGGAAGGTGCCGTGGTATTCGATCGGGTTCTCGGTGGCGATCACAAAGAAGAGGTCGGGCAGCCGCCTTGTGGCACCGTCAGTGGTGACCTGGTTCTCTTCCATGGCCTCCAGCAAGCTGGACTGAGTGCGGGGAGTGGCTCGGTTAATTTCGTCGGCCAGGAGGATGTTGGTGAAAATTGGACCCGGCATAAATTTGAAGACGCCTTCCTTGGCTTCGAAGATGCTGACGCCGCAGATATCCGAAGGCAGAAGGTCGGGCGTACATTGAATTCGCTTGAATTTGGCATGCACCGACATGGCCAGGGTCTTGGCCAGAAGTGTTTTGCCGACTCCGGGCACGTCTTCTATGAGGCAATGACCGCCGGCCAGAAAGGCTACCACTGACAGGCGCGTGGCGTGCTCCTGGCCGACCAGGACGCCATTGATGTTGTCGAGAAGCAACTGCACCTTAGGCGAGAGCACCTGCACTCTCTGGGCTGGCCCGGCGCCGTCATAGGGGTCCATGTCTTGTACGCCTGTTATCCGCTGACTATCCACCGTGGACTCCTTGTTGAGATGGTTGCCAAGTTGGTCTTAGTATGGCTGTGGTCACAGCCGCTTCATTCTCTCTTCTCTTGAATTCCCCATGCGGTCATTGAGCTGTGAATCCAGGAAAAAATTGAATAATCATTATACTGACTAAATTCACATACTGACTAAATTCTCACGGTCCACGCTTCGCCCGCAATTTTTCCGGTTGGAATTTGGACCAGGATTGCTTGCGGCAGGGCTCGCGGTTGCTGCTTATCGGACCTGCGCCGACTCTAAGGAAGACTTGCTATTTGGAAAATGTAGTTGGGTAAATGTGCTGCCGCAGTTCCTTCTCTTGACGAGTGGCAGGTGTTAAACTGGCACCTGCTTTAGCGCTTGCGCCAGCTCATCGAAGCCCCTGCCGGGGCAAGAAAGACCTTTTGCAACAGGAATTCGCCATGGCTTTGACCTTTCAACAAGTAATCCACAGTCTCAATGATTTCTGGGGCCGCCATGGTTGCGTGGTCATGCAGCCTTTCGACCTTGAGAAGGGCGCCTCCACAATGAGTCCGGGTACCTTTCTGAGAGTTCTTGGTCCGGAGCCGTGGAATATGGCTTGCGCCGATCCCTGCCGCAGACCGACTGATGGTCGCTATGGCGAGAATCCGAACCGTTTGCAGCATTACTTTCAGTATCAGGTGATTCTCAAACCGTCTCCGGACAATGTGCAGGAAATCTACCTGGAAAGCCTGAAAGAGCTGGGTATCAATCCGCTTGAACATGACATTCGCTTTGTGGAAGACAACTGGGAATCGCCTACACTGGGCGCCTGGGGCGTCGGCTGGGAGGTCTGGCTGGATGGACTGGAGATTACTCAGTTCACTTACTTTCAACAAGCCGGTGGTCTTGATGTCAGACCGGTTGCCGCCGAGATTACATACGGTGTGGAACGCCTCTCCATGTACTTGCAAAACGTAGATAACGTCTATGAATTGCAGTGGAACGACCATGTCAAATACGGTGAGTTGTACCGCGCCAACGAAGTGCAGCAGTCAACCTATAATTTCGAGAAGAGCAATCCCGAGATGCTAAGCACCCTCTTTCATTTGGCTGAAACTGAGGCGCTGCGTCTACTTGACGAAAAACTGGTATTGCCTGCCTACGAGCAAATTCTCAAGTGCTCCCATACCTTCAACTTGCTGGATGCGCGGGGCGTTCTGGGGCGAGATGAGCGTATGGCCAGTATCTTGAAAATTCGCAAACTTTCGGAAAGAGTGGCTCGAGCCTTCCTTATACATCGAATCGAGTTGGGCTTCCCGCTTCTGCCGGAAGGGGAAAGAGAGGCAACTCTAGCGGCTTTCCGCGAAAAGTATATCGAAAAAAGCAAGGTAGAAAGTAAGAAGGGCTAGTGCTCTCCAAGTCGTATATGCATTGGGGTTACTCTGAGTATGTCGCAGTAATCCCCGCTTTCTGTCGGCTTGAAAAGCGGAAAAATCTTGCCCACAGGGGTTTTTATTTGCTTCAGAAGCGATATGCTGTTTGAATAAAGAGTGGCTGGTCTGGGTATAAGTAGCTTAAGTGAGAGCCCTCAGGCAAGAGCCTTTACTAGAGCGGGAGTCCTTAGTTTGACAGAGAGCAAGAGTGGAGTCAGGTTCGCTCAAGGATGTGCCCCAGGCTCATCCTGGCAGTCAAGAACGGCTATCTCTCTAGCTTTTACCCTTCTGGCTCAGTGCGTGTTCGCCTGTGCCGCCGAGTCTAAGGGCAAAGTCAGTCTCTCCGGGAAAGCCCCTCTGGTTGCCATGGGGTTTGTGCCGGTAATCCATTCTCCCCAGCATGGTCGTTATCATGTTGTGCGCGGTAGCGGCGCTAAATCAGCCTGGCGCAAGCGTTTATCCACTCCTTTTAAACCCCCAGTCAAGTCCGTTCCAAAAGGAAGCGCGGCCGCTGGTGATGGGAAAAGCGGCTTACCCACCGGAGCTGCCGGCAAAGCGGTGGTGAAGGCGCCGACGGCAAATGCCACGGATAATTCAGCGGAAGCACTCAAAACTTTGAGCGTTAAAGCCGTCTATGACGGAGTCTTCTACAAGGTGTTTTCCGGTCGCTTGCCTTCGGGCGGCTATGCCAGAATCAATTTGCTCGATGTCGATATGTCCCGCTCGCCGGTGAAAATTCGTCCAGTTACTGGTTCTTACGCCTTTGCCAAACTCAAGGATGTGCGCGAGCACTGCCGTGACAGTGGTGCTCTTGCTGCGATCAATGCCAATTATTTTAAAACTACCAACGGCATTCCTCTGGGCACTCTCATTGAAGACGGTGATTGGCTTGCCGGACCGCTTTATGACAGAGTTACTCTCGGCTTTACCGAGGGCGGCTATGCGCGCATCGATAGAGTTTCATTGCACGGTCTGCTCTATACCGATAACACCGAAAATCCGGTTCTCTGGATAAACAACGTCAATCAGCCGCGCCGCACCGGTTCCCATTGCATCCTTTACACGCGCCATTGGGGCGGCAGTGCCAGTTTGCCTTATCCCGGAGTGCTCGTCGGGGTGGATGCTTCGGGGCGGGTCGTATCTACTGATGACTTGAAGTTGACGATTCCTTATGGCGGTTTTGTGCTGGCCGATTCCAAAGGCTCGCCCATCAGTAAGCTGCAAGAAGGGGAGCAGGTCAATATTCGCTGGCAGATTCATCCCGGTGATTGGGCTGACGTAACCGAGGCGGTGAGCGGTGGTCCGCTTCTGCTCAAAAACGGCAAACTCGATCTCGATTTAAAGAGAGAAAAATTTCCTGCTTCCTTTGTCGGCAGTCATATCCATTCCCGCACTGCCTGTGGTATCACCGCCGACGACCATTTGCTGCTCGCTACTTTCGAAGGTCCTCACAGTATGTACGACATCGCCAAGTTTTTCTTGAAGCGTGGTTGTACCGAAGCTATGAATCTTGACGGTGGAGGTTCCACCACTATGGTGGTAGACGGCAAGACTGTGACTGCCAATGCCAACCATGCTCAAAGGCGCGTCGCCGTTGCCCTTGGTTTGTTCTCACCGGAGAAAGCCCGCGCCCTCTCTACTGTTCTGGGAGGCTCCTATAGACCTACCCAGGAGATGGCCAGCTTTGTAGGTACGAGTATCGTGCCTTACGAGAAAGTCTACAAAGAAGCAATCCGACAACCTGAAGCCGACCCGCTTATGACCTCACTTATGTCCTTCGACCTCAGGCAGCAATCCGATGAGGTGCGCAGCGCTGCCGTCAGTCAACCGCAGCCCCTCGATGATGCGGCTGTGCTTGAGCAGTCTTTGGCTCAGCAAGAGCCCCAGGCGGCTGTCTCCGGCTCCACATTCCCCAAAAGCGAGCCCTCGCCGAGGCGGAGCGCAGGCACCGGGCAATTAAGCCAGGTCGAGAGCAAAATGCCGGCCGGATCTGCTAAATTGAAGTCTGTCAAACCCAGGTTTGGAAAGGCTCCGGTCAGCCTTCTCAAGGGGCTGTGGAACCGCTAGCCTGAGTTTGCTGGTACATTTGCATAGGCGGACTGGTCTTGGGCGATAAATTTGCAGTTGGCGTAGATCTTGGCGGAACCAAGATTCTTGGTTCAGTAGTCAATCTCAATACGGGCCGTATGGTCTCCACCTCCAAGAAAAAGACGCGGGTGGTGAATGAAGGACTGGATCTAGTCAAGCGTATTTCCCTGGTTGTGGCGGATGCCATCGATGAATCAGGCATGGACCCTAGCAAATTGGCTGGTATCGGTATTGGTGCGGCGGGCATGGTCGACCGCGAAAAGGGTATTCTCCTGGCGGCGGCCAATTTGGGCGCCAATGATGTCGTTTTGGCGGAGCCGCTCAAAGCGCAATTCGGTCTACCTGTGAAGGTGGGCAATGATGTGGAAGTGGCCACCCTGGGTGAACTCAATTTCGGTGCCGGCCGGGAGTGCAATAACTTTGTCTGTATCTTTGTTGGAACCGGCATCGGCTCCGGCATTGTGCATGAGGGGCGGATATTGCGCGGCGGCAGCGGTACTGCCGGCGAGGTCGGGCATATCATTGTAGATAACGATGGACTCGTCTGCGGCTGCGGTGGCTATGGCTGCCTGGAGACCTATGCGTCCAGAACGGCTGTGGCTAAGTCTATCGTCTACGATCTGGGGCGCGGCATGGATTCCGTCTTGCGCGATAAGATCGATCCGCAGAAGGGTATCTTGCGCTCCAAAGCCATTTCGCAGGCTGTCGAGTGCGGTGACCGCGTGGCCCTGCGAGCCATACACAAGGCTGCCCGCTATATGGGGCTTGGTTTAGCCACCGTAATCAATTTCTATAATCCCAAACGCATCATTATTGGTGGCGGTCTGGTGGAGGCTGTTCCACTCTTCCTGGAATTGGCGGAAGAAGAGGCGCGCCGCCGTTGCCTGCGCATACCGGCTAAGAAAACTGAAATAGTACAAGCCGAACTGGGCGATTTCGCCGGTACTATCGGCGCTGCTCTCCTGGTTAGATAAGGGCGGCTCCGGCGAAGCGCGAGCCTTGCTTGCTGCCGCGGCGAAGCAGTTCGGCTTCGATTTTTTGCATCACCCGCTCTTTTTCAAAGGCCCAGGACGGTGCAATGATTTCATCCTGGGAACCTTCCGCCACCAGGCGCATGATCACCAGGTCCGGCGGCAGCATTTCCAGGGCGTCGGCTACCAGTCTCACATAAGTATCTTCTTCCATGGTTTGAAGGCGTCCGGCCCGGTAATCTTCTTCCATGGGTGTGCCTTTATAGATGCACAACTGGTGAATCTTTATGGCAGTCAGCCCCAGCGGCGCCACGCGGCGCACGGTCTCCATCATGTCCGCTTCGCTTTCGCCTGGTAGACCAAAAATCAGGTGGGTTGCCAGTCTCAGACCATGTTTCTTTGCCCGTTCCACAGCATCAAAAAACTCTTCACCGGTATGACCCCTGTTGATTGCCTCCAGGGTGCGGTTGTGGATGGTCTGAACCCCCACTTCCAGAAACAAGAAGGTCTTTTCATGGTAGGTCTTGAGAAGAGCCAGAATATTGTCATCCAGGCAATCGGGCCTGGTACCCACGGCCAGACCCACCACATCTTCAGGTTCCAGAGCCACGTCGTAAAGTTCCTTCAGGACCCCTTCCGGCGCGTAAGTATTTGTAAAGGCTTGAAAGTAGGCCAGAAATTTGCCGGCTTTAAAACGCTTGCGGATGCGAGCCATGCCTGATTGCAGTTGATTCCTTATAGAAAGAGCGGTCTTGATGGTGGGTGCACCGGAGCCCCTTTCATCGCAAAATGTACAGCCGCCAAAGAGCCTGGTTCCATCGCGATTCGGGCAGGTGAAGCCGGCATCGAGGGGCACTCTGTAGACCCTCTCGCCGAAAGTCTCGCGCAAATAGTTATTGAAGGAGCGGTAGAACTGAGACATGTTACGTTTCGCTTAGTACTTTCTTGAGCCCGAGATTGCCCGGGCTGCCGTAGCCTGGACTTTCAAAGGGGATAATAATACTACTACGAGTTACAGGTAATTGATTTAGGCGCGTCTGTTATTGACACTATTCGTCGCGTTTTGTTATTCTCTGAAAACGCCTTGACTGATGCCCCCATCGTCTAGAGGCCTAGGACACCTCCCTTTCACGGAGGCGACGGGGATTCGAATTCCCCTGGGGGTAAGTCTTTAGAAAATGCAGAAATTGCATTAAACTGTCGGAGTTATTCACTCCGGCAGTTTTTCTTATTTTCAACCGAAATGAACCCTGCCAAGTGGGTGAATGTGGGACGGTCTGGGATTAATTACTAGTAGTCTTTACTCTATTATCTAAACTGATCTAGATAGGAAACTTCATTGAAACCGGAAACCAGAACATCACAGCGCCTGGGAGAGCTACTTCTCTCTTCCTCGGTCCTGACCGAAGCAGAACTGGAGCACGCCATTGAGCTTTCCTCGGAGACAGGCTTGCCCATGGGGCGGGTGCTGGTCATGTGCGGTTATATATCCGAGCGCGAGCTGGAGGCTGCCGTCAGGGCTCAGTCCCTGGTCAAAGACGGAGCGCTCACCAATGAAAAAGCCAGGGAAGCCATTCAGCTCATGTCCAAGAAGGGCATGGATTTTGAGCGCTGTCTCAAAAGTGTGGGTTTCGCCAGGGAGACTTCCGAGCCTACTTTCCGCCTCGGTGAGCTCTTCGTAGAGGCCCATATTCTCACCAAGTCCCAGCTCAAAGATGTCTTACGCACTTCCCAGGAAACCGGTTTGCCGGTTGGTCGGGTGCTGGTGTTGACCAGTGTGATTTCCGAAGAAATGCTTTCTGCCGCACTCACCGCGCAGGTGCTGGTACGGGACGGCAAAATCTCACCGGAGCAAGCCATTCAGGCTTTGCAGAGCAGCCGCTTCCGGCGCGTAAATATCGAAGTTTCCCTGATGGACCTGGGCTTCTACAAGCCGCCGCCCCGTCAGAGAGTCAAAATTGGAGAACTTCTGGTTTTATCAGGTCTCGTCAATGAATCGGATTTGATGACGGCCCTTGAACTGGGACTTATAAGGGAAGCGCCGGTGGGTCAGATGCTCGTAGAGGGCGGCTTTATCTCCAAGCGCATATTGGACGCCGCCTTGAAACTGCAAGAACTGGTTTCCGGTCATTCCTTGAGTGCCCTGAAAGCCTCGGAGGCCTTGAGGCGGGTGGCGGTCAACCACGTATCGCTGGCCCGGGCCATATCCGAGTTAGACCTGGAATCGAGCGAGAGGAAGGAACGGGTTCGTCTGGGTGAGATGCTCAAAGCCTGCGGTATCGTTGGTGATACCGATATCAAGAAAGCCCTCAAAGATGCCAGTCGTAATTCCGCCCTACTGGGCAAAGTTTTGCTGGTCACAGGCGTCATCGACGAACACACCCTGCATGCCGCTCTCAGACTCTTGCTTCTTCTGCGCAGCGAAAAGCTGACCATGGAACAGGCCATTATGGCTCTCAATCATGCCCGCAAGCACAAGTTGACTGTCGATGAGGCTCTGCAGGAGCTGAAGTGGAGCGTACCGGAGGAGGCTGATATTGAGAATGAGCCGGAGCCTGAAGCTGGTTCGACCTAGCAGCATATTTAGAGTCATCTGAAAGCAAAAGACCGCCGCGGTTATCCGGGCGGTCTTTCACTTCCTCATTTGTGATTTTGTTTCGGCGCTCCTAGTTGAACAAGGCTGAATCACGGGCGGTGGCTACCAGCCAGTTGATCACTCCCGGTGAGGCCAGCCCAATGACAATCATGGAAAGACCCATCACGAAGGACTTCGGTTGGAAGCCGCGCAGGCAGGCCTTTACTATTGTGGTCAGTCCCAGAATCGAACCAATTATGGCTATACCATTGGCCAGTACGTTCAAGAGTGCTTCAATATCAGCCAGGTTGTTGACCCTGACCGTACCGGCAGTGTTGACGCCCTGAACTACAGTACTTTCCACTCCCTGAGGCGCAATTGTGCCGTTTGTGGCACCCTGCATAACAGGAGTGGAGCCGAAGGCGTCACCGGACGTGGTTATGGCGATAGCTCCAGTTGCAGTCTGCTCGGCCGTACCAAAGCCGCTCAAGGAATCTCCGTTTGCCAGTCTGGCCGCTTCGTTGTTCTGTCTGTTCTGCCTGCCCGGCCCGTTCTGCTGGATGCCCCAGCGCTGATAGTCGCTCTGATTTTCCAGTACCACTCCGGAAGTTAGCGGTGAAACTATATGGTAGTTCACGGCCAGTGTTCCTGCTGCCGACAAATTGCGATTGGTCAGCAGTTGTTTGCAGGTTTGGGCCGCCACCAGTGTGGATAAATCCTGGGCTTCCTGTCCGGTGAGAATGTTGCAGGCCGGCTTTTCGTTCATTTTGAAGAGCTGGACTGAATAATGATGCCCACCGGGTTGCCACTGATCCAGGAAGCGATTGAGGTCGCTTGCCAGATTGCCGCTGCGCAGCACCGGCGTCATGGGACCTATGTCTCTGTGGTTCTTGAAGAACTGGCTGCTATTGGTCCAGCCGTCGTCCAGGGCCAGCTCATAGTAGGCCGGTTTACTGGCTCCCTGGGTGGTTATATAAATCTCCTCGTTGAAGGCCGGCTGTGGTCCATGCACCCAGAGTACGGCCGGTCTTTCTTGATCCCCTGCGAGTTCGGCTGCTTTCACCACTGCCGGCAGATTGTCGTGTCCGCCTTCGAAGCTGCTTTCATTGAGCTTTTTGATGGCATTTTCGACCGATACAGCTTCCGGACCCTCGAGCTTATCGTCGTCGGCCAAGAGTACTGTGGTGGGCATCATCTTGGCCATGCGCTTGAGCATTTCGGTGAGGTCTTGCTTGTATTCCTTTACCTTACTGGAGCCGTCGATTACCACCACCAGATTCTTGGGGGCCTGGTTGGCTACCTCTTTCACCGTTTCCACGGCATAGCCGCCGTAAACTTTGTCTTGCGCGGCAAAGGCTCCCAGGGTCATGGGTCTTGAGGCAGAGAGGGAAAGTCCGGTGTTTTTTTGATCCTGCTCTTTCATTTCTCCCACATAGAGATGGCTGCTGCTGAGGCTCTTCATTTCCTTTAGACCTGCGGCTGCCAGACTCAACTCTTCCGGGGAGTTGAAGCGAAGACTGTGGCTCTTGCCGGCAGCGAAGTTGCTGGCCACAAGGCGGGGCAGGGTGAGGGAAGATTTGGTTCCGGCGTCCAGTTTGAGCGGTGCGGCCATAGACAGACTGACCTTGGTCTCTTTGCCCGGCATGACCGGATAACATTGAACCAGGACTCTCCCCTTACCTAGATAGGTGACTAGGGCCGGATCTCGTCTTCCGGTCACCACTTCCGTATATGCCCCTCGGGCCTGGCTGGTACTGGTGATGGTGGCATCGACGGGTTTGCCGTCTATCCACAGGGTCATATTTGATACTACCGCTCCTGGTGGCAGAGCAATTTCCGCCCGAGCCTCCTGAGCTGTGCTGCTGGCGTTTTTCAGTACAAAGGTCCAGCTCATGTTGGCAGTCAGGCTGCGGGCATTGATCAGACCGGACAGTTGTGACCGCTTGAGGGAAAAGCCTTTGATGGCCTCCCCCACTACCTGCCTGGCTAGAAAGTTATCGTAGCTGCTGGAGGTAAGCGTATCGTTTGACTGGTCGTCAACGGCCAGGTCTGTAATGGCTTCATAAGGTTGGGATGTGAGGGCGAAATAAAGTTGCCTGCTGCTTGAGTCGTTGACACCAAGGAAGAGTCCGGAGAGTCCGCCGGTGCGCGGCGCCGCTATGTCTCGCTTTAGCTCCTGAGTACTGTCCAGTAGAGGGTTTCTCAAGTTCCTTAGTGCTTCTGTTCTCTTGTCGGAATCTTCCGTGAGCGCCGCCTTTTCGTTGACTCTTACGGCTACCTGCCTGGCTTCCGAAGCACCCACTGCCAGAAGAGACAGCATTACTCCCGCCAGACTGTAGATTAACTGGCTGGTGCGAGCGCCATCGGTTTCCCAGATCAGGCATAGCATTTGCATCAACCGCAGGCTGGCTACCAGGGAGCAGAATGTGAGCATGGCGCAAATGGCGTATTCGCTCTGGTGACTGATGAGATTGCTGTCGATAGCCGGATAACCCAGGGCGCAGGCGGCGACGCAGCCGACCAGAACAAGGCCGGCTGCCCCTGCCGAAAGACCGTTAAGGAGCCCGATGCGGAGTACATTGGCCAGGTTGCGCTGTTTAAGGCGCTGCCAGACCACATAATTGCCTATCGGTATGGTCAGGACAATCCCATACTGTATCAAGGTTTCCAGCGGATGTCGGAGTACCATTTCGGTGCCCATGACCAGATTGTTCAAGGCTACCATGGCGATGGCGGCCCCCGGTATGGCTGTTCCGGCTACCAGAATGGCTGCGTCGGAAGAGTTTAGCTTCTGGTGCAAAGGCGAAGCCGTATTTCCATCGGGACTGCCCTCCGGTCTGTCTAGGGTGGCAATACCGGGTGATTCACCCGGGTTTTCTCTATTTTGCGCAGTCATGATCTTTCTCCTTAGTAAGATGCGCAACAGCCGCCCGCGTTTGACACGGGCCCGGCATGCGGTATCACCAGTAGTGCCTGGCTGCAGAAAGCGCAGCGGCAAGCAGAACCGGAAGACCGGAACTAGTAGTCGGCCTTTTCCCAAAAGGGTGCCACGAATCTGCAAGCACCGATGCTTCGGCTCGGCAGGCAGGGAAGAGCTGCCGCCAGGCTCAAAGTTGGCCAGTGCAGTTGCATAGACATGACAAACTTTCGTTTGCACGCAGATTTTGCCGCTGCATCCCTTTCGCCTCGGCGAAAAACCTTGTCAGAGTTTTATGCCAATGCGGAAGCAAGGTCAGCGGGGTGTTGCTAGGTTGTTTTGGTAATTAGTAAATGGATTCCTGAATAGCCTAAAGCGGCTAGTGAAAATGTACTACTTCTGGCGGTTTTGTCAAGGGGGGGGCTTTCGGTCTCGCCGAATTGCTCGGGGTTTCTGCCGCGTTGTCACCTTATCGTCACGATAAATTCCTATTCTCTCAACATTCGGACTGGCTCACGTATTTTACTAGCCTTCAAGATAAGCCAATCTGATGGAAACGCCCCTATCTAGTCCGGTAGTCCGGCATTTATCCCTCCGTTTTCCCTTCGGAGAAATTTTCTTTTATGGCTTTCAATCGAGAA
>Ga0268298_10003702_pt1 | contig 15405 bp, 9 predicted proteins | sample WWTPWeurt_MetaG_FD_194462 | JGI IMG/M metagenome (GOLD analysis project Ga0268298, IMG submission 194462) | Activated sludge microbial communities from WWTP in Nijmegen, Gelderland, Netherland - WWTP Weurt | ecosystem: Engineered > WWTP > Aerobic digester > Activated sludge | place: Netherlands... | reverse complement strand
GGGGAAAACTTTTGAAGAGGCGCCGTCGTTTTCTCGAAACGCCTTCTGCTCCGCCTCGGATCGAAGCTCGCGGCTCGAAGCTCGTGAGCGGGACGGTGCCGACAGCGGCGTACGGCCAAAACCCCTCGGGCATCATCGTCTTCGCCTATCCCTGATCGCGCCGACTCCCCACCTCCGAGACGGGCTCAACCGATGATCGCGGACCTCCCCGTCGCGACCGTGCACACAGAGCACTCGCGGCGCAGTTCCCTACCCCGGCCGGCGGCCCCACGCGCCGAACAGCGTCACGCTGACAAACCCGAACGACGGATCCCGAAAGGCGCGCTCCAGCGCGTCGAAGTCTGCGTCGGTGGCGGCGCCGGCCGCGACGGTGGGCTTGCGCAGGACAGCCGCGGACATTCGGTGGAAATGGGCGCCGGGCTCGTCTCCGTAGCTCACCGAAGTGGCGCCCTCGTGGCCGATGTCGGTGAGTCGAAAGCCCTCCAGCAGCGGCCGTACGCGGCGGCCGAAGCGCAGATCCATCTTCTGGGCGAGCGCCGCTTGAAAGGTCCGCCGGAAGCACGCTCCGTCCTCGGAGTCGTGATCGACGGCCTCCCACGAGCCATAGTCGCCCTCTTCGATGCATATCCAGCCGCCCGGCCGCACGGCCGCGACCATGCGCTCCAGGGCCTTTTGCGGGTCGGCCAGGTGCAGGAGGAGCGCGCGGCAGTGGACAAGATCGTAGGCCCCTGGCTCCAGATCGGCAGAGAGGATGTCGTGCGCGCGGACCTCGATGTTGGGCTCTTCGAGCCCGCGGAGAAACCTGGGATTGAGATCGGCCGCCACGACTCGCCCCTCGGGCCCCACGCGCTCCGCGAGCCAACGGGCCACGGAGCCCTCTCCCGCCCCCATGTCCAGGCAGCGCCACCCCTTCGCCACGCCGAGCCCCGCGAGGCGACGGAACGTGATGGGGTTCAAGATCTGCTGAAGGTGGCCGAGCCGCTCGAGCTCGAATGCGTCCGCTGTTCCTGCAGCAAAATACTGTCTCCGGCTCACCGTGGACATGCGATCCGAAGAGGCATGGACGTGCCCGCCGCCCGCGACGCCCACGCTGCTCTCGAACAGATAGGCCCCCAGCGCGGCCTCGATCGCGCTCCGGGCGCCCGCGTCGGCGGCGCTCAAGGTGACGCACACCCGCGCTCCGGGCTCGACGACGAGGGCCTCCGGCGCGTGCCCGAGCGCCTGCTCGACGGCCTCGGCCGCGACTCGGCGCGTGGCGTCGAGGCGGAGAGCCGGCTTGTAGATCTTCCCGACCGCGGTGAGCGGCAGCTCCGGCAGAATGTGAATCCGCTTCGGCCACGCGGGGCGCTCGGCGATGCGCGGCTCCACGAAGGCGCGCAGCTCGTCGGCCGTCACGGAGGCCCCAGGGCGGAGCGTCACGTAACAGACAGGCAGCTCCCCGGCGTAGGCGTCCGGCTCGCCGACCGCCGCGGCCATCGCGACCGAAGGGTGCGCGGTGAAGGCCTCTTCGATCATCGCAGGATCGATGTTATGCCCGCCCCGGATGATGAGATCCTTGGAGCGACCCGCGATGTGCAGCTTGCCCGCCTCGTCGAGGAACACCAGATCTCCTGTGTCGAGCCACCCGTCCACCATCCGCGCGGCGGTCTGCGCGGGGTCCTTGTAGCCCGGCGAAACATGCGGTCCGCGCACGACGAGGACGCCCACTTCACCGGGGGAGCACGCGGCGCCGAGCTTGCCGCCCTCGTCGAGGCGACGCACCTCGACTTCGGTGTACGGGATCCGGAAGCCGACCGAGCCGATCGTCCGCTCTCCGGAGCTCGGGTCCAGCGCGAGGACACCGCTCGTCTCCGTCATGCCGAGGAGATCGTGGAGCCGCTTGCCGGTGTGGGCCTCGAACCTCTCGACCACCGCGCGCGGCGTGGGGGCGGCGCCCACGATCCCGAACCGGACCGACGAGAGATCCCCGTCGATCGGCACCTCGCAGAGCGCCGCGATCGAGGTCGGCACGCCGCCGATCAGCGTCGCGCGATACCGCTCCACGATTCGCCACATGCGCTTGACCATCGCGGGGTTGCGGAGCCCACCAGGTGACAGCATGAGCACATGACTGCCCGCGAGGAGCGGCGCGAGGGAGCACGCCACCGTCCCGCCCGCGTGGAACAGCGGCAGTCCCATCGGGAACACGTCCGTCTCGTCGAGCCCGAGGAGCGTCGTCATCCCGAAGGCCCCTGTGATCTGGCCGCGATGCGTGAGCGCGACGAGCTTGGGCGAGCCGGTGGTGCCGCCGGTGTGGAAATACCCTCCCACGTCGAGATCGCCGCGCGGGGCGCCGAAATTCAGCCTGTCGCCCGGCTGGCGCGACAGCCCCTCTGCGAGCGAGAGGACCCCATCCGTCGCGGGCGCGCCGACGCGCACCAGCGTGAGGCCCGGGATCATCTCGCGCACCTTCATGGCCTTCTGCCAGATATCGAGCTGCGGGTGAGGTCCGAGCGCCACGAGGATCTTCGCGCCCGACGCCTGGACCAGCTCGGCCAACTGCTCCGGTCGAAGGAGGAAGTTGAGCGGAACGACGTACCCGCCAGTCTGGGCGCCCCAGAGGATGAGCTGCGTCTCCAGCAAGTTGGGGAGGAGGTACGCGACGCCGACCCCCGGACCGCCCAGCTCCACGAACAGGTTGGCAGCGCGCGTGACGCCCGCGAACAGCTCCCGGTAGCTCATGGTGCGAGGCGTCTCGCCTTCCTCGCCGGTCAGGATCATCGTCATGGCTGTGCGATCCCCGAATTTCTCCATCGAGGCGGCGAACAGCCCGTGGATGCTCGTCGTGGGGAGTCGCGCTTCAAGGGGTGAATCGCGCTCGAAGCGCCGGAGATCGTCGATGCTTCGAAGGGGCTCGGCGGACGGGACGGACATGGCATCACCTCGGGTCGAAGGTACGAAGATCGCGGACGCCCCGGCCCGCTCGGTGTCGAACGGTACGGGCCAGCCCACGGGGCGTTTCACGCGCCTGGATCTTTTCGATCCGGGGCGCCGTACGAGACCTCCTGGAGCCCGGCGCGTCGATCCTCAGTTGCAGACTTGCTGTGTGCAGGCGCCGCCCTTGGGAGCGCAGATACCGCAGCTCGGGTTGCAGCAGAATTGATCTGCGCCGCAGACCTTGTCCTTGCAAGGCTGTCCCTGGGGAGGCGGCTGGCCCTGCCCGGGCTCGCACCCACAGCCGCAGTCGTCGTGGAAGGCCACGTAGCCCGCCTCGCAGAAGAACCGGATGGCCGCGCACTTCTGCGGCTCCTTCGCCACGTATTTCCGTTCGGGCTTGTCGCACGCACCACCGCCGCCGCCGGGCCCGGGATCCGCGACGCAGATGCCGCTGCAGTCGCGCCCGCCCCCCGCCGGATCGCAGGAGTCGCTCGGATCGTCCTTGCAGATCAGCCCTTTTGCACAGGGCAGCGCCCCGAATCCTCCACACATCGCGCCGAGACCCCCGGGCGAGCCTGTGGGCGCCGCTGTCGGATCCGGTGTGCCGGAAGGCGCGGTGTTGGCCTCGCCGCTGCCCCCCGGGGGAGGCGGGGGCGTCGCGGAACAAGCAGCGACGAAGAGCGCGGCGGACAGGGCGGCGAGGAACGCGATGGACTTCATGGTGGCTTCTCCGGAGGCGGTGGGAGCCATTGTGTTGCACGCCGGCCCGAGCGCAAAGCAAAACTTCACGCCGCGCGCCCGCGCTACCACGCAGAATACACATTGTCCAAATCAATGGGGGGATGAGAAAAGGCTTGACAGTCTCGAAGCGATTTGCTCTTCCGCCCCCCGCTGCGAGTCGCCGCGTCTATTCCGCATCGGTCTCGCCGCGATCGTGGATGCCCAGATCGCGCAGCCTTCGGCGCAGCGCCCGCTCCGAGACCTCCAGTCGCTCCACCATGCGCCCGACGTCAGCGCTGCACTCCTCGAACACCCTCCGGATCTCCTCCGCGGGGATGTCACTGGCAGTGCGCAGGTGCGGGCTCTCCGCGATGAGGCTGTAGAGGCCCGTCCTGGAGATCCCGAGGGTCGACGCCGTCTTCGCGAGATCCCAGCGGCTCGCGCGGAGCACCAGGTCCAGCTCCGCGCGGCGGACGTCGCCCGGACGGCGGCGTCCCCCAGGCGCAGACGGCACGCTGGACGGCCTCGCGACGTCGTGCAGGCCCCGCGGCTCGGGCTCCGGCGCTCGGCCCGATTCCACCTCCACCGGCGGGCCTGGATCCACGTCGAGCGCCCGGCCTGCTGCCCCGTCGAGGTCGGTGGCCGCGATCGACGTGCGGTTCGCCGCCCTCGCCGAGAGCGTCGCCATCCTCACCTCGGCCAATAGCTCACGCACGTTGCCCGGCCACGGCCGCTGCATGAACGCCTCCACCAGCTCCGGGCTGGCCGTGAACGGCGCCCCACCGGTGCCTTCTTTCGCCGCCACGAGCGCGTGCTCGATGAGCCACGGGATCTCTTCGCGGCGCTCGCGCAGGGGCGGGAGGCGCACCTCGGGACGGCCGATCCGGAAGTACAGGTCTTTGCGGAAGCGGCCGGCGGCCACCTCGGCGCGCAGGCTTTTGTGGCTCGCGGCGCACAGGCGGAACGCGACAGGCACCGGCGTCACCGCTCCGAGCGGGAGGACCTTCTTCGCCTCGAGCACGCGCAGGAGCTTCGCCTGCACAGCCATGTCCAGCTCGGCGATCTCGTCCAGGAACAGGGTGCCGCCGCTGGCCGCCTGCACGAGCCCCACCGTGTCCGCCACCGCACCAGTATACGCGCCCCGCCGCACCCCGAAGAGCGCCCCCTCGGCCAGCTCCTTCTGGATCGCGGCGCAGTTGATCGCGACGAACGGCCCGGCCGCACGATCGGCCGCGGCGTGGAACGCCTCCGCGACGCGCTCCTTTCCGGTGCCGCTCTCTCCGTGGATGAGCACGCTGTCGCCGCTGCACGCGCAGAGCGCCACGAGCTCGTGGACAGCGCGCAGCGAGGGGCCCATGACCGTGCCGGCCGAGACGGTGATCCCCGGCGCCTCGTACGGGCGGCGGTCGCCGACGGCGAGCAGCAGCGTGCGGCCGATCCGGATCAGGGGGGCCCTGAGGTCCCGCGCGCACTTCACTGGGAGCCCCTCGACGAACGTGCCATTGCGACTGCCGAGATCACAGACGGTCCAGCGATCACCGTCCACCTCGACACGGACGTGGCGGCGCGAGGCGCGGCTGTCCGGGATCCCGACCGCGGCGAGCTCGTCCCGACCGATCTCCAGCGCGCCGGAGATCAGCGGCAGGACAAGGCACTGCGGCCTCTCCACCGAGCGGACCACGACCAGCGCCGGGGGCGCCGCGGCAGCAGCAGACGCGAGCGCCGCGTGGTCTTCGTCGAATGTCTCGGTCCTCAAGCCATCCAGTATAGTCCCCACGCCGCCCCGACAGGGGGATGGGATCCACCACCGATCCGACGCGTCGGTCACGTCGGCGGGGACGCGTCGGTCACGTCCGGACACGGGACGTCGGCGCCGATGCACGTCATTCCGTGGCGAGCCCTGGCTGGAGGAGGCGCCCGGACCGCGTTGGACGCGGCGGCGCGGCCCGGATAGCCTGCCGCCGTGACATCCTCCTTCGATCTCGCGCAAGGTGCGCTCTTCGCCGGTGACTTCACGATCGGCCAGCCGCTCGCCGCGCGGACGTTCGGCGCGATCTATGCTGTCGAGCAGCGCAGCACGGGGGAGCAGCTCTCGCTCGCTGTGTTCGGGCGGGCGCTCGTGCCGGAGGACGCGCGGGCGCGCTTCGAGGAGGAGGCGCTGGCCGGCGGACGCCTCGCGAGCGCGCACGTGCCGAGGGTGATCGCGGCCGGGATCGACGCCGAGACCGGGCGGCCGTTCGTGGCGATGGAAGCGCTGAAGGGGGCGCTGCTCGCGGACGAAGCGGCGGATCACGGCCCGTTCGAGGCGGCGGAGGCCGCGGAGATCCTCGCGCCCATCTGCGACGCCCTCGCCGCCGCGCACGCGATGGGCGTCGTGCATGCGGGGCTGTCCCCCGAGAGCGTCTTTCTCGGGCCGCGCCGCCGTCGATCTCGCGACCGGATGGTCAAGCTGCTCGACGTCGGCGTCGCGAGTCTCGTGGCGTCGAGAGCGGCCGCCGCCGAGATCGACGCGATGACGTGGGCGGCCCCGGAGGTGATCGAAGCCAGGCAGATCTCCCCGGCAGCGGACATCTGGTCGCTGGGCCTTCTGGCCTTCTGGATGCTGTCCGGTCAGGACTACTGGAGGGCCCTCGACAGTGAGCAGCCCGACCTCCTCGCGCTTCGCCGCGAGGTCCTGGAGGAGCCCTTCGTGCCCGCTTCGCAGAGGGCCCGCGAGCGGGGCGGGCACAGCCCGTTTCCCGACGGCTTCGACGAGTGGTTCGGGCGCTGCGTGACGCGGGATCCATGGGCGCGCTTCTTGACGACGGAAGAGGCCGGCGCGACGCTGGGGCGCCTCCTGGGTGCCAGCGCCACCGCCCCGAGGCCCGGCCCTGTCGCCTCGGTGGCGTCGCAGTGGGGCGACGTGCCCATGGACCTGATCATGCGTGGGCCCGCGCGCCCGGCAGCTCCACAGGTGAGCCTGCCGACTCGCGCTGTGGTGGGGCTGATCGTGGGGACAGTCGTCCTGGCCGGGCTTGGCCTCGGCGGGCTGTTGACGCTCTTCACGGGCGCGCCCTCGACCCCGCCCCCGCTCGCCGACCTCGCGAAGATCGCGATCGCCCTGACCGCAGGGGCGTTCTGCCTGCTCGACGCGGTCCTCTCCGCCTGGCGCAGACACCTGCCGAAGCTGGTGGGCAAGGTGGTCCTCGTGTGCCTGGGCCTGGCGGCGATCGTGGCATATTTCAATGCCTTCCAGTTTGGATACGCGAAGTATTACCACCGCTGGGAGCATTACCATCAGTTCGTCGGCGCCAAGTATTTCCCGGAGCTTGGCTATGACAACCTCTACAGGTGCGCCGCGGTGGCGCAGGACGAGCTGGGCACGGTGGAGGCCCCCGGGAGGGACGGCCAGGCTCGCACGATCGACCTCAGGAAGGAGCTGCGCGAGCCGGGCAGGACCGTCCGGGAGCTGAGCGGCGCCTTTCCGCTCGTGCCGATGGAGGACATGCTGAAGAGACCCGAGCTCTGCACGAGCCGGTTTTCGCCGGAGCGGTGGGGCCGGTTCAAAGAAGACATCAAGTTCTTCCGGGTCGAATCGGACAAGATGTACTGGGTCGACATGCAGCGCGACTACGGGTATCACGCCTCGCCCGTCTGGGCGATCGCAGGGCGGCTGTTCGGCGAGCTCTCCGCGGCGAGCGTGGGCTACCAGCAGGCGCTGTCAATGCTGGACATCGGGTACCTGACGCTCCTGTTCGCGGCGCTGTGGTGGGCGTTCGGCGCGCGGGTTTCGGGGGCCGCCGCGGTGTTCTTTGGGTGCCAGGCGTCGGCCCCGTTCTTCTGGACGGGCGGCGCCTACCTCCGACAAGACTGGCTGTTTTACCTTGTGCTGGCGGTCTGCCTGCTGCGAAAGAGGTATCCGACCCTCGCGGGCGCGGCGCTCGCGTACGCGTGCCTCCTTCGGCCGTTCCCGATGTACATGCTGATCGGCCTGGGGATCGCCGCCTGCATGATCCTGCTGAAGCGGCACGTATTCAGCCATGCTCACCGCCGGCTCCTGCTGGGGGCCGCGCTGGCCGCGGCCGTGCTCCTCCCGCTCAGCGTCGTTGTCACGCGCGCGGACGCCTGGGGCGCATACTTCGAGCGCGAAGAGGCCGCGGCGCAGGCGCCGGTCACGAACGACATGGGGCTGGCGGTGATCCTGGCTCACGACTTGGGCGGCGGGCCCGGCTCCGGAAGGATGGAGCTCACGCGGGACCCGAGCCTGCCGGACCCGTGGTCGGTCTGGAGGAGCGGTCGCGTCGAGCGATACAAGAAGACCGCCCCTCTCCGCTGGGTGATCATCGCGGCGGCCACTGCGGGCTTCGCGCTGGTGATCCGGAGACGGCGACTGCCATGGATCGGCGTCTCTCTCGGCCACTTGTTCATCCTGCTGTTCGCCCACATCACCTGTTTCCACTACTCGTTCTTGGTGCTCGCGGCGCCGCTCACCCGGGTGAGGCGCTGGCTGGAGATCGCCCTCTTCTCCTTCGCCGCGCTGACACAGCTCATCTCGGTGTCCACGCGCTGGAACGACGACAAGTACGCCCTCCTGAGCGTGGCCTCGCTGCTGTTCAGCCTCGGCCTCCTGGCAGCGTTCGCGTCGTGCGCTCGGTCCCCGCGAGGCTCGCAGCAGGCGCCGCTGCTGCAACGAAGGGATCCACCGTGAGACACCTCTGGCCATCGAGCCACGGGAGTAGCTTCCTCGGCAACGCCGTGTTCCACGCGATCGCCATGGACGGGTTCTGCGGCCCGGGCGGGGACGGGTATGGAGGGGGATACGACGACATCGCCGTGGGCGGTTACAATCATGCTGTCGCCGGGCCGGGGGGCCTGGCGCCGCAGAGCCCTGACGATCGATTCAGTTCTGGAAGGGGATTCCGTCCGGGTAGACGTGGCGGAGGCGCTTCGCGCGGAGGTGCTGCTCGTCGTGGTACAGATCGATGAGCTCGCGCACCACGGTGGGTGACTCCAGCCCCATTGCCTTGGCGGCTCTCTGGAGGGTGGCGATCTCGTCCTGGTGCAGCTCTCCGTCGGCGCTGCACGCGCGCACGGCCTCGTAGAGGGCCGAAGTGGCCGACAGCTTCACCGTGGGAGACGCGGCGATGATCGCGACGACGTCTTCCTTTCCATCGTAGGTGCGGAGCGTCTCGAGCACGCTCTCCGCCGTCCCGAACGCATCCAGGAACCCGAGGACCCAGGCTCGCTCGGAGTCCGTGATTCTGCCGTCGCCGTTCGCGCAGCTCAACATCAGCTTTCCAAACCCCAGAGTGTCCATGGGGGGCGGAATGCTCTTGAAGCCGCAGTGTTCACGAAAGAGCCAGAGCTGAGCGTCGTTCTTCATTGTCTATCTCCCCGTCGCGACCGTGCACACAGAGCACTCGCGGCGCAGTTCCATTTTCCGGTGTGGTCTGTCATCAAGCCATGTCCGTTCAGAAGGGCACCCCGCTCGGAAAGATGAGCTCGATCCGCCGCGCCTTCGCCTCGTTCTCCGCCCGGTACGCCTCTTCGAGCTTGGCCACTGTGCCATCGGGGAGGCCAAGATCCGCCGCCAGCTTGGTCACCGCCGTGCGCTCGAGATCGTGCAGCTCCCCGTCGGCGGAGCACGCGCGCAGCGCGTCGAACACGAAGGCTCGCCGGCCGCCCTGCGCGATGGTCGACGGCGCGAGCACCTCCTGGAGGCTCTGATCAGCCTTGTAGTTGCTCAGCATCTCGATCGTGCTCTCCTCGGCGCCGTGGGAGGCGAGGTATCCCAGGATCCAGTCCCGCTCCGCCGGCGCGAGCTCTCCGTCCGCGCTCGCACAGTGGATCAGCGCCTTGCCGAAGGCCTCGAAATCGACCTTGGAGGGCGCGCTCTTGAAGCCCCACTCCTGCTTGAAGAACCAGCGTCCCGACATCTCACGAATCTGCGAGCTCATATTGTTCTCCCAAAAAGGCGCGAGCGGCCCATCCTTCCAGGCTTCCCGGTGGTGCTCATGGCCTTGCAGGCAGCCCTACGTCGGAGCGGGGCTCGGGTTTCACCGCCTCGCGACGCCCACGCTGCTCTCGAACAGAAAGGCCCCCAGCGCAGCCTCGATCGCGCTCCGGGCGCCCACGTCGGCGGCGTTCAAGGTGACGCACCTCTTTGTTCAAGAGCTCTGAACGCCTGCGACCCGCCCGGCACCGGAAGACCATGCGCGCTGGCCGTCCATCCAGAATCCCCGTCTTCTTGACCCTTTATGCCACACTGGCGGCAATGATTGCCGGGTGTACGCTCGGGGGTGGCGGCGGAGGCAGCGGCGGAGCGAGCACGTCGACCGACCCCGGGGGCTCCGCGAGCACCGGTGGTTCCACGACCTCCGGACTGACCACCTCCGGGGGCGCCGGAGGATCGGCCGGCTCCACGACGACGGGCGGCACCGCGGGCAGCGGCGGCGCCCCCGAGTGCGCGACCGCGGTCGACTGCCCCGCTCCCGGGGATCCGTGTCGAGTCGCTCAGTGCGACGCGGGCACGTGCGCCGAAGGCTTCACCGCGGCCGGAACACCCCTCCCCACGCAGACGAGCGGCGACTGTCTACTATTCGTATGCGACGGCGCCGGAGTGGCCATCGGCGTGGCCGACGACCTCGACGTCCTCGACGACGGCGACGCCTGCACCCTCGATGCATGCCAGTCGGGCACCCCGTCCAACACCCCTCTCACGGCGGGCGCCGCGTGCGATCAGGCCGGCGGGAAGCTCTGTGACGGCGCGGGCGCGTGCGTCGCGTGCCTCCAGAACCCCGACTGCGCCGCTCCGAAGGTGTGCAGTCCGGCCCACGCGTGCGTCGCCCCCTCGTGCGCCGACGGCATGAAGGACGGCACCGAGACCGACGTCGACTGCGGGGGATCGTGCGGCGCGACATGCACCCTCGGCCTCACGTGCGCGACAGGCCTCGACTGCGTGAGCGGCGTGTGCTCCGGGCTGAAATGCGCCTCTCCCGCGTGCGACGACGGCGTGAAGAACGGCGGCGAATCCGACGTCGACTGCGGCGGTCCCTGCCTCACGAAGTGCCCGGCTGGAAAGACGTGCTCGAACAACGCGGACTGCCTCGGAGGCCTGTGCTCCGGCGCGGTGTGCCTCCCCACCTGCGTCGACGGCGCGAAGAACGGCGCTGAGACAGGCATCGACTGCGGAGGACCTCAATGCCCCTCGTGCGCGATGGGCGTCCCCTGCGCGACAGCGGCCGACTGCGCGACGGGCAACTGCGTCGACGGCGTCTGTTGCGACACGGCCTGTTCGGGGACGTGCGTCGCGTGCACCACCTCCCTCAAGGGCGTCGGGGCGAACGGCGTGTGCGGTCCGATCCTCGCCAATCACGATCCTCAAAACGAGTGCGCTCTCGGCGTCTCCACGTTCTGCTCTTCGAGCCCCGACGGCATGTGCGACGGCGCGGGCGCGTGCACGAAGTGGCCTGTCGGGACCTCGTGCGCCCCGGCCGGCTGCTCCGGAAACACCGCGGTGGGCGCGTCCACGTGCGACGCCGCCTCGGCGTGTACACCGGCCTCCTCGACCCCTTGTTCTCCCTACCTCTGCTCGAACGGCGCCTGCACCGTGTCTTGCGTGAACAACGGCCAGTGCGCCCCGGGCAGCGGCTGTGTGAACGGCTCCTGTGTCCTCAAGAAGGCCGCGGGCGCGCCCTGCGTGAGCAGCGTGGAGTGCCTGTCGAACGTGTGCGCCGACGGCGTGTGCTGCGCGACCCTCTGCGACGGGGTCTGCACCTCCTGCAATCTCCCCGGCTCCGTGGGGACATGCGCGACCCTGCCGTCCGGCGCGTCCGACGCGGACACCTGCCCTTCGCCGCACGTCTGCGACGGAAGCGGCGGCTGCCCCGGCTACCTGCCCGTCGGAAAGACCTGCAACACCGCCGCGGGGGTCCCCTCCAACCAGTGCAACGGAATGTACTGCACCGACGGCCGCTGCTGCGACACGCAGTGCGTCGCCGCCTGTCGTTCGTGCAACGTGCCCGGGCACGAGGGCACCTGCGCTCCGCTCGTGAACGCCACCGACATGTGGCCTATCAACAGCTTCCTCGGCTGCGGGTTCCCCAACGCGTGCCCCAACGCCTGCGACACCTGCGGTCCCAACGCCACGTGCATCCACGAGAACGGCTTCCTCTGCGGCGCGGACGACCAGTGTCAGAGCGGCAACTGCGCGACCAGCTACTGCTGCAATCAGCCGTGTGAAGGCCCCTGCGAGAACTGCGCTTCTCCGTTCCCCGGGCAGTGCCAGCAGCTCGCCGACTACAGCAAGGGCCTTTGCCCTGGCAACACCTACTGCTTCTCGGGCCAGTGCAAGGTGCCGCTCGGCAGCGCGTGTCAGAGCGACGCGGAGTGCAACAGCGGTCATTGCGTCGACGGCGTGTGCTGCTTCAGCGCCTGCGCCGGTCTCTGCCAGTCCTGTCAGGCCGGGAGCGGGAGCTGCAACTTCATCCTCACCGGCCTGGATCCGAGCGACGAGTGCCCCGGCGCCCAGACCTGCAACGGCGCCGGCGCTTGCCAGTGAATACAATCTGATTCGATCGCCTGGACCGAGAGAGGGCCAGCGGGCGCGCCGTGCTCCGGAGACGCGTCCGCCGGCCGGCGACCTCAGCTCACCTTGATGGTCTGTTCTGGGGCTCGGACGCTCGCTCTTTGCAGGATGTAGCCGCGTCTCAAGGGCGCTGTTGTCCGTCTGCATCTGGAGCCGTCGGCGGAAAGCCGGCAGCACCCGGTTGTGTTAGGGCTTTCGCCCCGGGAAAGGGCGTAGTAGAAGGGGAGGCTCGCATCTTGAGGGAACAGAGGAGCAGAGCATGATTGATTACAAGATGTTCACGATCGAAGTGACCGAGAGCAAGACCAACGGAAGCCAGAATCTCGTCTTTGATCATCCCATCGATCTCGAGACCTCGCCCCAGGCGTGGATCCGATTTGACCCGTCGCACACGGACGTGACGGGCACGCCGACGGTCCGCCGGGACGAGACTCACCACAGCAGGGCGATCGTCTCTTACAATCTCGACACGCCAGGCGGCTCGTACACCTTGACCGTCCTGGTGGTCGTCGGCCAGAAGCTCGGGTGAGTCACCAATAGTCGCGCGCTCTGTTTCGCTTCTCTTGCCGCTCGGATGGAGCGAACATGAGGTGTGAGCTCGGAGCGAACCAGCCGAGGACGCGCGCTCGGGCCGGTGGCCTTCGCGGGGATCTTCGTGGCGTGCGCACAACCCGAGACGGCGCAGCCTGGCCAGGCCAGCGACACCGCCGCGCCCGCTTCGGTGAGCGCCGCGCCTGCGCCGTCGACCGAAGCCGTGACCGCCCGCGCCTCCGCGGTGCCGACGGGGAGCGGCGACGACGAGTCTGGACCCCTCCCGAAGCCGCGGCGCGGACGGATGCTCGACGCCGTCAGAGCGGATGCGGAGTGTCAATCCTGCCACCCTCAGGAAGCGGAGGAGCAGCGCCGCTCGCTCCATGGACGCGCCGCCGTGGATCCAGCGTACCGCGCCGCGTTGGCGATCGAGCCGTCCCCCTTTTGTGAAGCGTGCCACGCGCCAGAGGCTGCGCTGGACCCGGCAGCCGTCGCGGCCGTGCCGAGCAGCTCCGCGCCGGTGGCCACGCTGGAGAAGTCCGTTCCGACGGAGGTGATCGCGATGGGCGTCGGCTGCGTCACGTGCCATGTCGCAGAATACGGTGAGATCCTGGCAGCGCCCCGGAGAGACAGCTCCCCGGGCTCGGCCGCTCCCCGGGCCCACGCGGTGCGGAGATCACGAGCGTTCGCGCGCACCGGGGGATGCGCGGGGTGCCATGAGTTTCGCTTTCCGCGCGGCTCCACCGGGAGCGGCGACGGCGACTTCATGCAGGCGACTGTCCGCGAGCACGCGCGGTCGAGGGGAGCGGAGCGGGGCTGCGCGGACTGCCACATGCCGCTCGTCTCCGGGAGGCGGTCGCACGCGTTCGCGGACGTGCGAGACCCCGCCTGGCTCCGGGAGCGACTCCACGCTTCCGCCGCGCGCACGGGCGAGAGCACGCTCCGGATCACCTTGGTTCAGAGCGATCCAGGGCACGCGTTCCCGACAGGCGATCTGTTCCGGCGGCTCGCGGTGGGGTGCGAGGTGCGGAGTCCGCGGGGGGCGGTGCTCGCGCGCGACGTGCGGTATCCGCGGCGCCACTTCGACGTGAACGGGGGGATGTTCGGGCGCGTGCTCACGGCGGATGATCGGGTGCTCGACGCGCCGCTGGAGATCGATCTCGACCTCTCGGACGTGGAGGAACAGGGCGCCTCCGGCGGCGGCGCTCAGGTGCGATGGTGGGTGATTTATCAGCGCGTCGCCACAGCCGCGCTCGGCTCGCGGCCCGAGGACGCGAAGGTGGAGTCGGAGGTGATGCTCCACCGAGGAGAGATGCCATGGTGACACGCTGTTCACATCGCTTGATGGCCGCGGCTTGCGGCGCCGCGACGGCCCTCGTCGTGGGGTGTGGGTCCCCGAAGGGGTCGGCGCCGGACAAGGAGGTTTCCCCTCCCCCGCAGGCGGACACGTCGACCACGACGGCCTCCGGGACGGCCGGCGCCCGAGCTCCCGCCCTCGCGAGCGGCGATCCGGCGCCGAGCGACGCGCCGGCAGAGATACCCACCCTCGTCTTGGAGCGCTTCAAGACAGCCACGTTCAACCCGGACGAGGTGTTCGCGATCGATGGCGCCGTCGTGGTCGTGATCGAGACGTTCAAGGCCCCCTGGGGAATCACGCTCGGCCGCGTGGTGGGCGACACGGTCGAGCCCCTCGGCAGCCGCATCAACAACATCTCCCCGGTGGGCGGCGATGTCGTCACCGATGTCCGCGGCTACTACCCGGACGGCGTCGACGTCTACACCCGAGACAACGGCGGCCGCATCGCGGGCCCGGCGATCACGCCCGCCACAGGGAAGGCCACACCCCGCGGCTTCGGAGGGGCCGGCGGAGGTGCGATCATCCATGGCGTCGCCCGCGTCGGAGAGAGCAGCATCCTGAGCGGCTGGGACCAGTTCCAATCGTTGTGGGCGCTGGAGCGCTACCGCGGACCCGCGCACAAGCTGGTTCGGCAGACTCCGGCTCAGGCCGGCTGCCTCCCTCCCGGCGAGGAGGACATGGGCATGTGGTTCGGCCACCCCGCTCCGGTGGCCCTTGATCCGCGCATCTTCGGCGCCACGCGCGCGGGGACGATCCTCTCGGTGGGCCGGCTATGCCCCCGCCCGGGCAAGACCTCGGTGACGGCAGGCGCGGAGATCTGGACAGGCAATGACGAGAAGTCGCGCATCGAGGATCTCTCGTCGGTGATGGGCGTGGGGAGCTTCTACTGGGCCGAGCGGGACTTCCAGGGCAAGGGCGACGAGATGTGGTACGGGGGCCAAGAGCGTGAATACATGGCGACTCGGCCGCTCCTCCACTACAAGGACGGTCACTTCGAGCGGGTGGATCCGCCCGGAAAGCACATCGTGAACATCACGGCCGCACCGTCCGGGGAGCTGTACATCAGCGACGGGGAGACCCTCTTTCGCCGCGACGAGGGCAAGTGGACCCCGATCGCGCGCTTTGACTGGCCACGAACGTTCGAGACGTTCGCGGTGTACGAAGGCGCCTTCTGGGCGTCCACGAACAAGCAGGTCTTTCGATTGAAGCCTGGCAAAGGCGTCGAGCCCCGCGACGACTGCCCCTCTCCGCTCGTCTACATCAAGGACGTGGACCCGGAGCGCGCGTGGAAGGAGCGGTATCCCAACACCGCGGC
>Ga0268298_10003701_pt1 | contig 15407 bp, 15 predicted proteins | sample WWTPWeurt_MetaG_FD_194462 | JGI IMG/M metagenome (GOLD analysis project Ga0268298, IMG submission 194462) | Activated sludge microbial communities from WWTP in Nijmegen, Gelderland, Netherland - WWTP Weurt | ecosystem: Engineered > WWTP > Aerobic digester > Activated sludge | place... | reverse complement strand
GCCCGGCGTCGAGCCCCGCGCTCATGGCGGCGAGGTCCAGCTCGACCACATCGACTGCCGGGGGCCGACGCCAGCCTGTTGATAAGATACTTTCCGCAAGCCCGCCACTTTTCACGGCCGGAACGGCAGGCACCGCCGCAGCCCCGATTATCCACAGAAACTCCCGCCTGGGCAGTCCGGGCGCCCTCCCACCATCGGGCAGCTCATCCGACATGCGTCTCTCCGGGCGAATCGCGCAGCGCTTCGCGGTCCGCGACTCATGGTGTGGGTGGACTGGGGACAAGCTGGTGAAATGGCCCTCGAACACCTCAAGTAACTTCTCATGGTGGAATGTCAGCCAAATCACAGCGCTGCAGTCGCTTCCATGCTTGTATATGATCTGCTTTCGAGCGTACGCCAAGTTCCTGCATACCTGTGCCGACAATGGGAATCGGGCTGCTGGCTCGGGCACGGGACATGTACCTTGCCCGTCCAGGCGCGAGAGGAACCACCATGTACCGCATCAGGCTGGCCTCCGGCGAGGAGGCCGTGTATCGGACCGCCGGCGAGCTCGCCCTCGCCGTCCGCTCCGGCGTGCTCAACCCCAAGTCCGAGGTTTTCCACAAGGCCGCCGGCCGCTGGCTGCCGATCGAAGTGCACCCGGACTACCGGGCCGTGGTGACGGGCAAACAGCAGGCGGTCCGCACGAGCGGACACCACGAAGTGCCCGCCCTACCGCTGGAGCCGCCCCCCGTTCCCGAGCCGGAGGTCGCCCCGATCGAGTTGGTACCAGCCATCGCGTTCACGGCCTCGGATGCGGCGCCGTACCTCCCCGATTCGGTCCCCCCCATCGAGACCGAGTACGACCCCGCCCTGGACCCCACACCAGTGGCCACCGAGGCGCCCGTGTTTCACGGAGCAACCCGCGCCCGGAAGCTCCGGGTCATGCTGGCGCTGGCCATGGGGGTGGGCGGTCTCTGCCTCGTTGGCGGTGGTGCCATGCTCGCCGGTCCGCCGCTGGCTCGCTGGCTGGGTTCGGTGCGGGTGCCTTCCGGCGAGGTCCAGGAGGGGATGTCCCCGTTCGACTCCATGCCGCCGCTGCCCCACGCGGCGGACGGGGCCCTGGCCGCCGAGCCCGTCGCCCCCGCGCTGGGCCCAGCCCGGGTCGCGAGTCCCGCTGCGCCCGGCATGTATTCCCGAGCCTATCCCGCGCCGTCCGCCCCCCTGCCCCTGGGTCCGATTCCCCTGGCCAACGCGGAGCCGACCCGGGTGTCGCGGCTGCCCGCGAGCCGGAACGCGGCCCCGACCTATGTCGAGGCCTACGCCGAGGCCCGCGCGGAGATGGACGAGGGCTTCGACTATGTCCAGTTCCGCCGCGTCTTTGCCCCGAGCCGGTTCAGCGGCCCCGACAGCATCCGGGCGGCCCGCCGGACCGTCGCGGCGGCCGGGAATATCGTCCGGGTGTACCGCGGTCGCGAGGTAATGCTGGAGCAGACCTTCCGGCCCGACGATCCCGGCGGACGGGGCTCGTTGCGGGAGTCGTTCGAAACCGCGGAGTCGGCCCGCGCCCTCCTGGCCGACGTCGACAGCCTGTTTGCGCTCCTGGTGGCCCAGCAGGGGCGGTTCAGCTACGTCGCGGGGACCCTGCGCTTCGCCGAGCCGCGTACGGCCCGGGAGTACACCGAGATCCGCCGCCGGATCCTGCTCGCCCTGGCCGACTGGAGGGATGCCCGGGAGCTCGCCAGCGGGGCCACCATTCCCCGGCTGCTCCAGGCGCTCGGGACCGGCAGCCCGCCCCCCGCCCGCTGATCCCGCGCTGGTGCTTCCCGCCCGATAGGCGCCGAAGTTATACTGCTCCATCATGTTCCGTGTCCGGCTCGCCTCCGGGGAGGAGGCCGTATTCCGTTCGGTCGAAGAACTCGCCCTGGGCATCCAGAGCGGGGTGATTTCGCCTGAGGCGATGGTCTTTCACTCCAAGATCGAGCAGTGGCTGCCGATCACCGTGCACCCGGAGTACGCCGCCGCTCGTGAGCGCGCCGCCAGCCTGGTCGCCACCGTGGACCAGGAGGACCTGGCGCCACTCCCAACCGTGGGCGAGCTGGTGCATGGTGGCACCGTGCCGGTGTACCAGATGGTGTCCCAGAGCGCCCGCGAGCTGGCCGCCCGCAAGCGTCCCGGGTGGATCCTCCCCTCCGCCACCGCCGTGGCCGGCCTGATCCTGCTGGTGGGCGTCAGCCTGGCGGTGCTCCCGACCGCAGAGACCAGCGAGGAGGCGATCCGACTCCGGGACTCCTCCCGCAGCGCCCGGAACCTCCCCCCGCTCCCGGCGCCGGGGCAGCACAGCGATGCCCAGACCCGCCTTCGCATGGAGCCGTACAACCTGGCCAACCGGCTGGTGCAGACGGGGGAGATCCTCAGCGCCACCTTCTCCGACAGTGTTCGGACCCTCGGCCTTGGTGACCTGCTCGCCATGGAACGGCTGCGCAGCCAGGACAGCGTGGCCGCCCTGCTCGAGCGGCTACACGTCTTCCGGGTGCTGCGCGCCGGATTCCGGACCCGTGCCCTGGCCGTCGAGGGGGCCTACCAGGACTCCGCCAGCCGCATGCTGGCTTCCGGCCGCTGGACCCGGGCCGAGATGTCCGAGTGGCGGGTGCGGTTCATTCACCTGGAGAACATGGCGGGCGCGGCGCGGACCGAAACGCTGATCCGGAACCTCGAGGAGCTGTACACCCTTCTGAACACCGAGCGCAACCGGCTGGTGCTCGAGCCGGCCCGGGTGACCTTCCAGAAACCGGAGGCCGCGGCCGCGTACGAGCGGCTGCGGACCTCCCTGGTCAGCTACGCGACGATCGCGCCGGCGGCGGGCGAGCGCTTTCCGATCTCCCTGGCCCTGCTCATCCAGGGGCTGCGGCACTCCACCCTGCCCCCGCTCACCCGCTAGCCTCCTCCTCCGCAGCCGGCACTCCCCCCAGCCGCTGGGCCTTGCGGCCACTCCGCTCCATCGGCCGCACCGTCGCGGCCCGGTGCCGGTCCAGCAACGCCCAGAGCTCCACCGAGCGCTCCGCCAGTTCGCGGGCGGCGCCGGCGAGGGCCTCGCTGGCCCGCACCTGTCGGACGTTGGTCTCCATGTCCTCGGCGTCCCAGCCACGCGTGTGGGCGATGAACGGGAACTGCGGGAACAGGAACCCCAGCTCGCCCCAGAAGGTCAGCAGCTGCCCCGCGACCCCCTGCACGTTGTCCTGGCCCCCGGTGACGATGAACGCCGCGACCTTGCGCTGGATCAGGCACCGGTTGTGGATGGTCATCTGGTTCTGGATGCAGTTGAGGCGCTCCGCCATGCGGTAGTACAGCGCCGAGGCCTGGCCCCACCGGATGGGCGTGGCAAGGAGGACCACGTCGGCCCACTGCACCAGCCCCTCGTACACCGGGGTCAGCTGGTCCTCCGGGTCACGCTCCGTGATGGCGCAGGGCCAGGTGCAGGCCTGCGCCGCCTTGGAGTAGTTCCCCTCGCAGGCCCGGAACTGGAGCTCCCGCAGCCGCAGCAGGCGGGTCTCCGCGCCCAGGTGGGAACGGGCGTGCCCCAGCGCGGCCTCCAGCAGGTGATCCGACGTCGAGAAGCGGGGATTGCCGTCGTCCATCCCGGTGGTGGACAGGCCAAGGACGCGCGGGGGGCCCCCGGCCGGGCGAGTGTCGAGCACCGTGAGCGGATGCGGGTCGTGCCGTACCAGGCGCCGTGGCCGCACCGGGTCGGTGTCCAGGTAGACGCCGTCGGGGCGCTCCTCGATGGCAAAGACCGGCACCGCCTCCGCCTCGTATCCCGGCGGGCCCTGCCCGGTGATGAGGCTGTATTCCCAGGCGTGCCAGGGGCACATGACGAACTCACCCCGGACCTGGCCCTCGCACAGCGGGCCGCCGCGGTGGTTGCAGCGATTGCCGATGGCCCGGAACTGCCCCTCGTGGAGGAACACCGCGACCTGCTGCCGGTCAAGCTTGAGCGCCAGGGGCGCCCGGGCGGCGAGCTCCTCACGGGTACCGAGGCGGTGCCAGGTGGGCATGGAGTGGGACCGGAAGGGGGAAACACGACCGAGGGCCTTCCCTGAAGGCTGCGGCCCCCGGCGACGTTCGTCAACCGGGGGCCGCGAGGTACGCCGTGCCGCCGTGCCGGCTCAGGCCATGAAGCGCCGGACCGCCAGCGACACGTTGTGGCCACCGAACCCGAAGGAGTTGGACATGGCCACATCCACGGCGCGTTCGACCATGGTGTTGGGCGCGCAGAAGAGGTCGCACTCGGGATCGGTGTGGAACTGGTTGATCGTCGGCGGGACCTTGCCCGTCGTGGCCACCAGCATGGAGACCGCGAACTCGAGCGCCCCCGCGCCGCCGAGGAGGTGCCCGGTCATCGACTTGGTGGAGCCGAAGATGAGCGACGCGGCGTGGCTCCCGAAGACCGCCTTGACCGCCTGGGTCTCGGCGATGTCGCCCTGGGGCGTGGAGGTGCCGTGTGCATTGATGTACCCCACCACCTCGGGGCGGAGGCCGCCGTCGGCCAGGCACATCTTCATGGCGCGCTGAGCGCCCTCGCCCTCGGGTGCGGGCGCGGACATGTGGTATGCATCGCCGCTCAGCCCGTAGCCCACCACCTCGGCGAGGATCGTGGCGCCACGCCGCTGGGCATGCTCCAGGCTCTCCAGCACCACCACCGCTCCGCCATCGCCGAGCACGAAGCCGTCCCGGTCCTTGTCGAAGGGCCGGCTGGCGGTGGTCGGGTCATCATTGCGGGTGGACATGGCCTTCATGTTGGAGAAGGCGGCCACGGTGAGGCCGGTGATCGCCGCCTCCGACCCGCCGGTGACCATGGCGTCGGCGGTGCCGGCGCGGATCAGGTTGTACGACTCGCCGATGGCGTGCGCGGAGGAGGCGCAGGCCGAGACGGTGGCGTAGTTGGGGCCCTTGAGACCGTAGCGCATCGACACCAGGCCCGGGGCCATGTTGGCGATGAACATCGGCACGAAGAAGGGAGACACCCGGTCGGGGCCCTTGAGGATGTACGCGGCGCAGTTGTCCTCGTACGTCTGCATCCCCCCGATGCCGCTGCCGAGGATGACGCCCACCCGGTTGGGGTCGGGCACCTTGCCCTCGAGCTGCGCCTGGGTCATCGCCTGGTGGGCGGCGCCCAGCGCAAACTGGGAGAACAGGTCGAAGCGCTTGGCTTCCTTGCGGTCCATGTAGGCGAGCGGGTCGAACCCCTTCACCTCGCACGCGAACCGGACGCTCAGCCGCGCCGGGTCGAACTTGGTGATGGGCGCGGCCCCGGAACGGCCCGCCAGCAGGCCGCTCCACGTGCTCTCCACGTCGGGGCCGAGCGGAGACACCAGCCCGACCCCGGTCACGACGACTCGGCGCGCCAAGCTACTTCCCGAGCTTCTCGTGCAGGTACTTCAGCGCGTCGCCGACGGTGCGCAGCTTCTCCGCCTCTTCGTCGGGGATGTCGATGTCGAATTCCTTCTCGAACGCCATCACGAGCTCGACAGTGTCGAGGCTGTCCGCGCCGAGGTCTTCCATGAAGCTGGCCTCGTTCGTGAGCTTCTCACGTTCGACGCCGAGTTCCTCGACGATGATGTCCTTGACGCGTTCTTCAACGTTGCTCATGACGTTCCTCTTGGAGAGGTGGGGGTAAAGTGGGGCCCGGGATCAGACGGCGAGTCCGCCGTCCACCACCAGGACCTGTCCGGTAATGTAGCCCGCCAGATCGGAGGCCAGAAAGAGGACGGCGCCCGCCACGTCCTCGGGGCGTCCGAAGCGGCCCAGCACGATGCCGCCCAACATGGCCGTCCGGGCCTCCTCGGGCAAGGCGCTGGTCATGTCGGTGTCGATGAACCCGGGGGCCACGGCATTGACCAGCAGGCCCCGGCTGCCGTACTCCTTGGCCACCGACTTGGTCAGGCCGATCAGCCCCGCCTTGCTGGCGGCGTAGTTGGCCTGGCCCTTGTTGCCGGTCAGGCCGATGATGCTGGTCACGTTGATGATCCGGCCGGCGCGCCGCTTCATCATGCCCTTGAGCACGGCCTTCGTGGTGTGGAAGGCACCGGTGAGGTTCGCCTCGAGCACCTCGTGCCACTCGGACTCGCTCATCCGCAGGAGCAGGTTGTCGCGGGTGATGCCGGCGTTGTTCACCAGGATGTCCACCGGGCCGAGCGCCTGCTCCGCCTGGGCCACCGCGGCCTCGACCTGGGCTCCATCGGCCACGTCGCAGGCCACCCCGCAGGCCCGCTCCCCGAGCTCCGCGGCCACGGCCTCGGCGCGGGCCTGGTCCCGGCCCACGATCGCCACCCGGGCCCCCGCCTGGTGCAGCGCACCGGCCACCGCGCGGCCGATGCCGCGGGTGGACCCGGTGACAAAGGCGGTCTTGCCGCCGAGATCGATGGGATGCGCCATGCGTCCGGTCGCCGTCAGCTGGTGGTGAGGAACGTCTCGACGTCGTCGGCGGTGCCCAGTGTGAGCGTGGGCGCCCCCGGCACGATCCGCTTGAGCAGGCCGGCCAGGACGTTGCCCGGGCCGACCTCGACGAACGTGGCGCCGGGCGCCAGCACCGCCGCCTGCTGCATGCACCCCACCCAGCGGACCGGCGCGGTGAGCTGAGCCGCGAGCAGGGCCCGCGCGCGGGCCGCGGTGGCCACCGGCTCCGCGCTGGCGTTGGCCACGATCGGGACCCTCGGGTCGGCGAAGGTGGCCCCCGCCAGCGCCTCCGCCAGGCCGGCGACAGCCGGCTCCATCAGCGGGGAGTGGAACGCCCCGCTCACCTTGAGCCCGATCACCCGCTTGGCCCCGCGCGCCTTGCACCCCGCCCCCGCGCGTTCCACCGCCGCCGGGTCGCCGGAGAGGACGGTCTGGTCGGGCGCGTTGAGGTTGGCCGCCACGGCGACTTCGGCGCCGGTGGAGGCCTCGGCACAGGCCGCCTCGACCTGGGCGGTGTCGAGCCCCAGCACCGCGGCCATGGCGCCAGGCCGGCGGGTGCCTGCCTCGTACATGAGTTCGCCGCGCCGGCGCACCAGCCGCGCGGCGCTGGCGGCATCCAGCGCGCCCGCGGCCACGTAGGCGCTGTATTCGCCAAGGCTGTGGCCGGCCGCCGCGCGGAGGGTGGGACCAAGCCGCTCCCCCACCACCGCCCACACCGCGGCGCTGTGGGCCAGGATCGCCGGCTGGGTGTTGTGAGTGAGGGTGAGTTCCGCCTCGGGGCCCTCCCACATGATCCGGGAGAGGGCCACCCCGAGGGCGTCGTCGATGCGGGCAAAGGTGTCCCGGGCCTCGGGAAACCGCTCGGCCAGGTCCTTCCCCATGCCGACCCTCTGGGCCCCCTGGCCGGGGCACATGACCACGGTCACCACCGGATCACCGCGCTGCCCCAGGTGAACCCCGCGCCGAACGCCACGAGCAGCACCAGCATGCCCGGCTGCAGCCGCCCGGTCGCCTCCGCGTGCGCCAGCGCCATCGGGATCGAGGCCGCGGAGGTGTTGCCGTACCGGTCGACGGTCACGACCACCTTCTCGGGCGGGATCCCGCCGTGCTTGGCGGTCGCGTCGATGATCCGCACGTTGGCCTGGTGCGGCACCATGAGGTCGATCGCGTCCGGCGTGATGCCCGCCCGTCGGATGGCCTCGTCACAGGCCTCCGCCATGGTGAGCACCGCGTGCTTGAAGACCTCGCGGCCGGCCATTTTCATGTAGTGCGACCGCTCCCGGACCACCTTCTCGCTGATCGGGTCGAGGGTGCCACCGCCCGGGATGTAGAGCAGCTCCGCGAGGCGGCCATCGGACTTGATGAACGTGGAGAGGATCCCCCGTCCGTCCCGGCTGCCCGCGGAGACGATCGCCGCGCCCACCCCATCGCCGAACAGGATCGCGGTGGAGCGGTCCTGCTGGTCGGTGATCGCGGTGAGCTTCTCGCCCCCGACGACGAGCACGTGCCGGGCCTGCCCGGCGCAGATGAGCCCCTCGGCCACCGTGAGGCCGTAGAGGAACCCGGAGCAGGCGGCCGACAGATCGAAGGCGGCCGCCTTCTGGGCCCCGAGGAGGGCCTGCAGGCTGCAGGCGGTCGAGGGGAGCGGCCGGTCCGGCGAGGCGGTGGCCACCAGGATGGCGTCGAGCTCGGCGGCGGTCAGGCCGGCGCGCTGCAACGCGGCCTCGCTCGCGCCCCGGGCCATGACCGACACCGGCTCGGCCGGGGAGGCGTAGCGGCGCTCCCGGATGCCGGTGCGCTCCACGATCCACTGGTCGGAGGTCTCCAGGCGGGTGGCGAAGTCCTGGTTGGTCACGACCTGCGACGGGAGGTAGACGCCGAGACCGGCGAGATGCGCGAAGGGCCGCTGCATCAGGGGCGGGACTCCGCCTCGCGGCGCGCGAACTTGGCCCCGATGTGCGCGCTCAGGTCGTGGGCGACGGCCTGGGTGGCCACCCGGATCGCGTTCTTGAACGCGTTGGGCGAGGAGGACCCGTGGCAGATGATGCTCACGCCCTTGACCCCGAGCAGCGGGGCGCCGCCATACTCGCTGTAGTCCAGGTGCCGGAACACACCGCGGATCTCAGGCTGCTGCAGCACCGCAGGCGATTCCCGCTTGACCAGCTTGACGATGAGTTTGGCCACCGACTCGTAGAACTTGAGCACGATGTTGCCGACGAAGCCGTCGCACACCACGATGTCGAGCATGCCGACCGCGGGGTGACCGGCGACGATGTCCCGGCCCTCGACGTTCCCGACGTAAGTGATCCCGGCGGCCTGCTTGAGGAGCTGGTGCGCCTCCTTGGCCGCCGCGTTCCCCTTCTCGTCCTCCTCGCCCACGTTGAGGAGCCCGACCTTGGGGTTGGGGCGGCCCAGCACATCCTGCATGTAGATGGTGCCGAGCCAGGCAAAGCCGACCAGCTCGCGGGGCGAGCAGTCGATGGTGGCGCCGGCGTCGAGGAGGAGGACGGGGTCGTCGGTGCTGGGGATGAGCGAGGCGACGGTGGCGCGCTCCACGCCCTCGTGGAGGCCCAGCAGCAGCGTGGAGCCCACCAGCACCGCGCCGGTGTTGCCGGCGGAGACCAGGGCGTCCGACGCGCCCGCCTTCTGCAGGCCGAGCCCGATGGCCAGGCTCGAGTTGGGCTTCTTGCGGATGGCGGCCAGCGGCTTCTCGTGCATGCCGATGACGTCGGGCGCATCATGGAGTTCGATGCGCGACCGGTCGACGCCGGGGTGGCGGGCCAGCTCGGCCTCGATGGCCTCGCGTCGCCCCACCAGCTGGATCACGAACCCCGGGGGGAGCTCGGTCAGGGCCTGTACGGCACCCTCGACTTCCGCCTGCGGGGCGTTGTCCCCGCCCATGGCGTCGAGAGCGATCCGGATCACCGTCAGGCGTCCTCGACCTCAATCATCTTCTTGCCCCGGTAGTAGCCGCAGGTCGGGCAGACCCGGTGCGACAGCTTCGGGGAGGTGCAGCGCGGACACGGCTGGGTGGCCACGGAGGCGGCCTTGTGGTGCCCCCGCCGGAGCCGCTTGCGGGACTTGGACGTCTTGCGCTTCGGGACAGCCATCGTGAAGCCTCAGCGAGAAGGGGCCGCGCAGCCGCACGGCCCGGTGTTGAGATCCGTCCCGCAGCGGGGACAGAGGCCGGCGCAGTCCTCGCGGCAGAGCGGGAAGGTCGAGGCCGCCAGGGCCACTTCCTCACGCACCGCCGGCCGGACATCGATCCGGGTCACAGGCGCTTCCACCGGGTAGACGGCCGGGTCGTCGGCGGCCTCCGGGTCGGCGCTGAACAGCACCTCGATATCCTGCTCGAGGGGAACCACCACATCGGCCAGGCAGCGCCGGCAGGCCCCGCGGAGCCGACCGGCCACGTGCGCGCGCCAGAAGAACTCCTCGGTCCCCGTCTCGGCCAGTCGACCCGAGACCCGCACCGGGCCCTCGAGCTGGAGCTCGAGGCCCGTGAACAACGGATCATCCGCGGCGAGCTGGCCTTCGGTCTCGACGGGGCCGTCGTGCAGCTGCCGAACGTCCACCAGAAGCATAGCCCCAAAACCTAACCGGGACAACGACTTGGGTCAAGATCACCGTTGGGCCTCCGCGAAATCTGCTCCCGGGACGGCCCGGCGCGGCCGGTTCAACCCCAGAGCCCGGCGATCTCGCTCTCCGGGAAGAAGAAGGCCACCTCACGCACCCCGTTCTCCGGGCTGTCGGACCCGTGGACCGCGTTCTTTCCCTTGGATTCCGCGTACAGCTTGCGGATGGTGCCCGCCTCGGCCTCGGCCGGGTCGGTGGCCCCCAGGATCTTCCGGAAATGGGCCACGGCATCGTCCCGCTCCAAGGCCATCGGCAGGACCGGGCCGGAGGTCATGAACCAGACCAGGTCCTTGTAGAAGGGCCGGTCCTTGTGGACCTCGTAGAACCTGGCCGCCTGGGCCTCCGACAGCCGGGTCAGCCGGGCCGCCCGGATGGTGAAGCCTTCCTTCTGGATGTGGGCGATGATCTGCCCCGCCTTGCCGCTGGCGATCGCGTCGGGCTTGAGCATGCCCAGCGTGAGGATCTTGGCCACGTCGTGTCGTCCGTGATTCAGGGTGATGGGTGCCGCGCCCCGCCGCGGGGCGCGGGATCTACTTGAGCCGCGCCTTGACCAACTCCACCACGTCCACCGGCCGCCGCATGACCGCGATCTTCGCGGCCTCGAAGGCGGCGATCTTCTCGGCCGCCGTCCCGGACGACCCCGAAATGATGGCGCCGGCGTGGCCCATCCGCCGCCCCGGCGGTGCCGTCTGGCCCGCGATGAACCCAACCACCGGCTTGGTCACGTGGTCCCGCACGAACGCGGCGGCGTTCTGCTCGTCGGTGCCACCGATCTCGCCCATCATGACGATCAGCTCGGTGCCTGGATCGTCCTGGAACGCCCGCAGGCAGTCGATGAAGGAGGTCCCGTTGAGCGGGTCCCCGCCGATCCCGACGCAGGTGCTCTGCCCGATCTTGTGCCGGGTGAGGTGGTTCACCACCTCGTAGGTGAGGGTGCCGGAGCGGGAGACCAGCCCCACCCGCCCAGGGAGGCAGATATTCCCCGGGATGATGCCCACCTTGGAGGCGCCCGGCGTGATCAGCCCCGGGCAGTTGGGGCCGAGGAGCCGGGCGCCGCGCTCGCGGACATAGGGGAGCACCCGGGTCATGTCCATGACCGGGACCCCCTCGGTGATGCAGACGACCAGCCCGAGCCCGGCATCGGCGGCCTCGAAGATGGCACCGGCCGCCCCGGCGGGTGGCACGTAGATCACGGAGGTGTTGGCCCCGGTGGCCGTGACGGCCTCCTCGACCGTGTTGAACACCGGCACCTTGCCCTCGAACAGCTGCCCACCCTTGCCCGGCGTCACGCCGGCCACCACCTGGGTGCCGTACTCCAGCATCTGCCGGGTGTGGAACGAGCCGTCGCGCCCGGTGATGCCCTGCACCACCAGGCGGGTGCCCTTGTCGATGAAGATGCTCATGCGGCCCCCCGGACCAGCGCGACGACCTTCTGGACCGCCTCGTCCATGTCGGAGAGCGCGGTCATGCCGATGCCCTGCAGGATCTTCACCGCCTCCGCCTCGTTGGTGCCGGTCAGGCGCACCACGATCGGGACCTTCACGGGGAACTGCGACAGCGCCGTCTTGATCCCGTTGGCCACGTCATCGGTGCGGGTGATCCCGCCGAAGATATTGAAGAGGATCGCCTTGACGTTGGCGTCGCTGGTGATGATGCGGAGGGCGTTGACGACCTTGTCGGGGTTGGAACTGCCCCCGATGTCGAGGAAGTTTGCCGGCTCGCCACCGTAGAACTTGACCAGGTCCATCGTGGCCATCGCCAGGCCCGCGCCGTTGACGACGCAGCCCACATTCCCCTCGAGCTTGATGAACGTGAGGTTGGCACGGCGGGCCTGCACCTCGCTCGGCTCCTCCGCCGACTCGTCACGCAGCAGCGCGAGGTCGGGCCGGCGATCGAGCTCGTTGTCGTCGATGGAGATCTTGGCATCGAGCGCCACGACCCGGCCGTCCGGCGTGGTCACGAGCGGGTTGATCTCCGCCAGCGAACACCCGTTGCCCGTGAAGACCTGGTAGAGCTGCTCCATGATGCGCGCCGCGGCCCGGGCCTTGGCGATATCCTGGTACAGGAAGAGCGCCAGCTGCAGCGCCTGGTGGGGCAGCAGGCCGTAGCGGGGATCAACCGCGAGCCGGCGGATCTTCTCCGGCGTCTTGGCGGCCACCTCCTCGATGTCGATGCCCCCGGCGGGGCTCACCATGAAGACGGGCCGCTGCGTGGCCCGGTCCATGATCAGGCCCACGTAGGCCTCGCTGGCGATATCCGCCGCCGGCACCACCAGGACCCGCTGCACCACCAGGCCCTTGATGGCCATGCCGAGGATCTTCTCGGCGGCTTCCGCCGCCTCGGCCGCATTCTTCGCGAGCTTGACTCCCCCCGCCTTGCCCCGCCCACCCGCGTGGACCTGCGCCTTCACGACGACGGTGCCCCCGACCCGCCGGGCGATCGCCTCGGCCTCGCTGGGCGTCGACGCGACGTCGCCGTCGGGCATCGGGATGCCCGCGGCGCGGAACAGGGCGCGCCCCTGATATTCATGGAGATTCACGATGTCCTCGGACGGCGGAGACGAACGGCGCACCCGGCGCACTGGCGGCGGGGGTGCATGGCGGGGCGGAAGGTAAGGGGTGAGCTAACCGAAAGCAAGATTGGCACTTAGGGCGATCGGAGGGTGCGCTTGAGTGCCTCCCACGCACGGGCGAAGCCCTCCAGGTCGCCGCGGGTCAGCGCCGACTCGGCGGCATCGAGATGCCGCCGGGCCTCGAGCAGCTGGCTGCCCCTCGCGCCGGCGCTGATGATGGGGGCGGAGAGCCCGAGCAGGTTCTGCCAGGCCTCCTCGAAATCGTGCCCCGCCCCGCGCCGGTCGGGCACCGCGAGGCTCACCCACTTGAGCATCGGCTCCGTCCCCTCCCGGTGGGCAAACCAGGGCTGGTAGGCCCCCAGCCCGACCGCCGTGGGCCAGTAACGCACCGGCCCGGCCTCGAGCCGCGATCCCTCTTTTTCCACCGAGTCGCGGAGCTGCTGGAAGGTCGGGAACTTCCCCCATCGCGTAGCGAGGGCGGTGGGGTCCGGCAGGGAGACGAGGGTGTCGAGGCGGAACAGCGCGAGGTGCTCCCAGCCATCGGCCACATGCGCCTGCACGATGCCGGCGACCTCCCGGGCGCCCGCGCGGGCAAAGGGCACCACGATCGCCACCCCGCTGGTATCGGCCTCCCAGATCCCTTCCGGCGGCGGGCCGCTGACCGACACCGCCTCCCCGCGTCCGACCGCCTCTCCCAGCTCCCAGTGCGCCTGGCCCAGCACCCGGAGCTGGACCTCGAGCAGTTCGGCGGGGTATGGCAGGGCGCGCACCACCTCGGGCGGGATGGCGGAACTGGGCCGGATGAGGCTGTCCGTCAGCACCTGCCATTCCTTGGCCACCTCCCCTGCCCCGTGCCGGAGGTAGATGTCGGTGGCCCCGGATTCCGCGTTGACCACCGCCACGAAGCCCGCCACGAGCGTGCCGATCCAGCGCCCGCGCCAGCGCACCCGGCTGGAGCCGGGGAACGCGTCCGAGGCGAGATAGCCGTCGACCAGCCAGACCAGGTCGCCCCCGAGGAGCCGGGGCACGGGGGTGCCCCACACGGCGAAGGGGGCGAGCTCGCCCAGGCGCTCCACGGGGTCGAGATGCCAGAACACCCGCTCCCCTGAGGGTCCCCGGCCCAGGAGACTCGCCGACTGGAGCGCCCAGGCCAGCGTCAGCCGCCGGAGGCCCTGGCCCACGAGCACCCCGTTCGCGGCGCTGTCGAGCACGCTGGTCGGGCCGCGGGGCCACAAGCCCCGGGGCGGGAGGAGCAGGGATGGCGCGCCCCCGGGCGTCCGCAGGCTGTCCGCATCGTGGACCAGCAGCGGGTGCCCGAGCGAGGAGGTCTGGTCGTCGAGCAGGACGGAGACCACCGCCCCGGCCTCGGCCCGGTCGCGGACCAGGATCCAGGCGGGCCGTTGATGCTGCGCGAGGGTCACCACCGCGCGGTCCGCCGCGACCAGCCGCCCGGAGTCGGCGCTGGTGGCCGCCGCGGCGAGGTTGGCATGCCAGAGCGCCACCGGCCGCGGCGGGTCGAGGGGCGCGCTCTCGGTGGCCAGGGTGGTATCGCGCAGCGCCGTCATGCCGTAGGCGAGCTGGTCGAGGTGGCGCCGCACCCCAGGCTCAAGCGCCGCCTCGGGGTCCGGCCCCAGGAACGCCGGGATGATGTGGTGCCCGAGCAGGGAGGCGGCCGCGAGCACCGACCAGACGGCGGCCAGGAGGCGGTGATTGCCGCGGAGCGCCCACCAGAGCGAGAGGAGGGCCGCGCCACCGGCGATCCCGGCGAGCGCCAGCGCCGCCCCGGCGCGGAACTCGAAGAGGCCGCTGTGCACGGTCCCGATGATGCCGCCGATGAGCTCGTAGGGTTCGAGCAGGTACCCCCAGGCCAGCGCCAGGGCGAGCAGGACGGCGAGGCCGCCGAGATGCAGGCGGGCGGGCGGCTTCACGGTGAGGCGACGGTCTGCCCAGGTGATGGCCCGGATCAGGGTGTACAGCGTGGTGACCCCGAACAGGGCCAGCAGGGTCAGCAGCACGATGTAGCCATGCAGCTGGCGCCACAGCGGGAGCCGGGTGAGGTAGAACCCGATGTCCCGGGCCAGCAGCGGGTCGCTCTCGCCGTAGTGAAGTCCGCTCCACCCGACCAGAAGGGTCGGTGCCCAGCCCCCGGCGCCCCGCCCCGCCACGAAGCCCAGGATGAGGCCACAGGCGATCCCGAGGGCGCCGATGGCGCGGAGGTTCACGGCCTCGGAGATCTCGAGGTTGCCCAGGCGGCTGCGGACGCGGACGGCCCCGATGGCCTTGTGGACGAGGAGGAGGTGCAGCACGAACCAGAGGCAGGCGACGGCGACGCCCGCGGCCTCGAGCCCGGATGCCAGGAGCGTCCAGCGGGTGATGAAGCCGGCCGCGCCAGCGGAGAGTTGTGCCGCCCACCACCGCTCGGTGACGAGGACGGCGGCCCACCGCCCCGCGAAGAGCAGGGCGACCACGGCCAGGAGAATGACCGCCAGCCGCTGGGCGCGGGGGGACATGTGCGTGAAGCTAACCGGCGGCGAGGGGCGGACAAGCGGGCGGCGGCCGCCGCCGCGGCGTCAGCCCCGCCCCGCCGCGGCGAGCCAGCCCTCGACCTCGGCGCGATAGGCATCGAGGGCCGCCTGGTCGGTGGCCTCGAAGCGGAGCACGAGGATCGGCTGGGTATTGGAGGCCCGGACCAGTCCCCATCCCCTGGGAAAGGTCATCCGGACCCCATCGATGGTATTCACCGGATAGCGGGCGGCGAAGTGCT
>Ga0268298_10003700_pt1 | contig 15413 bp, 10 predicted proteins | sample WWTPWeurt_MetaG_FD_194462 | JGI IMG/M metagenome (GOLD analysis project Ga0268298, IMG submission 194462) | Activated sludge microbial communities from WWTP in Nijmegen, Gelderland, Netherland - WWTP Weurt | ecosystem: Engineered > WWTP > Aerobic digester > Activated sludge | place... | reverse complement strand
CCAGGGACTTGCGCAGGGCGTCGAAGCCGGCTCGCCGGTGGTGGACGAATCGGGCGTGGTGGGCCAGGTCACCCGCGTCTACCCGCTGGTCAGTGAGGTGACCCTCGTGATCGACCGCGATCAGGCCATTCCTGTCCTGAACACGCGCACGGGCGCCCGTAGCGTCGCCTTTGGCGACCCCGCCACGCCGGGTGGGTCACTCGAATTGCGCTTCATGCCTGCCAACGCCGACGTGCTGGAGGGCGACGTTCTGACAACGAGTGGAGTGGACGGGGTCTATCCGCCCGGCCTGCCGGTGGCACGTGTGGCCAAGGTCGAGCGCCGCGCGGAATCTGCCTTTGCACGCATCCACTGTACGCCGATGGCGCTCGCTGCGGGCACGCGACACGTGATGATTCTCAAGCCGATGAGCGGTTTGATCCCTGCACCGCCCCCCGAAGAAAAGGCGACGCCAGTTGCCCGACGAAAGGGACGCTCATGATCATGCGGCCCGGCCAGCAGTTGCTGCTTCCAGCCAGTCCGGTTTTCATCTGGAGCAGCCTGCTGGTTGCGCTTCTGCTGAACATCGCGCCGAACATGGCCGGCATGGGCCGTGTCGCCTGGCTTCCCGATTTCCTGGCGCTGACGCTGGTCTTCTGGGGTGTGCACCAGCCACGCCGCGTGGGCGTGGGCGCGGCTTTCGTCTTCGGTCTGCTGATGGACGTCCACCAGTCGGCCCTGCTCGGCCAGCATGCGCTGGCCTACACCACGCTCTCATACTTTGCCATCACCGTCCACCGGCGGCTGCTGTGGTTTCCGGTGCCATCCCAGGCCCTGCAGGTGATGCCGCTGTTCGTGGCGGCCCATGCGATCGAGATCTCGATCCGCATGATCGCCGGCGGCATCTTTCCAGGCTGGTCGTTGTTGCTGGCGCCGCTGCTCGAGTCGGCCTTGTGGCCGGTGGCCAGCGTGCTGCTGCTGATGCCCCAGCGGCGTGCGCCGAACCCCGACGAAAACCGCCCCCTGTAGCAACGGCGGGACCCCATGACGGAACTGCGCAACATCCAGGCCGACCTCTCGCGTTTCCGCCTGCGGGTGTTGATCATCGCGATCGTGGTGGTGGTCGCCTTCGGGTTGGTCGCCGCGCGGCTGGTGTACCTTCAGGTGTTCCGGCATGAAGACCTGGCCGAACAAGCCGAAAGCAACCGCACAGCCATTGTCCCGATCGTGCCCAACCGCGGACTTATCCTGGACCGAAACGGCGTCGTACTGGCGACCAACTACTCCGCCTACACGCTGGAAATCACGCCTTCGCGGGTCGCCGATTTGGAGCAGACCATTGATGCGCTGTCCAAGGTGGTGGATATCCACCCCAGAGACCGGCGGCGCTTCAAGAAGCTGCAGGAGGAATCCAAGAGCTTCGAGTCCCTGCCGATCCGCACTCGCCTGACCGACGAGGAAGTGGCCCGTTTCGCAGCGCAGCGATTCCATTTCCCCGGCGTCGAAATCAAGGCCCGGCTGTTTCGCAACTATCCCTTTGGCGAACTGGCCAGTCACGTCATCGGCTACATCGGCCGCATCAACCAGAGCGAGAAGGAGCGGATCCAGGAGTCCGAAGACGCGGCCAATTACCGCGGCACCGACTACATCGGCAAGCTGGGCGTGGAGCAGAGTTACGAGACCCAGCTGCATGGCATTACCGGCGTCGAGGAGATCGAAACCTCTGCCGGCGGCCGCGCGGTGCGCCGCCTGGCCAGCACGCCGGCCACCCCCGGCAACACCGTCGTGCTGTCCATCGACATCAAGCTGCAGAAACTGGTCGAGGATCTCTTTGGCGAGCGGCGCGGCGCCCTGGTCGCGCTCGACCCCAAGACCGGCGAGGTGCTGGCCTTTGTCAGCAAGCCCACCTTCGACCCCAACCTGTTCGTGGACGGCATCGACCAGGAGAACTGGCAGGAACTCAACGAGTCGCTCGACAAGCCTTTGCTGAACCGTGCCTTGCGGGGCACCTACCCGCCCGGATCAACCTACAAGCCGTTCATGGCGCTCGCGGCGCTGGAGACCGGCAAGCGCACGCCGCAACAGACCATTCAGGACCCCGGCTACTTCATGTTCGGCAACCACCGGTTCCGCGACGACAAGGAGGGCGGCCATGGGACGGTGGACATGTACAAGTCCATCGTGCAGTCCTGCGACACCTACTATTACGTGCTGGCCAACGACATGGGCGTGGACCTGATGCATGACGAGCTGCAGAAGTTCGGTTTCGGCGCCTTCACCGGCATCGACATCCAGGGCGAGGTGCGCGGTCTTCTGCCGTCCACCGAGTGGAAGCGCAAGGCCTACAAGCGCCCCGAGCAGCAGAAGTGGTACGCCGGCGAAACCATTTCGCTGGGCATCGGCCAGGGCTACAACAACTTCACCATGTTGCAGCTGGCGCTGGCCACCGGCGTGATTGCCAATGACGGCATCAAGATGAAACCGCACCTGGTCAAGGAGGTGGTCGACGTCGTCACCCGAACGTCCCGCGAGACCCTGCGCGAAATCAAGGCCGAGGCCATCGCCGACCCGAAGAACATCGCCGTGATCAGGAACGCGCTGGTCGGCGTGAACACCGAGGGCACCGGCGCCACCGCTTTCCGGGGCGCAGGCTATGTGGCCGCCGGCAAGACTGGCACCGCGCAGGTGGTGGCCATCAAGCAGAACGAGAAATACAACGCAGCGCGCATGGCCGAACGCCTGCGTGACCACGCCCTGTACATGGCGTTTGCGCCGGCAGACAAGCCGAAGATCGCTCTGGCCATGGTGGTGGAAAACGCCGGTTTCGGTGGCGCGATGGCCGCACCCATTGCCCGCCGCGTCTTCGACTACTGGCTGCTGGGGCAGTCTCCGACACCAGAAGACATGGCCGCGGTGCAGAAGGGCCAGGCCGGACCACCGCCCGGCGCGCCGCGCCCGCCAGCCTCGGCCGCATCAGCGCCCGCGAGCGCTTCCACGGCAACGCCTCCCATGGCAGCCGCCGCCTCGGCAGTCAAGACCCAGCCAACCCCGTGATATCCGGTGCCCGAAGGCGCCTGAGCCCCCCATGCGCTGCGGTAGCGAAGCGTCTGCCCGCAGGGGTATGATTTCCGCTCCTTTCATCCCGGAGGCAACGACCATGGCCCTGATGGACTTCATCAAGAAACAGTTCATAGACATCATCCAGTGGACCGAGACCGGCGACGGCACGCTGGCCTGGCGGTTCCCGATGGCGGACATGGAAATCCAGAACGGGGGTTCGCTCACCGTGCGCGAGTCGCAGATGGCGGTGTTCGTCAACGAGGGCAAGGTGGCCGACGTGTTCGGCCCCGGCACCTACAAGCTCACCACCCAGACCTTGCCCGTCCTCACCTACCTCAAGAACTGGGACAAGCTGTTCGAGTCCCCGTTCAAGAGCGACGTCTATTTCTTCAGCACGCGCCAGCAGATCGACCAGAAGTGGGGCACGCCGCAGCCGATCACCGTGCGCGATGCCGACTTCGGCGCCGTGCGCCTGCGCGCCTTCGGCAACTTCGCCTTTCGCATCGCCGACCCGAAACTGTTCCACACCGAGATCTCGGGCACCCGCGACACCTACACGGTGCAGGACCTCGACGGCCAGCTGCGCGGCCTGGTGCTGCAGAACATCAGCAATGCCATCGCCGCCAGCGGCATCCCGTTCCTGGACCTGGCGGCCAACCAGCTCAAGTTCGCCGAGGCGCTGTCCACGCAACTGGCCCCGGAGTTCGGCAAGATCGGGCTGAAGCTCGAAGGCATGACGGTGCAGAACGTCTCGCTGCCCGAAGAGCTGCAAAAGATCCTCGACCAGAAGATCGGCATGGGCATGGTCGGCAACGACATGGGCAAGTTCATGCAGTACCAGACCGCACAGGCGATTCCGAAGTTTGCCGAAGGCGGCGGTGGTGGTGGCAGCGGCATTGCCGGCGACGCCATGGGACTGGGCGCCGGCGTGGCGCTGGGCCAGGTGCTGGCGCAGAACCTGGCCGCCGGACTGCAGGGCAACACCGCGGGCGCGGCTGCGGCGACCGCTGCTGCGGCCCAGGAGGCCGGCGTCAAACCTGAAGATGTGATGGCCACGCTGGAAAAACTCGGTGAACTCAAGGCCAAGGGCATCCTTACGCAGGACGAATTCGACGCCAAGAAGGCCGAGCTGCTCAAGAAGCTGGTCTGAGACGCCAGACTTCATTCCTGATTCAATAGCAAAGAATAACCTTTTGACGCTGGGAAACGGCCGATTTCTTTTGAAACCGGTCTGTCTTCCGCCGCACAGGCGCCGCCTTTCCCCTCATGGCTGAATCCGCCGGCCCAACCCAGCGCCACTACCGCGCGCCCTGCCCCGGGTGCGGCGCGCCGGTGGAGTTCAGAAGCGCGCAATCGACCACCGCGGTCTGCGGCTACTGCCAGAGCACGGTCGTGCGCCAGGGCGAGGTGCTGTCGCGCATCGGCAAGATGGCCGAACTGTTCGACGACCACAGCCTGCTGCAGCTCATGGCCAGCGGCACCGTCGACGGCCAGGGCTTCACCCTCGTCGGGCGCCTCCAATACAAGTACCGCGAAGGCACCTGGACCGAGTGGCAGGCCCTGCTGAACGACGGCAGCACCGGCGCCTTGAGCGAGGACAACGGCGCCTACGTGTTCTCGCGCGCGGTGGCGACCGGGCGTGACATCCCGGCTGCGGACCAGTTCCGCGTGGGCGCCACCACCGCCATCAACGGGCAGAAGTACAGCGTCGCAAGCAACGAGCAGGTCGCGCTGATAGCTGCCCAGGGCGAACTGCCCCGCCTGCCACCGCTGGGCCAGTCCTTCGCCATGGTGGAGCTGCGCGGCCAGGGCGCAGCACAGGTGCTCAGCATCGACTATGGTCCGACGCTGGCCGGCGAATCGCCGGCCCTGTCGCTGGGCCGCCCGGTCACGTTGGACGAACTGCAGATGACCGGCCTGAAGGACGGGTCAGCCAAGGACGAGAAAGGCCGGCAGTTCAACTGCCCGAACTGCGGCGCCACCGTCGAGGTGGCCCTGGCTCAAAGCAAGAGCATCACCTGCAAGTCCTGCAACAGCCTGATCGACCTGAGTGCGGGCATCGGCGGTGAATTGCGCCACGCGGAGCAGGACGAGCCGGTCCGCCCGCTGATCCCGCTGGGCACCGTGGGCCAGCTCGAAGGCCTGGCCTGGCAGGTGGTGGGCTTCCAGCACCGCATGGGCCAGGAGCCCGGCGACGACGAGCAGTTCGGCTGGGAGGAGTACCTGCTCTACAACGCCAGGCGCGGCTTCAGTTTCCTGGTGGACGCCACCGATGGCTGGAGCCTGGTCAAGCCGGTGACCGGCGCGCCGGCGCTGGCCAGCAACGGGCAAAGCGCAAGTTATCAGGGCACCACCTTCAAACAGCAGTACGCCTACAAGGCCGAGACCACCTATGTCGCCGGCGAGTTCTACTGGCAGGTGCAGCGCGGCCAGAAGACCGACAACCGCGATTTCGCCTCCGGCAAGCAGCTGCTCTCGATGGAGCAGTCACGCAACGAGATCACCTGGTCCGCCGGCGCGAAGATCGACAGCGACACGGTGGCCAAGGCCTTCAGGCTCGAAGACCAAAAGGACCTGCTCAAGCGCAGCGACGCCGCGCCCTTCACGGCGGCGCGCAGCATCGGCATCATCCCCATCATCGTGATTCTGATCGTGATCCTGATCGTGCTGTCGCTGCTCAGCCGCTGCAGCCGCTGCGACCCGCGCGTGGAGAACTGCTCCTCCACCACGGCACGAAGTTCCGGCGGATCCTGGGGTGGCAGCTCCAGCGGCGGGGGACACAAATGAACGTTTTTACTGGAGGTCATCATGGGAATTGAGTGGCTGAAACCGGCGGCCTTCATCGGCTCCATCGTGTACGCGCTGATCGGCGTGATCATCTTCTGGTTGTGCTTTGTCATCATCGACAAGATCACGCCCTACAACCTGTGGGAAGAGATCGTCGTCAAGCAGAACCGGGCGCTGGCGCTCGTCGTGGCGGCGATGTGCCTGGGCATCTCGCTCATCGTTGCGGCCGCGATCCACGGGTGAGACGCGCGAACCACAAGGCTTCCTCGCTTTATGGGCCGGTGCCGGACGGGACCTTGGCGGAACCCTGTGGTGCCACGCCGACCTGAACAGCCCCACCCGCCCGGGCGCGCTCGCCGCCGCCGCCCGACAGCCTTGCCGACCGCCGACCCTGTTCGAGACGGTCCCAGGCCCCGGATCGCTCGTCGGCCAGAGCGCCATGGCAGCGCCACTGCCCCGAAAACGGGCGCGGCGGACAGAATTCGTTTGATGCGCCTGCAAACCACTTGAATGTTTACGCAAGCCATTTTTTCTCACGTTTTATGAAATAGTTTCTCTATAAATTTTTATAAGACTATGATTGCGGACGTCTTATACAAATACAAATCGCCATGACAGGATCACCTCAGCGCGCAGGCCGCTACGTTCAGCAAACCACCGGGTACAAGGCTTTCATTCCTGAAGCCCTGCCACCCCAGCCGGACATTGAATTCGATGGCGAATTGCGCACACTGCTGTCGCAAGCTGACCGGGACATCGCCCGGCTGGACGCCATTGCAGCCCTTCTGCCCAATCCTGATCTCTTCGTAGCCATGTACGTGCGCCACGAGGCCGTGCTGTCATCCCAGATAGAAGGCACGCAAAGCACGCTGGAAGACGTGCTGGCCTTCGAGGCGCAGGGCACCAGCAATGACACTCCGAAAGACGTGGAAGAGGTCATCAACTACGTTCGCGCCATGAACCACGGGCTGCGTCGCCTGAATGAGCTGCCCTTGAGCCTGCGACTGGTGCGCGAAATTCATGGCGAGCTGATGCACAACGTGCGGGGTGGGGAAAAAACACCTGGCGAATTCCGCACCTCCCAGAACTGGATTGGCCCGGCAGGCAGCACACTGACCAACGCGTCTTTCGTGCCGCCACCGCCCCACGAATTGATGAACGCCCTGGGCGCGCTCGAAAAATTCCTGCACGAAGGAAAAACCAACACGCCACTGCTGGTTCGATGCGGTCTGGCCCATGCCCAGTTCGAAACCATCCACCCGTTTCTCGATGGCAATGGCCGCGTCGGGCGCCTGCTGATCACGCTGATCCTGTGCGAGGAACAGGCCTTGTCGCGCCCGCTGCTGTACCTGTCGGTGTTCCTCAAGGCCCACCGGATCGAGTACTACGACCGCCTTACCGCCATCCGCAACTACGGTCATTGGGAGCAATGGCTCAAGTTCTTTTTGCGCGGCGTGAGCCAGACCGCCCGCGCCGCGACCCGCACCGCCACCGACATCGTGAACCTGCGCGAAGCGCATCGCAGCGCCGTGATGAAAAGCCCCAAGGCCCTCAAGCTGCTCGACAGCCTGTTCCAGCAACCGCTGGTGTCGCCCAACCGCATCGCTGAAATTGTGGGTTGCACCCACCCCACCGCCGTCAAACTGGCACGCGACCTGGAAGGCAGAGGCTGGCTGCAGGAAATCACCGGCTTCGAGCGCAACCGCCTGTATCGCTACCAGCCCTACATGGCGCTTTTCCACCGTGAAACCGTGGAAGCCACCTTTGCCGCCCAGACGCCCTGACAGACACGCCCAACTCCATGCCCACCCTCGACTGGCTCAACCGCGCCGACGCCTTCACCATCGCGGCCCGCGTGCCCTACCGCCTGCTGGAGCCCGTCTCCAGCCACGGCACCGGCGCGGACAACCTGCTGATCCAGGGCGACAACCTCGAAGCGCTGAAAGCCTTGCTGCCGTTCTACCGGGGCCAGGTGAAATGCATCTTCATCGACCCGCCGTACAACACGAAAAGCGCCTTCGAGCACTACGACGACAACCTGGAACACAGCCAGTGGCTCAGCATGATGCTGCCGCGCCTGCAGTTATTGCGCGAGCTGCTGCGCGAGGACGGCTCGATCTGGGTGACGATTGACGACAACGAGGGGCACTACCTCAAGGTGTTGATGGACGAGGTGTTCGGGCGGGGGAACTTTGTGACGAATGTGGTTTGGCAAAAGGCATACACCTCAAATCAAACCGCCAAACACATCTCGGATACCCACGATCACCTGTTTTTGTACGCGCGGAACGAAACGGCCTTGTCCATTGGCAAGCTGCAACGCACCGAAGACCAGATCGCTACTTTTAAAAATCCTGACGCTGACCCCAGAGGACCATGGAAAGCAGAGAACCTTTCGGCGGGTAAGTTTTACTCCGCCGGCCAGTTCCCAATCGTTGGCCCAACCGGGGCGACCTTTTTGCCGCCAACCAATCGCTATTGGCGATGCAACCAAGCCCAATACGAGGCATGGCTAGCAGATGGGCGAATCACTTTTGGATTGAGCGGAACGGGGCGGCCGATGCTCAAAAAGTTTCTCGAAGAAATGACGGGTGGCCTAACTCCGAATACTTGGTGGGAGCACATGGAGTCCGGCAGCAACAAAGAGGCCAGCATTGGCCTCAAGTCGTTGCTGGAAGGCACGCCTGATCTCTTTCAAACGCCCAAGCCTGAGAAGCTGATTCAGCGCGTGCTTCAACTCGCGACCCAACCCGACGACCTCGTCCTCGACAGCTTCCTCGGCTCCGGCACCACGGCCGCTGTCGCGCACAAGATGGGCCGGCGCTGGATCGGCATCGAGATGGGCGAACACGCCGCCACGCACTGCCTGCCCCGGCTGGAGAAGGTGATCGCCGGCGAGCCGGGCGGCATCAGCGCGGCGGTGAACTGGCAAGGCGGCGGCGGTTTTCGCTTCCTGCGCCTGGGCGCGCCGATCTTCGGCGCCGACGGCGCCATCCACCCCGAGGTGCGCTTCGCCACGCTGGCCGCCTTCATCTGGCAGCAGGAAACCGGCACCGCCCGCACCCCCGGCCAGGGCGCTGCCGGCACCCCATGGCTCGGAACCCACTACGACATTGATAGCGCCCCGTGGCCATCCGACGCTGGGAAGGAGCCGATTTCACCTGAAAATTCACCCCCGGACCTGTTTTCCGCCCCGCCAGAGCCCGCGCCGGACGCCACCCTGGTCGCGGGGGCAACTCCCCAGGCTCCGCGCCCCGTCAAGGCGGTCTACCTGCTGTTCAACGGCATCCTGGGCGACCGCCGCCCCGCTGGCGGCAACGTGCTGACCGTCGCCGTGCTCGACGCGCTACTGGCCCAGCACGCCACCACACCGGCGCCCGAGGCGCCGCTGGTCGTCTACGGCGAAGCCTGCCGCCTGGGCCCGGCCCGGCTGGCACTGGCCCACGTGACGTTCCGGCATATTCCGTATGACGTGAAGGCGAGGTGAGGCCATGACAACGCCCAACACAAATGCGCTGCCGCCGTCAGGGCTCAGCCCCACGAACACCGCGTTTTACTTTGTCGATGAATCCGGCGATGGCGTGCTGTTCAACGCCAAGGGGCAGGTCATGGTGGGTCAGCCCGGTGGCGCGATGGGCCACTTCATCATGGGTTTGCTGCAAGTGGAAGATCCGACGACGCTGGCGGTGGAACTGGAGCAACTGCGCGCAGAGCTCGCCGCGGACCCATATTTCAGGGATGTGCCCTCGTTCCAGCCGGGGCGCGGCAAGACGGCGGTGGCGTTTCACGCCAAGGACGATTTGCCCGAGGTCCGCCGGGAGGTGTTCAAGCTGTTGCTGCGCCACCCGGTGAAGTTCTACGCGGTGGTGCGCGACATGCAGGCGGTGCTGGCCTACGTGCGCGAACGCAATGCGCGCGGCGGAAACTACCGCTACCACCCCAACGAGTTGTACGACAACACCGTCGCGCGGCTGTTCAAGAATCGCCTGCACCAATATGAAAGCTGCCACGTCTGCTATGCCGTTCGGGGCAGTTCGGATCGGACCAGGGCTTTCGCCTCGGCGCTGGAACTGGCCCGCGAGCGGTTCGCCCGGCAATGGGACAAACAGGTCGCCACCGCCATCCAGGTCACGCCGGCTCGGTCGGCGCAGCAGGCCTGTCTGCAAGCGGTGGACTACCTTCTGTGGGCCTTGCAGCGGCATTACACCCGTCAGGAGAGCCGCTTTCTGGACATGATGTGGGGCAAGGTCAGTCTCATCCACGCGGTGGACGAAACCGACAAGGCGCCTTACGGGGTGTATTACTCAAAAACAAAGCCGCTCACGGGAGCGGCTTTGAGAAACGAGGTGGGAATATAGGATCGCCTGACTGGGTTGCCCCGTGGTTCCAGCTCTCACACGGCATGGAGCCGACTTTTGTTCCCACGGGGCGATTGTAAATTGTGTTTACCGATCTGGCATCCCCGCCCAACCCGCATCACGTCAAGGCGCAATGAAGAAAAAATGAGGAAAGAATGGCAACACTGAAATTGAAGACACCGCCAACCCAAGCTGGCGAGCGATACGGACGCTGGCCGCGCCAATGAGCGCTGAAGAAGCAGGATGAATCCGCCAATCAGGAAGAAAAACTTAATTTAAATCAACAGTTTGCATTGGCGTAGTCGTTTCAACTCAACCAATGCTTGCGCCAATTAGCCCCGCTCCCCATGCCCCAGATCACCCTCAAGTCCTACCAGCAGGCCGCACTGAATGCGCTGGGGGCGTTTGCCCGCGCGGCGCAGATGAAGGGGCCGGCGCTGGCGTTTGGCGAGCAGGCGGGGCGGCCCTACAACCCGGACCCGTTTGGCGCGGTGCCCTGCGTGTGCCTGCGCATCCCCACGGGCGGGGGCAAGACGGTGTTGGCGGCGCACGCGGTGCCGCTGCTGGCGCGCGCATGGCGGGCCACGGACGCGCCGGTGGCGGTGTGGCTGGTGCCCAGCGACACCATCCGCAGCCAGACGCTCAAGGCGCTGCAGACGGCGGGCCACCCGTACCGCGCAGCGCTGGAAGCCCATTACGGCCCTGGCGTGAAGGTCTGCGCGCTGGAAGACGTGGCGCAGATCGCGCCGCCGGACTGGGGGCGCCAGGCGGTGGTCGTGGTGGCGACGATCCAGAGTTTCCGCATCGAGGAAACCGGGCAGCGCAACGTCTACAGCTTCTCGGAGGCGTTCGAGCCGCACTTCCGGGGCACGGACGCACAACGCCTGGCGGTGCTGCAGCCCCTGCCCGACGCGGTGGTGGCGGCTGAAGAGGCGGCGCAGGACGGTAAAGGCGTGCTCAAGGGTTTTGTCGGCCAGCCGCGCTGGAGTCTGGCGAACTGGCTGGCGCTGCACGAGCCGATCATGATCGTGGACGAGGCGCACAACACCAAGACCGACAAGAGCTTCACCGCGCTGAAGAGGCTGAACCCGTCGTTCATTCTGGAGCTGACGGCCACCCCGATTCCCGCCAGGACCAACGTGCTGTACCACGTCAGCGCGCAGGAGCTGGCTGCGGAAAGCATGATCAAGCTGCCAATTGCCCTGGCCGAGCATCCGCAAGGCTGGCCGCAGGCCGTCTTTGCAGCGGTGCAAACCCAACGCGCACTGGAAGCCGAGGCGCTGAAGGACGAGGCCGAGGGAGGCTATGGCGACAAGGGCTACGTGCGCCCCATCGTGCTGTTCCAGGCGCAAAACGCGGATGACGAGATGCCGCCCGAGGCACTGAGGCGCTACCTGATCGACGAGCTGCACATTCCGGCCAACCAGATCGTGGTGGCCACCGGCGATGTGCGCGGCCTGGACGGGCTGGACCTGAGCGCGCGCAACTGCCCGGTGCGCTTCGTCATCACCGTGCAGGCGCTGCGCGAGGGCTGGGACTGTCCGTTTGCCTACATCCTGTGTTCGCTGCAAAAGCTCTCAAGTGCCACGGCAGTGGAGCAGTTGCTGGGCCGCGTGCTGCGCATGCCCTACGCCACGCGGCGCGGGCGCGAAGCGCTCAACCGCGCCTACGCCCATGTCTGCGAGGCGCAGTTTTCCAGCGCGGCGCACGCGCTGGCCGACCGGCTGATCAATCACATGGGCTTCGAGGCGCTGGATGTGGCTTCGATGATCGCGCCAGCCGTCAATCTGCCACTTTTTGAAGAAAATCTGCCACATCCCAGCGTGGAATGGTCAGAGATAGCTACCACTTTCATAGCAATCTCGCCGACACCCGAGCTGCAGGGCGCTGCGGGTGTGAGCGTGGTGGAAGTGGGTGGCGCCCCGCAGGTGGTGGTGACCGGGCACATCAGCGCGGAACTTGAGGGCCTGATGCTGGTCCAGGTGCGCGGTGCCAAAAAGCTGGAGCAGGTGCGTGAAAAAGTAGCGGAACACAACGCGCTGGTGGCCGCGCAGCAAGCCCCCGCCTCGCGTGGCGAGCCCTTCGCGCCGGTGCCGACGCTGGGCTACCGCACGCAGGCGCAGGCGCCGCTGTGGCCGCTGGAGCGTGAGGCTGTGCTGGAGACCGTGGAGCTGGACCTGATGACACCGCAGGCCATTCAGTTGCCGGGCTTCCAGGTGGTCGCGCAGTCCAACACTTTCGAGATTTACCTGAAGGACGCGCATGTCAGGCTGCGCCCGGCCGATGCAAGCCAGATCGCCATGGACTATGGCGCCAGCACCATCACACCCGACGACCTGGTGCGCTGGCTGGACCAGTCGCTCTTCCAGAAACTGCCCGACCTGACGCAGACCGAGCGGCGGGCCTATCTGACGGCCGTGGTGAATTACTTGCTGCACGAGCGCGGCGTGCCGCTGGTGGTGCTGGCCCAGGCGCGGTTCAAGCTGGCGCAGGATATCGAAAACCGGGTGGCCGAGCTGCGCGATCAGGCCGCGCGGCAAAGCTTTCACCAACTCGTGCTGCAGGCGGACAACGCCCAGGGCTGGCTGGTCGAGCCCGACTGGCAGCATCCGCACCTGTTTGAGGCCGGTCGCTATCCGGCGCCCGTGGCTTCGCGCTACAGCGGGCGTTACCAGTTCCCCAAGCACTACTTCCCGGTGCTGGCCGACCTGAAGGAAGACGGGCAGGAGTTCGCCTGCGCCCAGTTGATCGACCGCCACCCCAAAGTGCGGCACTGGGTGCGCAATCTGGACACGGCACCCTGTGGCTTCGCGCTGCCGACGTCAAAGGGTCGCTTCTTCCCGGACTTCGTCGCCGAGTTGATGGATGGCCGGGTGGCCGTGCTGGAATTCAAGGGCGCGCACTTACTGAACGACCCCTACGAAATCGAAAAACGCCTGGTCGGCGAGCGGTGGGGCCAGACCAGCAACGGACGTGCCGTTTTTGCCTGGCTGACGCAAACCCGCGATGGCCTGACCACCGCCGCGCAACTGGACAGGGCGCTGGCATGAGCGGTGCGCCCGTATCAGCCGCCCTGCCCAATTCCCCGCCGCGCCCGGTCGAGATCGCGCTGCTGGCCAGCGTGTTCATCATTGCCGCCTGCGGCTTGCTGTATGAGTTGGCCGCGGGCGCGATCGCCAGCTACGTGCTCGGCGATTCGGTGCTGCAGTTCTCCACCATCATCGGCGCCTATTTGTTCGCCATGGGCGTGGGCTCCTGGCTGTCGCGCTTTTTCGAGCGGCAACTGCCCGCGCACTTCCTGCGCATCGAGTTGCTGGTGGCCCTGGCCGGGGGCGCGCTGCCGGCCCTGCTGTTTCTGGCCAACGCCTACACGCCGGGCGCGTTCCGTTTCCTGCTGTACGCGCTGGTGTTCCTGGTCGGGATGCTGGTGGGGCTGGAGATTCCGCTGGTCATGCGCATCCTCAAGCGCAACGTGGCGCTTAAGGATCTGGTGTCACAGGTGCTGACCTTCGACTACCTGGGCGCGCTGGCCGTATCGGTGGCGTTCCCCCTGGTGCTGGTGCCGCATCTCGGGATGATCCGCACCGGATTGCTGTTCGGGCTGATGAACGCCACGGTGGCGCTGTGGGCGCTGTGGCTGTTCCGACACGAGCTGCGCCACTTCGCCGCGCATACGCTGGCCTGCGGCCTGACGCTGGCCGTGCTGCTGGGGGGCTTTGCCGCCGCCGGCACCCTCACCACCCTGACCGAAGACAAGTTCTATAACGACCGCATCGTCTTCACCGCAGCCTCGCCTTATCAGCGCATCGTGGTGACGAACGCGCCCGGCGAGGGCCGCGCCGGGCACCGGCTGTTCCTCAACGGCAACCTGCAGTTCGCCGAGCGCGATGAATACCGCTACCACGAGGCGCTGGTGCATCCCGCGATGGCGTCGTTCACGTCGGGGGGTGGCGCACCGCGCAAGGTGGCGGTTCTGGGTGGCGGCGACGGCATGGCGGTGCGTGAAATCCTCAAGTACCCCGGCGTGCAAAGCATCACCCTGGTCGAGCTGGACCCGGCCATGACCACGCTGTTCACGCAGAACCCCACGCTGGCCGGGCTCAACGGCCATGCGCTGTCGTCACCGAAGGTCAAGGTCATCAACACCGACGCCTTCAAGTGGCTGGAAGAAACCCGGGACAGTTTTGACGTGATCGTGGTCGATTTTCCCGACCCGACCAACTTCAACATCGGCAAGCTTTACACCAACTCCTTCTACGCCCTGCTCGACCAACGGCTGTCGGCCAGCGGCTATGCGGTGATTCAGACCACCTCGCCGCTGGTGGCGCGCCAGAGCTTCTGGACCGTGGTGCAGACCATCGAGTCGGTCGGCCTGCGGGCCACGCCCTACCACACGCACGTGCCCAGCTTCGGCGAATGGGGCTTCGTGATCGCCAGTCGCCGGCCGTACCGGCTGCCCACGGCCTTGCCCGAGGACCTGCGTTTCATGAACCTGCAAAGCCTGCCGCTGCTGTTCGACTTTCCGCAGGACATGGCGCGGGTGCCGGCCGAGGTGAACCGGCTATCGAACCAGGTGCTGGTGCACAGCTATGAGGCCGAATGGGGTCGGGTGACGCATTGATGTCGGCTGCGGCCTTCCATGAACCGACACCCGTGCGCGTCTGGCCGCCGGCTCCGCGACAGGCCGGGTCTGCCGGCCGCGGCCGCAACCCGATGCCATGAAACGCCGGCAGTTCCTGGCCACCGGCTCGCTGGCCCTGGCGGGCTGCAAACCGGCGTCGCGCGAGATTGACGGCGGCTTCACCGGTGTCGGGTTTGAGCGCGGCCATCGGCTGCGCCCCGCTTCAGCGGGCGCGCCGGGGGCCGCTCAGGCGTCCCCCGGCGAGGGCCTGCCGACAGGTTCGCCCGCTGCCACCCGCCGCGTCCATACGCTGATCGCCGGCGGCGGCGTGGCCGGCCTGGCCGCGGCGCGGGCGCTGCGCCAGCGCGGCATCGACGATTTCGTGGTGCTGGAGCTCGAAGACAGCGCCGGCGGCAACAGCCGTGGCGGGCAAGTCAACGGCATCGCCTGCCCGCTGGGCGCGCACTACCTGCCCGTGCCCGGCGACGAAGCCCACGAGGTGCAGGATCTGCTGGAAGAGTTCGGCTTGCGCCGGCGTCTGGCCGGGCGCTGGCAATACGACGAGCGCCACCTGTGCCACAGCCCGCAGGAGCGGCTGTTCTTCAACG
>Ga0268298_10003699_pt1 | contig 15415 bp, 13 predicted proteins | sample WWTPWeurt_MetaG_FD_194462 | JGI IMG/M metagenome (GOLD analysis project Ga0268298, IMG submission 194462) | Activated sludge microbial communities from WWTP in Nijmegen, Gelderland, Netherland - WWTP Weurt | ecosystem: Engineered > WWTP > Aerobic digester > Activated sludge | place... | reverse complement strand
CATGGGTGGTCTCGGTGGCGGTTTCAACGGGGCCCTCATGTTTGTTTCGGGGGTCGAAGCTGGCGGTTCGAGCGAAGACATGTATGTCGTCGACGGACTCACCGTATGGGAAATGTGGCAGCAGGTGAACCCTAAACCACCCGGAGCCCCCGGCGGATCGACTGCCGTCGAAACCACAGCGGCGGCTCCCGCTTTTTCGCCGACTGCGGGACACTATGGTATGCCGCTCAACGTCACCATAACGTCGACGACTACAGGCGCGCTAATATGCTATACCACTGACGGCGCCACCGACCCGGTTTGTGATGCGACGCCTGCCTGTAGCACAGGCACAACCTATGCAGGCGCGATCAGTTTCTATAATCTGACGCGAAACTTTCGCGCGCGGGCCTGCAAAGCAGGCCTAACAGATTCGGCTGTTGTCTCGGCGACCCATGTGTCTGACGGCATTCAACCGAGCACACCTGGTTCACCTGTTGCCGACGGCACCACCTCGTCACAGGTGCAACTGACCTGGAGTGCTTCGACCGATGCCGGAACCCTGCCGGCACAGCTTGTCTATGAGATCTGCCAGACGACAATTAACAACGGGTGCAATACATTCACGACGACGTTTACCAGCACAGCCGGCGCCACTTCTTACAACTCTAACGGGCTTTCAGCTTCGACCCTATATTACTACCGTATTCGCTCGCGCGATTTGGCAGGCAATACCAGTGGTTATACCGCACAGCTGAGTGCCACAACCCTTGCGGGCCCCAGCGTGAATGCTCCCACCTTCAGCCCGGTGGCTGGCCTTTACAACACTACGCAGAATGTAACAATCAGCACCACAACCGGTTCCGCATTGCTGTGTTATACCACCGACGGCAACACACCAGCCTGTGATGCCACTCCTACTTGCACGACTGGGTCGGCTTATAGTGCAACCGTTGCAATCGCTGCAACCCAACAGCTCAGGGCAATTGGCTGCCGCAGCGGTTATACCAATTCATCGGTGACAAGTGGCACTTACACGATCGATACAGTAGCACCTGTGATATCCGCAACCGCGCCGGCCTCAAGTGCGACAGTCTCAAACACACAAGTCAGTTTCACTTTTTCAGAAGCCTGCGCCTCAGGCAATGTCACGTGGACGCGCACGAGTGGTACGGCTGATGGCTCTTCGCCGCACGCACGGGCGCTCGTTGGCAGTGAGTTAACTTCGGGAGCTCACAACAATATCACACTCACAAACAACCCGACACTCGTTTCGGGTGCCGTTTACTCTATCGCATTCAATTGTACTGATGCCGCTGGCAATGCGGCGACGACGGTGACGAATACGAGTGTGACTTATTCGGCGAGCGATGGTTCTACATGGACAGCGCGCACTTTACCAAGTTCTGCTAACTGGCGCGCCATAACATACGGAAACGGTGTTTTTGTAGCGGTCGCAACGGGAAGCACAAGCGCCGCAACCTCATCCGACGGCATTACCTGGACAGGCCGAACGCTGCCGAGTGCGCTCAGCTGGTACTCCGTAACGTTTGCCAACGGGACCTTCATCGCCATAGCCAATGGTAGCAACGTTGCGGCAACTTCGCCAGATGGCATTAGTTGGACTTCAAGAACCTTGCCCAGTACAGCCGGCTGGGCATCTGTAACCTACGGAAATGGAGTATTTGTGGCGATTGCAGCCGGCAGTACAGCCGCCGCGACATCACCTGACGGCATCACGTGGACCGCGCGGACTCTGCCCAGTTCGTCTCCTTGGCTTGCGGTGGCCTACGGGAACAGTATGTTTGTCGTCGTCTCGTATAATTCTTCGGCCGGGGCGACTTCAGCTGACGGTATTACTTGGACCCCCCGGACGTTACCGACCGCATCGCCGCTTTATTCTCTGACCTTTGGCAATGGTGCTTTCATTGCCGTGCCGTACGGTGGCAACCTTGCGCTCAGATCGGTCGACGGAATCACCTGGACCCAGCCCAGTTTGCCCACCTCCACTGGATGGTCATCTGTAACTTTTGGCTATGGTGTTTTTGTTGCGGTCGCTGAGGGGGTGACAATCGGAGCAACCTCGACAGATGGAATTACTTGGGTGCAGCGGGTCATGCCGAACGGTTACTGGCTCGGGGTTGCTTCCGGGAATAGTATTTTTGTAGCCGTGGCTCAAGGACCCAGCACAGTTGCGGCAACTTCACCATAATCATGAAAAACATTCTTTATGCAGCTTGGCTTCTGGCGTTCGCGCAGAACCTTTTTTCCCAATCCCTCACCGAAAACCTTATTCTCGACGAAGAGCTCTCGGCGCTGCGAGCAATCAATGTCACGAAGAAAGCCACGTTCTCAGACCTCTGCAAGATGGTGCTGATACACCGCAACGAACTCGAAAAGTATGCCACCGACGAAGAGCGCTGCGCGCGGCTTGCAGAACTCAAAATTTATGATACGGCTGCGGTGGGGCATATCCACCTGAAGCCCGCGACGAAGGGAGCTGTTGCAAAAGCTGTTCTGAACCTTTACAACCTCGAAAAAACGCTGCTCTTTCGGCTGACTGGTATAGAATGGTACGCAATCCAAAATGCTGAAATTCTTTCGCTGATCGATAAGGGCTCGAATAGTTGGGATAACTTAAGCGGCGAAGAGCTGGTGACGATCATGGATATTGCGATGCAGCGAGCTCAAGAACAATCAACCTGGATGCAGCCCAAAAACCCGTACAAAGAATTTGGTTTTGAGACCTACCCAGAGATGGAACAGAAAACCAAACCGCTTGAGCCAGAGAAAAAAACTGAAGACAAAGCAGACGAGGCAAAACCAGCCGCGCCACCCACAGAAGACAGGTAATCCCAATGAAAGCCCAATCGTTTTTTATTTCTTTCGCGCTGCTTTTTCTTGTCTTGGCTGCACCGCTCGCTGCGCAAGTGACGCCAGCTGCAAAGCCGCCGGTCGCCAAGCCTGGCGGTAAATCTGACGCCACACCATCGAAGAAAGAAACGGCTCCCGCATCGGTACCGGCTGATGAAACAGACGACGAACCTGAAGTGAAAGCTGAAGCCGAAGTTGTGAAGAAAGAGAGCGCCGCCCCGGTTGTTGTGCCCCTGCCGGCAGCCGATGTCGATGAACCCAGCGCGCACCACTATCTGCGTGGCGGGCTCATGGCCACGAACACCTATTACATTGACCCGGTTATTAACCCCGGTTTATTCGCAGGTTTCTATCGTCCGTTCGCAAAATATTCTTACAACGAGAAATACAGCGCATCAGCGCGTGGCCTCTTGACCCTTAAGCATTACATCGAGCCCATCGGTACGGTGCAGCAGACCAAGCTCACGGGCAGCATCGAGATTCTCGCTGCGGAAGCAAAGTACGACCGGCATACTTTCACTGCGGGCCGCAGCTTCTATATGATCGAGCAAGGGCTTCTGTTCGCCAACTTTGCCGACGGTTTCGGTTACACGGGAAGGTTTCCGTTCGGGCAGCTGCGTGGGTTTGCCACCTATTCGGCTGAATATGGAGCCGCAGCCTGCGCGCTGAATCTTACCGGTTGCAACGGCGACCCTGGTCCGTTCGTCAACACACCGAATCTTTTGCCCGATTCGGGTGTGCAGAATTCGGGCAGACGCATTTTTTTCGCGGCAGAGTATTACACGCCCGAATATCTCGGTGCGCAGGCGACGGCGTACGGGCTCTATTCGCGTGACATGATCAGCGAAGATGCGTCGCGCACCAAATACGCGTATCATCCCTGGTACGGTGGCTTGGGTCTAAGGGGTTACATTGTGAACTCGAACTACCGCTACCGCGCCGACGTCATTTACCAGGGGGGCAGTACGTTTAACCTCGTGCAGAATGGGGTTTCGGCGCCCGCGAATATTTCCGCGGTCGCGGCACTGTTGAGCTTTACATATAACCTGCCGGTACTGAGGCAATACGATTCGCAGCTGACGGCCGAATTCGCAGCAGGCTCCGGTGATGCAGACAGCTCGCGCATGACGAATGCCTCGCAATCGAATACTGACGGTACCTACACGGCTTTTCATAACTTTGGCAGCTTTTCGGGCGGGCTCGCGCTGAAACCGCGGCTTGCCAATATGCAGGTTCTGAGGCTTGGCACTTACTTTCGCCCGCTAAAGCCGAACTTTGCGCTGCGTAACCTCGCGGTGCAGCTCAAGTACAGCTATTACCGCAAGAGCGTGGCAGCGGGTGGCATCTCTGACCCAGGTGCGACTGAGGCGAGCGCCGATGTTGGCCACGCGGGCGATCTCGCGGTCACGTTTAACCCCATGGCCGACCTGCAGTTCTTCTGGGGCTTCGGGTTATTCAAACCCGGTTCAGCTTACCCGCTTACCAACTTTGATGGCACCGACGGTCAGGCATGGCGCTACGCGCACCTGATCAGCCTAACTCTGGTTTTCTAACTTGACGCGGCGCACACAAACACCCTGTGTGCGTGCATGACGCCCGAACGCATTATTGCTAACCCTCTCTTAGAGATACGCCTGAAAGGCACGCAGGCGCAGATGGGCGCGCAGTACGGTGAAATTCTCGCGGCTCAGGGTGGATACGAAGAGTTGCTCGACTTTTATCCGCGTATGGCCGAGTCGCTGCTGGTGTCGGGCATGCCGCGCCGGTTGCGCAACGGGCCGGTGCGTCGTATCGCGGGCCAGCTCATGAACTGGGCGGTCGATTCAATGTCGAAAGGGCGTCTGCCGCAGTTTACCGAACGCGCGCATGCGATGGCGCGTGCTGCCAAGCTGTCGCCCGAGATGGTGCGGCACATGCTCGTGATGGATGTCTTTCAAAACAGCATTGGCGTTCTGGGTCGAGTCGGTGCGCTGAGTGTTTCTGAAAAGCCGCTTGTGCACGCTCTCGGCGCCTGCACTTCTGCGGTGGCGTTTGGCCCGCTGTCTGCTGACGGCGAACTCATGCACGCGCGCAATTTTGACTTTCCCGGTGTCGGCGTTTGGGATAAATCGCCGACGATTGTCTATTGTTCACCCGAACACGGTATTCCATACGGCTATATCGGTGCGCGTGGCGCGGATGTACCCGGTATTACCGCCTTCAACGCCGAGGGGCTGACGGTCACCTTTCACACGCGTTTTCACCGCGACGTTGACTTCAGCGCAACCGGTGTCATTGACCTGGGCCATGAGATTATCAGCAACTCGCGCACGATTGAAGATGCCATTAACATCGTGAGCCGGCACAAGGTCGCGTCGACCTGGGGCATCATGGTGACATCCGCCAAAGAAAAAAATGCCGCAGTCATCGAAACGACTGCGAAAAAAATGCGCGTCACCTGGGCAAAGAGCGGCCGCCACGGCCAGACGAACCATTACCTGCACAGCGACATGGTGCCAGGTGAAATTGCAACCAGCAACGGCTGGACATCGTACACCGTCGACCGTCTGCGCCTGCTCGACGGCTTCTTTCACGAGGCCGAGAAGCGCGGGGGCGCAACGCTCACCGACATGCAGAATCTGCTCGGCGCCGACTTCGAGGTGGATGCGCCACAAAAAAGCCGCATGCTCGGTTCGCTGATCGGTTACGTTATGTCTGTACAGTCTGTCGTGTTCAAATTGCAATCGGGTCTCATCTCTCTGTCAGTTGGTGAAGCGCCGACGGGATGGGGGCCATACTTCAACCATGAAATCAACTGGTCAGGTGACCCTCTGAAGGTCGTTGACCCTGCGAAACAGAAGCTCAGCGAAGTGACGGCGCATTATGCAGGCGGAGAAGCGTTAAAGGCATATCGCCATTTTCAGCAAGGTTATTTGACCGACTTTCAATGTGGTTCACTCGAAGATGTGAGGCAGCACATAGCCAATGCATCTGCCTATGCGACACAAGACAGCTCACTCAAATTCGTCGAAGGTGCACTCGCGCTCGAGGCGCGCGATGCCGAAGCGGCTTACCAGCATTTGATACAGTCGGTCGCGCTTGAAACGTCACCCTACCGCAGGGCACAGTCATTGCTGTGGGCTGCGCGCGCTGCAGCAGCCACGGGGCGCACCAGCGAAGCGGCAGGCCTCAGAAAAGAAATTTTCGCGCTTAGCCACCACAATATAACACATTTCAAACAGTCGGCCGCCAAAGACGCGAACCAGCTGATTACCAAACGCAACTATTCTGATATGGTGCTCAGCATGAGCATGCTCGACGCGGCCTAGCTCAGCAATTTTTTCAAGAATTGAAAAAATTGCAACTTCTGCAATGGCCAGTTCAGCCAGCCACACGTGATACAATAATACTTGTCATGCGGGGCCGTGTGGTGCACGGCATGGTGAGCGCGTGGCAGAATGAGATGAATGTCTTGCAGCGCCGAGACGAAACGTGGGGGGGCATCCATATGCGACCATTTATGAATTTGGTTCGTCAGAAAAATGCCGAGCAGAAAGAGCGCTGCGTAGGTGCGTAGCCAATAGTCATCAGTGGCTGTAGTGGTGGCAAAGATGTAAAACAGCGGCGGCAGTGAGACAAGGCAGTTCGCGCCGTTAGTTTCAATGAACGAATGCCGCGTGATCGCTTTTGCATCGACATGATGCTCACGAAACGCATGAATAAAGACCTTGCCGAATACGGGTGTTTGCGGGCTACCGAAGTTGTCGGCCAGAAAGTGAACGAGCCCCGAAACGAAATCTGCGCTGACCCACGCCAGCAGCGCGAGCACGGTAATGCGCAAGCCAACCGATTCAACTGTCGCTGCTGCCGCGGCATAAGACTCGACAGCAGACCACAACAGCAACATGATGAAGACACCAAATACCGCGATAGAAGCAGTATCGAGCAGCTTTTGCCATAAAGCATAACCGTTTGAGTTTTCCATGGTTCCCTGCAATAGGGTAGCTCATTCAAGAGCAGAAAAAATGTACCGAAGGTCGGACTTGAACCGACATGGGGTTGCCCCCACCGCATTTTGAGTGCGGCGTGTCTACCATTTCACCACTTCGGCGTGTCTGGCCGCGCTGCGCGCGTCCAGAAATTGTCGAATAGCAGCCATGCGAGGCTACGCCTCGCATGGCTGCTATTCGACGCACCTCACAAATCTTGTTCTATGTATTTGCCCTTACCACGGGCTACGATCTTACCAATGTCGTCTTCGAGTTCGGCACGGTTTTCGATCACGCGCTTGTTCTTTTTCACGAAATAGCCGCGCAGGTAAAGGGGTTCGTTGACCTTGGCGAGTTGCAGATAACGAATAGTCACTTCACCCGTATTGACGTTGAGGTTCAATGCCTGGTTGATCTTCATCATGACTTCGTCGAGCATGACTGCGATGATGCCAGGGTGCACGCATTCAGGTTGATTGCCCTGAAAATGCACGGGAAGCACAATCTCACCGTAGGCGGTTTTGGTATCTTCGTCGAAGCGCAGGTCGAGCTTCAGACCTTGTTCGTTGTCTGGGCTGGTACCGAAACTCAGATTCTTCTGTCTTCTCAGTACCTTCATAGGCCAGTGTTACCTTTTGTAACACTATGTCAAGAAGTATACAGGGTGTACACTATGGAGTTATTTGAATCGTTGTCACGCCGCTTGGCGGCGTGACAACGATTCGGAAACGCCCCACATTTGCTTGTCAGGTCGTCAGCTCAGGCCGAGGGTAGCCGTCTATGAAATCGAACATGGCCATGCAGGCGGCGCTCATCTTTCTAATGGTATCCTTGACGAATTGTACAAACATTGGCCTGCTCGACCAGCTTGAAAATCCAGGTGGCAAAGCAGCTTCGACTTGCGGTACAAATTGCCGCATTTTCACGACTGGCAGTACCTATCAAGGGAATATGGGCGGCATAGCTGGGGCCGATAACATCTGCAACAACGACCCGGCTCGCCCGCAGAGCACAACAAATTGGAAAGCGATGCTTGGCTCGACATCCGAACGGATAGCCTGCACCTCACCAGACTGTACCGCTGGCGAGGCAGCAGAAAACCTCGATTGGGCGCTAAGGCCAAATACGGCCTACCGCCGGGTAGACGGGGTATTGATTGGAAACACAACGGGCAGCGCAATTTTCGTGTTGCCGCTGCTAGAGACTATCGACACAGTCGGCTTTTTTGTCTGGACCGGCATGACCGGCTCTTGGCAGCTTTCGAGTGCCTGCCAGAATGGTGTGACGTTGAAGAACTGGTCGATTGCCGACTCAACCCTCGGGGCGACAGGTGACAGTAGCTTTAAGACTACGATCGTGCTTTTCTCGACAAACTCAAATTGCTCTACCGGACAAAGGCTCTACTGTGCAGAACAATAGCCAAGATCTGTTAAGCAAGAAGAAGCCAATATGAAATACCTGCATGCAATGGTACGCGTCAGCGATCTGGATAAATCTCTGGCCTTTTACAAAGACGCGCTGGGTCTTATCGAAACGCGCCGCAAAGATTATCCCGAGGGAAAATACACTTTGGTATTTCTGGCAGCACCTGAGAACCCTGAGTCTGAAGTCGAGCTGACATTCAATTACGATATTGAAGACTATGGCGGTGCGCGCAACTTCGGGCATCTTGCGTTTGAAGTCGACGATATCTATGCTGCATGCGCGCGGCTGCAGAAGCACGGCGTTACGATTAACCGGCCCCCGCGCGATGGTCGCATGGCGTTCGTGCGTTCACCCGACCAGATCTCGATCGAACTGCTTCAAAAGGGAAATCCTCAACCACCACAAGAGCCCTGGCTTTCGATGCCGAACACGGGAAAGTGGTAAAAATTTTATGCCAGCAATCGTTGCCGCGGCCGCTGACGCAATACAGCGCGAAATAGAATCTCAACTCTCGGGAGCATCGACCTACAAGTCGCTTCAGCTCGAAGAAAAGTTGTCGCTGTTTATTAACACCGCAGCGACGAAAATGGCGACGGGCATCGGTACTGACTTTGCTGCGTTGCGCCCTTATATCACCGACTTCGTGAGCTGCGGCGCTTCGATCTATGACGCGCACCACACCATGGATGCGGTCAAACGCGCGTCGCATCTCGGGCTTTCGGGCATAGAGGTGCACAGCGTTGATCTCGGTGGCGCGAGTATTCCCGCTGCGCTTGAAATCGCGCGCAGGCTCTGTGAAAGCGAAGCCCGCGCAGTGCTCATCGCCGGTTCAGAGGTGCCTCGCAGTCTCACCGCGAGCAGTCGTTATTATCGCGAAGTGAATGATGCGCTGTTGCACAAAGAACTCGAACTGCACACGCAGGCAAATCTGATTTCGCTCTATGCCCTGTTTGCCGATCGTCTGATGTTTGAGCATGGCCTGACGCAGGGGCAAATCGATGCGATCACGACCTTCTACCGAAATCAGGCGCAGGCGAACCCCAGGGCTGCCACCTGTGGCAAGCCGTTAAGGGAGGGCGAGCTAAAGCGCTTTCTCGCCGGCCCCTATGCGACCCCAATGGTTGCTGTCGCAACAGACCATGCTGTGGCTATTCTGGTCGTAAGTGATGCCCTTCTGCCGCGACTTAAGAAAGATCTTGCTCTGAAGCTTGCAGACGAACCCCTTTACATTGCCGGCGTAGGCTCAAATTTCTGCGATAAATATGTATCGCGGCGACGTGATTTTTCAACCCCTGCGAGGGTGGCTGCGGAGCGCGCTTTTGCGCGCAGCGGTGTCTCACCACAGAACATCGATTACGCGTGGATCTATGACTGCTTTACGCTCATGCTCGTGAAACAGGCGGCGCGCTATTTCAATCTCGATTTTCACGCTGTTGCAGAAACTCTCGCGCTGGGCTACATAGAGCTTAACGGCAAAAAAATTCATGTCAACCAGTCGGGGGGAATTCTCAACACGCAAGCTGCGATTTCGCTCTCTGCTGCCACCGGACTCATCGACATTCTTGATCACGCGCAGAAAAACCCACAGGCGCGCACGTTTCTTTTTGGCGGCAACGGCGGCCTCGATACCGTGAACTCGGTAGCCATTCTCACCCGGGTGCCGCAAGCCTCAGCGTCGGGGCCACCTATGATTTCACCAGAAATATCGCCCCAACAGCCGGCGCGGGCGCTCAGCGAAGGTGAGGTTGTTACGCTCTACGCAGCCGTGATGGTTCGCTTTAACCCTGGCACCGATACGCCATTTGCACTCGGTGCGTTTCGCCGGGCCGATGGTTCGCTTTGCCTGTTGCGAATTCAAGATGCCTCAGGCAAGGGAATTACCGAAACAGATTCATTGACCCGCGACAAGACGCAGGCGCAAATTGTTTATGCAGAGAATAAGCCCCTCGCCGTTTTGTTAGCCTGACAGGTTCACCCAAGCTTATTGACGATCTCTTCTGATACCTGCCAGAGTTTTGCGGCGATTGCGGCATCGTTTGCATCGGCGCGGGGTTTCGCGATGTTTACATCGGCAAAATATTCGCCGCTCACGGCGGCGTTGTCGCCATGCACTGCAACATAGCACTGCGTCGCGGCACCCTGCGGTATTGTCTTCAGAAAAAGCGGGCCGACCACACCAAAAACTGCGTGCGCGATCGCCGGCATATGCCGTCCCAGGTTAGTCTTGATAACACCGGGATGCAAGGCATTCGCAGTTCGTTTTGTGCCTGCGAAACGGCGCGAAAGCTCTTTCGCGAAAAGCAAATTTGCCAGCTTTGACTGGCCATATTGTCCCCACGGAGTATAACCTTTATCGCCGCTGAGATTGTCAAAGACGATGCCGCCTTTTGGGGCCATGCTGTGCGCTGAACTCGAAAGCATTACCACGCGACCGGTTTCGGTTAGTTTATCGATTAGGCCCGTCACGAGAATAAAGTGGCCGATGTGGTTGGTGAAGAACTGCAGTTCATAGCCATAGGCCTTTTCAAGTTTGGGCAGCGCCATAATGCCGGCGTTGCAGATCAATGCATCGAGCTTTACGCCGGTTTTTGTCACGGCTGCAACGCAGGCGCGCACCGATTTGGGGTCAGAAAGTTCGCACTCAAAGCCCTTATGCTGCGGCCCAAATGCGGCAAGCGCCGCATCTGCTTTCTCTTTTGTGCGCGCTGTGCCGAAGATGGTCGCGCCGCGCATCGCCAGCACGCGTGCTGTTTCAAGCCCTAAACCAGAATTGCACCCCGTAATGAGTATCGTCTTGCCTTCTAAGTTAATGCCCGCAGTTACCTCTTCTGCCGTTGATAAATAACCGAAGCCGCTTTTGCCTTTGGGTTTAAACAGACCGATGAGTGACATACTTACGCAGAGCATACTCCGCGGCCCGCGCAAAGCGAAAAACCCGGGTACCTTTGACTACCAGTCGATGGGCTTATAGTCTTTGAGAAATTTACCCCATACATGTTCGCCGGTATTCAGGCCGTGCAGAAACGGATCGCAGATGCGTGCCGCACCATCGACGATGTCGAGCGGCGGCTGAAAGTCGTGCACCTGCTGCTTGAGTTCGGCGAGCTGCACCGGGTCTTCGTCGGTGACCCAGCCCGTATCGACGGCGTTCATATAAATGCCTTCTTTCGCGAGGTCACCGGCCGAGGTGTGCGTCAGCATGTTGAGCGCAGCTTTCGCCATGTTCGTGTGCGGGTGGCGACTCGCTTTCGTGAACCGATAGAACTTGCCTTCCATTGCTGAGACATTGACGACATGCTTTTTGCCGGTGGGGGTTTCACGCATGAGGCCAATCAGCCGGTTGCAAAGTACAAACGGTGCGACAGCGTTTACGAGCTGCAGCTCAAGCATTTCGGCCGTATCGATTTCACCGATCTTCAGCCGCCAGCTATTGGTGGTGCGCAGGTCAACCTGCTGCAGATCGGCGTCGAGTTTGCCGGTCGGGAAAAGTGGCTCGGCGGGTTTGAGCTCGTCATGGTTATAGGGTATCTGCGACAGGCTTGCCGATTTTCTGATGCCGACACCGGGTGCTTTGTCTTGCCACAGTGCCGGCAATGCAGTCGAGGTGGGTGTCAGCGAGCCCTGGCGTTCTGCAAGCTGGGCTTTGCAGCTCTCGAAATCGCCCAGCAGTTGGCGGGCAGATTCGGGCAGCGCCTCATGTTGCATAAGCTCTGCAGGCATAAGGTGACTGTAAAAGGCGGGTGGCCGCCGCACAGTCTGCGCCGCGTTGTTGAGCAAGAGATCAAGACTCTGGTAGCGGCTGATAAAATAATCGCAAAAGATTTCAACGCTCGGCGTGTGCCTCAGGTCGAGGCCGTGAATATGCAGCCGGTTCTGCCAGACTTCGAAATCCCCCTCTTTGCTGAAGCGCAGCGCTGCATCGACGGGAAAACGAGTCGTGACAATCACGCGCGCCCCCGATTGCAGCATCATGAGCGCGGCCTGGTAGCCAATTTTGAGGCGCGCGCCGGTAATGAGCGCCGTCATGCCCGTGAGGTCTGCGCGTTGAAAGCGCTTTTCGTAATTGAAGTCGCCGCATTCGAGACACATCGAGTCGTAGAAGTGGTGCAGTTTCGTGTATTCGGCTTTGCACACATAACAGTTGCGCGGGCTCTTGAGATCGGGTCGATCGTTTGGCCCGGGTTGCGGCGCAGCGAGCAGCTTGGTGGGTGCGGTAAACACCGAGGCGAGTCGGGCCGCACGAATGCCAGTCTGCGCGCGCGCTGCCTTTTCGCGCATCGCGACGGCCCGCAGTTCACGTTTGCGAATCTGCTTCTGTCTCAGACGTACATCGGCGCGGTTCGGACGCGATATTTGCCCACAGAGCCGCATGAACTCGATACGCTGCTCTTCGGTGAGGTTGGCCCATGCCTCGGCGTCAGACGCGAGGCTCTTTAAGACTTCGAGGCTGTTGGCGATCTGTTCGGGGTCGTTTTGTGTCGCTGGTGCGGAGTTCATAAGGTGCGGTAGGGGTGGTAAAAACTGGAAGACGGCTCGCGTTTCGCGTATCTTCACCGCATAGTTGAGAGACAGCGTAAAGAACTAGCTGTTTTCTACTAACGCACCACAGAGCAGGCCACGATGAAACTAAACCCTCTTACTGACGAAGAAGCGCGCGTGATATTGCGCAAAGGCACTGAATACCCGGGTACGGGTGAGTTCAACAAGCACTACGCAGCCGGCGTTTATACCTGCCGCCAGTGCGACGCGGAGCTATACCGTTCTGAATCAAAGTTCGATTCTGGCTGCGGCTGGCCGAGTTTTGACGATGAGATCGCGGGTGCTGTGAAGCGCGTGCCCGACGCCGATGGCCGGCGCGTCGAAATCATCTGCGCTGCCTGCGGGGGACACCTGGGCCACGTGTTTGAGGGTGAACGTTTCACGCCGAAAAATACGCGCCATTGCGTGAATTCGATTTCGTTGAAGTTTATACCGAAGTAAAGTCCCCACCCCCCAGCCCCTCCCCGTATACGGGGAGGGGAGTTTCAAACACCTCCCCCGCCAGCGGGGGAGGTCGGGAGGGGGACACAGGAGAAAAAATATGAAAAAAGCAGTACTCGCCGGCGGTTGTTTTTGGGGGCTCGAAGAGCTCATGCGTTCACAGCCTGGCGTGACCGATACAGAATGTGGCTATTGCGGCGGTTCGGTTGAAAATCCGACTTACCGCAACCATGAAGGCCATGCCGAGGCGCTCGAGGTTACCTACGACGAAAGTAAAACCAATTTTAGAAATTTGCTCAATTTCTTTTTTCAGATTCACAACCCGACAACGCTCGACCGCCAGGGCAACGACATCGGTTCATCGTACCGTTCGACCATCTTCTACAGCAATGAAGATGAAAAACGCGAGGCGCAGAATTTTATCGAAATTGTGAATGCATCGAAGCGCTGGCCAAAGCCGGTGGTCACGACGTTACAGCCTCTCGGTGCCGATTATGGCGCCGCAGGCAAGTTTTGGCCAGCCGAGGCCTACCATCAGGACTACTTACAGAAAGATCCAAACGGCTATACGTGCCATCGCGTATATTTTAATAGCTATATTTAGTGAAGAGCCTTGATTTCAGGGATAGCTTCGCTATCCCTAAAATCAAGGCGTATTCTTCATGAGCAAAACATTCTACGAATTGGGTCTTTCCCCTGCACTGGTGCAGGCAGTGACCGATATGGGCTTTCGCGAAGCCTCGCCCATTCAAGAGAAAGCTATACCGATTTTGCTCGAGGGCCATGACCTCATTGGCCAGGCGCAGACGGGCACCGGCAAAACCGCTGCGTTTGCGATTCCCGTGATTGAAAAAGTCACGACCGCGAAAGAGCTGCAGGCGATGATACTCTGCCCGACGCGAGAGCTGGCGATGCAGGTTTCTGCCGAAGTGAAAAAGCTTCTTAAATATAAGAAGGATATCTCAGTTGCCACAGTCTACGGCGGTCAGCAAATCGGCACGCAGTTTCGCGACTTGAAACTTAAACCTCAAATCGTCGTGGGCACCCCCGGCCGCGTCATGGACCACATGCGCCGTAAGACGATCAAGATGAACACGGTGAAGTTTTTTGTGCTCGATGAGGCAGACGAAATGCTCGCGCAAGGCTTTCGTGAAGATATCGAACACATTCTAACTGATGCGCCGAAAGACCGGCAAACGGTGCTCTTTTCGGCGACCATGTCGAAAGATATTCTCGCCATAACCTCGCAGTTTCTGAATAACCCGCAGCGCGCCGATGTGCTGGCCGGGCAGAGCAACAAGCCCAAAATCGAACAGTTTTTCTTGCTCGTACCCGAAAAGAACCGTGTCGAAGCCACTATTCGCCTCATGGATTTTTATGAATTCAAATCGGCCCTGATTTTCAGTAACATGCGATCGCAGGTTGATTCGCTGACGCAACAGTTCAACGAACGCGGAATGACCGCAGAAGGCATTCACGGCGACTTAAACCAGAACCAGCGTGACAAGGTGATGGGCAAGCTGCGCAGCGGGCAGGCTCGCCTCTTGGTAGCAACCGACGTTGCCGGCCGCGGTATCGATATCAGCCACATCGAAGCCGTCTTCAATTTCGATCTGCCGCGTGACGTTGAAGACTACATTCACCGCATTGGCCGCACCGGCCGCGCAGGCAAAAGCGGACGCAGCTTTTCGTTTGTGCGCCCGACCGAGCTGAATAAGCTCAAGCGCCTCGAAAAGCTGCACAGCATACGCATATTACCACACGATGTGCCCGCCGCAGAAGCACTGCAGAAGAAAAAAGTTTCTTCGCTGCTCACCGAAATTAGCGAGGTCACGAAGCGCGCGAAACTTAGTCAATATCTTGAATATGTGCAAGACCTCACGAGTGACGAAGTGTCCGTAGAAGAGGTTGCTGCTGCAGCGATCAAGATGCTGCTCGAAAAGGATAACAAGACCTACGACACAAAAACGCAGTTTATCTCTGCGCAAGACGAACTGAAGAAAGTCAAGAGCGACAAACCGCGCCCGGGCAATTACCCGCCGCGGTCGGGTAAGAAATTTTATAAGAATAAGCGCAGATAGTCAAAGGTTAGCGGATGCTGAAGCGAGAGCACGTTTCATGAGCCTCACGCAGCAAGGTAGCACACTGCTCTGGAAAAACTCTGCGGGCGGGTTAGCACTGCCATCGAC
>Ga0268298_10003695_pt1 | contig 15422 bp, 12 predicted proteins | sample WWTPWeurt_MetaG_FD_194462 | JGI IMG/M metagenome (GOLD analysis project Ga0268298, IMG submission 194462) | Activated sludge microbial communities from WWTP in Nijmegen, Gelderland, Netherland - WWTP Weurt | ecosystem: Engineered > WWTP > Aerobic digester > Activated sludge | place... | reverse complement strand
TGCATTGAGTGTCCTGTTCTTGAAGGCGTACTTTCAAAAAGCAGACACCGCCCATGTTTCGTTTTGCGAGGATTCTTGCGTAGCCAGAGGCATTCACGGTTTAGCTTCCTTCGGTTAGGTTGTTAAGGTTCAACATGAGAGCATAGTGTGAAAACGAAATTTTGTCAACTCGAAAGTATTGACTTGAAGACGTTTTTCTGATATTGATAAAGCAGGCAAAAAAGTTGTTTTCCGAGGAGGATGTAATGAAGATTGTTCAGAAAAGTTCTTTTATATACCCGCCAGCTATCTCCGAGAGATGGAAAGGCGAAGTTTTTCAACCGTTGGTCGATCATAAGTTCAGGCTTCTGCTTTCTGATGGAAATGCTATCGAAGCAGGGGTATTCGAGCTTTTGGTAAGTGGAACAAAAGAAATACATGCCTGCATTTCAACGCAGGCTGGATGCAAGTTTGGATGCGCCATGTGTACATCGGGAAGAAATGGTTTTGTGAGGAATCTTACGGAAGAGGAAATTCTCACTCAAATTCAACTTCTTTCCAACGATACGGAAGTTGCAGTGTTTGACCACGCTGTTTTTATGGGTATCGGCGAACCGCTCGATAACTACGACAATTTTGTCGGCAGTGTAGCCAGACTGGTGAGCAAGAACGCGTCTTATGCCGGAAGACTTTCGTTTGCGACAGTAGGTCTTCCGCAGAAATTACTTCGTTTGTTGCGGGAACCAATTCCGGCGTTCCGCATGTTGTGGGTGTCGATCCATGCTCCGACAGATGAGAAGCGCATTCGGATTATGCCAGTCGACAAGGCGTTTCCTGTTCGAGAAATTCTCGATGCCGCAAGAACATTTGCTGATCACATGCCGACCGAAGTATGGATCAACTACATGCTTTTCCGAGGTTTCAACGATGGTATCAATGACGCGGAATCGCTTGTGGGTCTCTTACTTGGAACGGAAGACATATTTTCCGTGATGATCACCGAACCGAACAACGACCTTCCACAATATCAGGGAGCTGACGTTTCGGACTTGAAACGATTTGGAGCCTATCTTCAAGAGGCGGGCGTAAAAAATCGTGTTGCGCGATTTATCGCGGCGGGGAAACAAGTGAATGCTGGATGCGGAGAGTTTATCTTTACTCGCGCGTGATTATATCACAAAACTTGCCCTAAGGAATCTTTTCCTTGGGGCATTCTTTCTTTAAATTCCAACTCGTTCGCAAAAGAAAAATAACCCCTCCCATTGCTATATCCCGACCATTTTGAGAGAATATGGAAGAAATAAGAAGCATAGAAATGATTGCAGAGAATGAAAAGGCCACCATAAGAATAGTAGAGCACTAATACCCATATGATTTCAGAATACTTGAGTCGTTTTACTCTTGATAAACTCATCGAGAAGGATGATAGAAAATTCTTCGCTCACGATCGAAGTGTTTTTGATTTGCCACAATATACGCCTGAAGCACATTATTTGGATCTGACGAGAAGTAAGTATTTCGAAGCTATCGTTTTCTTGCGACATTACATCAAACTGACGTCTGATTACTACTTCTCCGTAGAGCAAAAGGCAAAAAATGTGGATCTGTTCATGCTCACACCGAGCGTCTCGTCGCCAATGGGTCCAGGGTCTGATTCCGAGGCAATACCGATCAAATTTGGAACGCTCAATTCCTATCTTGTGGATTCATCACAATTTGGATTTGAACCCTTGCTTCTCAATGGAATAGAAAAAGTCTATTGTTATCTCCCGTCCATGCGCGGAGAGGATCCGGACAAAAGGCACCTCAACCAATTTTTTCATTGCGAAGCGGAAATTCAGGGAGATATCAAGAAGCTGATCCCCATTATTGAAGGCTTTGTGCGAAGGCTTTCTCGTACAACTTTACTGATGAAAAATATTGTAAATGATATCAGTGTCGATCCATTGCGAACTCGAGTAGCCTTGGAAAAAATATTGGAAAGCAAGAGTTTTCCTGAAATGAACTTTGATGAAGCCGTTGACACTCTCGTAAAAAACGGAAAAAGGAATCTTGTGAACTTTTCCGAATCGGGAAGGGATATATCCTCCAAAGGAGAGCTGGAACTTATGAAAATACTCGGGATTGATGCGCCAATCTGGATAAAAAACTATGACAGAAACAGGGTGCCCTTTTATCAAAAGCCTAATCCGGAAAATACGGATAAAGTTATCAATGCTGACCTGCTTTTTCCGCCTCTTTTGGATGGTTCTTTTGGCGGCGAAGTTGTTGGTTGCGGACAGAGACAGGATAATGAACAAGAAATGCGAGAATCTCTCGATCGCCAAGGGATCAGTCCCGACCCTTACTTGTGGTACATAAATCTTCGAAGTCTTGCGAACTACAAGACTACCTCCGGCTTTGGTATTGGTATCGAGAGATTTATCACATGGGCTTTGTGTCGAGATAATATACGAGACACCATTCTTTACCCGAGGTTGAAAAATGTCTCGACATTTCCGTAAAATTTACTTTATGAAAACATACGCAAACAACGATTGCGCTATTTCCTAAACTCGTAAATATATTGGAAAAAAATCACGATTTCCGGTTCGGTTTCACATTTGACCCGCAGAGATCGATGAAGTTTTTTATAAAGCAGAGTTTTCAGGAGGCTTTAGTGAACTGAAGTGAGCTGAGAGACGGAAGAAGTAATACTTATGTCCTGATCCATGGAATTTTTCTGGAACAACTGGTTTCTGCTTGCGCTTTGCGCGCCAGCTTTGTGGGCATTGGTGAACATCATTGATGTTTATTTTGTTGAGGATATTTATGAAAGACCACTTGATGGGATTATTCTTTCCGGCTTATTTCAAATTGTCCCATGGGTTGCGGTGCCACTCGGCATCCTTGAATTTTATATGCTTCCGGTCGCGTCCATGTTGCTCTTCCTTCTTGGTGGATTTCTCTATATGGCTGCCTTCTATTTCTATTTCAAGGCGCTTTTTCAGAAGAATGACGCGCCACTCGTACAAGTTTTGTGGACACTTTCTCTTCCTCTGGTGCCTATTTTTTCGTGGATCGTTTTTGGTGAGCAATTGCTTCTGATACAATATGCCGGAATTTTCATAACATTTCTTGGCGGGTTCTTTCTCTCGTTGGATTCTACTATTCGTTCCGATCGATTTTGGCTGGTAGCAAAGATAATGATCCTTGCGAACGTGAGTCTCGCGGCGAGTATGGTGATTCAATCGTACGCATACGAAGTTGTCGGGGAAAATGGATTCTGGAGCGGATACCTTCTTTTTTCACTCGGCGCATTTCTTGTTGCGCCATTGGTATGGATTATGTCTGATCGACATTTGAGAGTGTTTCGCTTGGCGAGGCGATACTGGTTGATTTTTCTTTTGAGCGAAGGTCTAGCGACTCTTGGGTTTCTTGCTTCGCAACGAGCGCTATCTCTTTCGATTTCCCCTTCGTTTGTTGCAGTACTCGAAACGCTAATTCCGGCTTTCGTGATGGTATTTAGCATTCTTACTGCGTTTTTTTTGCGGATATTCCACTTCCGGTCATTGAAAATACAGGCGCTCTATCAAGAGCAGTTTCGCGGGATACTTGTCAAATCTATCTCTATTGGAATTATTGCGTTCGGGATTTATTTGTTGTAATGCGCCGTATACTGCGGTTTAGTTCTTTGTGGTAAAATAGAAAAAAATGATATGGAATTCAATTTTGTAACGAATCTGGAATCGTGTTACATCACTGTTCCGTCGATTCTGTATTACTCTCATATTCCAGCAGGCTTGATCGCCTTTCTCTTTGGGTTTTTCGTGTTCTTAAAAAATAGGAAACCGGAAGCAAAAGCGCTCTTCTCCATGGGCGCGATTTTTTTGGTATGGGTATTTTTTGACCTGGTTCTTTGGCTTGCTCACGACAGTCGCGTCATTATGTTTGTGTGGTCATTTATTAATATTCTTGAGAATTTTGTTTCGGCGCTTACTCTGTACTTCGTGTATCTCTTCTTAGAGAGAAGAGATGTCTATCTTCGATGGAAACTTTTTATAGGCGCTCTTTTTCTTCCTTTTCTCGTACTCCTTCCGACAGTGATCAATCTCAAGGATTTTGATAGTGCCTTGTGTGAGGCGGTTCAAGGACCGCTTGTATACTACTTCTATTTTCTTGAAGGGTTTTTCTTTTTGTGGCTTCTTAGTTTCCTCACGTATCAGATGCTTCATTCTGCCGGGGAGGATCGAGGGAAGGTTGCGATTTTTTCCGTCGGTTCGATCCTTTTTCTCCTTTCTTTTTCAGGGGCGAATATTGCAGGAAGTGTTTCGGCAGTGATCAATCCCGATAGTTCTGATAACTGGAAAATTCTCCAGTACGGCCTCTTCGGTATGCCGGTTTTCATGGGATTTCTTGCATATCTTATCGTTCGGTATCGAGCGTTCAATATCAAACTTCTCGCGGTGCAGGCGCTGGTTGTGGCGCTCGCCGTTTTGATTGGTGCGCAGTTGTTCTTTATCAAATCCCAAGTTAATTTCATCTTGACGTCCATTACATTTCTCCTTTCGGTTGCATTTGGTATCCTCCTCATTCAATCGGTGAAAAATGAAATCAGGCGCAAGGAGGAGCTTCAAACGCTTACGGACAAATTGGCAGAGGCGAATGTTGAGTTGAAACGGCTCGATCAGTCGAAGACGGAGTTTATTTCGATTGCCTCACACCAGTTGCGGACGCCCTTGACGGCAATCAAAGGGTTCGTTTCTCTTCTCCTCGAAGGGTCGTACGGCGCGGTGCCGGGAAACATTGCTGATATTCTCAACAAAGTGTACACCTCCAATGAGCGTATCGTGCGTCTTGTCGAGGATCTTTTGAATATTTCTCGGATGGAGGCGGGGCGGCTCAAATATGAGTATGCGGAGGTAAATCTTTGTGAGTTTCTGAATGAACTCCGAGATACGTTTGCCATTACTGCCAAGAAGAAGGGACTTGAGCTTTCTTTTGAGTGTCCGGAGGAGGGGACACTTCCTCCGGTATGGATCGATCGTCAGAAATCGTTCGAGGTGATTTCCAATTTGATTGACAATGCTATCAAATATACGCCCGCGGGGAGTGTTTGTGTGCGAGCGGAGGCGGTGGATGGTACCGTGCGCGTCTCCGTGAAGGATACCGGTATCGGTATTGCGTCGGAAGCGATGCCGTACCTCTTTGTAAAGTTTTCTCGCGGGAAAGAAGGTGGAAAGGTCTACGCGAATGGAACGGGGCTCGGTCTTTATGTCGGGAAAAATATGATGGAAGCGCAAGGCGGACGTGTTTCGGTTGCATCCGAAGGTATTGGCAAGGGATCCACGTTCTTTGTCGATCTGCCGATGAAACAGTCGTGAGTGCGCGCTTCTCTTTCTGAAAACCCAAAAACACTCCCTGGTTCGGGAGTGTCTTCTTTCTTCTTTTGAATCGAGTCTCCGCTTAGTGTGCGCTCGGCAGGAATCGGACCTGCGGCCTTCTGGACCGGAACCAGACGCTCTATCCACTGAGCTACGAGCGCGGAAAGTATACTTATATAACAATGACACCTGCGGCCTTCTGGACCGGAATCAGAACGCTCCCTGCCTACCGGCAGGCAGGCCAGCCTACCGGTAGGCAGGTATCCACTGAGCTACAGAGACCTGAGTGTATCCAAATTTTACTCTCAGAGTATACTTTCTTTGGCGGATATTGTACAATGATGAAAAGGCTGAGGCTGGATTTTCCGCATATTCTGCGTATGGACGTGAGTGTTATTATCGTGAATTATCGGAGCCGGGAAAAAACTCGAGCCTGTCTTTTTTCGCTTCGGTCGGTGGATTTTTCGGGAATTCTACATGAAACAATCGTCGTAGACAATAGCGAAGGTGATGATCTTGATGCGGAGTTTCAGGGAGCGTTTCCGGAGGCGATTTTTTTTCGAACGGAAAAAAACCTTGGTATGGGTGGCGGGAACAATGCCGGATTTCTCCGTTCGAGTGGGGAATTTATTTTGATTTTGAATCCGGATACATTGGTTCATCGCTCCGCCGTACGCGCGCTTTTTGATCGAATGAAAGATCGTGACGATATTGGTATCGCGGGACCGAAACTTCTTAATCCGGATGGGACGTTGCAGTATTCCTGTCTCCGGTTTCCGCGTTTTTGGACACCCATTCTTCGTCGGACATTCCTCGGTACTCTCGCGCCGTATCATCTCGGTCGGTATCTTATGACGGATTTTGATCATAATCATTTCCGTGATGTCGATTGGATGATGGGATCATGTCTGATGATCCGATCCGATTTTTATCGGAAGTCCGGCGGGTTCGACGAGCGGTTTTTTATGTATTTTGAAGATATCGATTTGTGTCGTCGAGCGTGGCGAGCCGGTCTTCGCGTTGTCTATTGTCCCGAATCGGTCGTCGTTCACGATCATGGACGGGGAAGTGCTCGAGATCGATGGTTTATCGCTCCTTTTACAAGTCGGCTCGCGCGGGAACATATCGCTTCCTGGATCAAATATACGAAAAAATGGGCGTTTCGATGGGAAAAACCCGAGGTTTGCTCGATACCGAATCGAAACGGACAATCAAGAGATGTATGACGCTTAGCTTTTATTTTTTCCCCCTCTCTTCTTGCGGTTTTTCTCAATACGGCGTACGGTGAGAGGAAGGGATGAAAATCTTTCAAGACTCTCCCTATAAAACGTACTGTTATGACAAAGATACTGCTTGTTGAAGATGATCCGATGATTTCCGAGGTCTATCAGAGAAAGTTTGTTTCCGCCGGTTTCGAGGTGCGTATCGCGACAACCGGAAAGGCGGTACTCGACATTGTCCATATCGAACCGGTTGATCTCGTATTGCTCGATATCGTCCTTCCGGAACTCAATGGGATTGAAGTCTTGGAGGCGCTTCGTAATCCGAAAAATGGGTATGATCCCAATTTGAAAATTCTGATGTTTAGTAATCTGAACGATTCTACGGATCGCGATCGAGCGCTTGAGTTGGGAGCGAACGGTTTTCTCTCAAAGACGGAATTTTCTCCCTCGCAACTCGTTGAAGAAGTTGTACAATTTTTGAAGCGAACTGAAGCAGGGTGAGTGAAAAATCATTCGGATGTCGGGAAAAATTCTGAGAGCGCGTTAAAAAAGCTTCAAATTCAAAAGAATCGGCAAAGCTTTTTCGGGAAAAATTGTTTTTTTGCGGCCTTCCTGCCTACCCTGCCTACCGGCAGGCAGGCGGCAGGCAGGCGAACGAAGTGGAAGACAAGCAAAAAATAATTTTTTCCGAAAAAGCGGACTTTCTTAACACACTCTGAGAGCATACCAAATGCTGTATCCCTCTAAAAGAAGTCTTGTTTATATAAGGGCGTAATTCGTATCGAAATCGGTATGGAACGAACGAATATCAGAGAAACTCCGGGATGCGCGGGGAAGCGAGTCCGTCTTTGTGGATGGGTCAATATGCGTCGCGATCATGGAAAGATCCTTTTTTTGGATTTGCGGGATCGAACCGGACTGGTTCAGTTGGTTGTTATCCCCGATCACGAGGCGGCTTATGAAGTGGCACGGAATTGTCGGAGCGAATATATTGTTGATGTTGCGGGAGTGGTAAAACTTCGTCCCGGTGGCGCTGAACGATCGGGAACGCTTGGGAGTATTGAGATTGAAGTTGAGACACTTTCGGTTATTTCGTCGCCTGAAAGCCCGCTTCCTTTTGAAGTGGGAGAGGGTGGCTTGGAGGATCTTCATCTTGATACGCTTCTCAACAACCGAAATTTTTCCCTTCGAAACGGGAAAACGCAGGCGATTTTTCGCCTCTATTCTCTCCTTCTTTCCGCCTATGCCGATGCAATGCGGTCTCGGGGATTTCTCGAAGTAAAGACGCCGAAAGTGGTGAATGCGGCGACGGAGGGCGGCGCCAATTTTTTCAAAATCAAGTATTTCGACCGGGACGCCTATCTTGCTCAGAGCCCGCAGTTTTACAAGGAAGCGGGGGCGAGTGTTTTTGAGCGGGTGTTTGAGATTGGTCCGGTATTTCGCGCTGAGCCGCACTTTACGACGCGACACGTGAATGAATACGTGAGCTTGGATGCTGAGATGGCGTTTATCGAGAATGTGGGTGATGTGATGAATGAACTCGAGGGAATTATTCGGGAAGTATTTCTCACAATAGCCGAGAATGGGAAAGAGGATCTTTCTTTGTGGGGCGCGGATGCTCCGGCGAGTGTTTCCATTCCGCGTATGAAGCTTACCGAGGCGCTTCAGATTCTTGAAAAGGAATTCGGCAAAAAAATGGAAGGCGGGGAAATTGACATTGATCCGGAAGGAGAACGACTGATAGGGGAATATGTAAAGCGGGAATTCGGTTCGGACTTTGTATTTCTCACGCATTACCCAACCGCCATTCGCCCGTTTTATACAATGACCGGTCCCGACCCGCATTTTACCGAGAGTTTCGATCTTTTGTTTCGCGGACTCGAACTGGCAACAGGCGGGCAACGTATTCATGAGTACAAGAAAATGATCGAGAGTATTCGGAAGCGAGGACTGAATCCGGAAGATTTCTCGCATTACCTTGATGTCTTTCGGTACGGCTGTCCGCCCCATGGCGGATGGGGATGGGGATCGGAACGAACGATTCAACAACTCCTAAAGCTTCCAACGATCAAGCAGGCGGTATTGTTCCCTCGCGACGTAAAACGACTCACGCCTTAAACGTGCTCGAAATAGAGATCTTTCTTCGAGCTTCTTTTCTTCCGCTGTTTAAAAATGAACGAAGTCTTGACAAAAAAGTGGAATGTGCGTTAATATATTTGGATACGTTTTTATCCGTTTCTTGTATTACGCATATGTCTTCTTCTCGAACTTCGTTGACTGTGGTGAGAAAGCCGGTTTCCGGGACAAAGAAGTTGTCTTTGTCCGGGTTTTATCTCTCTTCTTTTCGTCGCTTTCTCCGTCTTACGCCCCCGCGCGTTCTCGAGATTGTTTCGGCTCGCTATGGGGCGGGAGGGAATGATCCGATGACGCTCGAAGAAATCGGTCAGACGTATGGCATTACTCGAGAACGTATTCGTCAGATTGTCTCCGGTCTTCTTCGGGATGTTCGAGGAAAGCGGTGCACTTCTCCACTTGAAGAGGTGGCAAAAAAAATAGAATGGACGCTCAAAAAGCGAAATGGTATACTGGGACGAGAGGCGTTTTTTCGCGCAGTGGCAAAAGAAAATGCTCGAGAGCGCGGGGCGGTCCGGTTTTTTTTGGCGGTTCTTTTCGATCGGTTTTTGGTGCGAGAGACTGACGTACTCGCTCCTTCGGTTGTGTTGTCCGACTTCGATATGTCTCGGTGGCAATCAGTGAATGATGTGGCCGTCCGATTTTTTTCGGATCGAGGAAGCGTTCTTTCTGAAGTGGAATTTTTGAAAAAGCTGAAGAAGGACCCCTCTTGTAAAGGACTTAACGAAGAGGAGTTGCTGAATTTTCTCTCGGTATCACTCTCGGTTCGAAGGAATCCGTTTGGTGAGTGGGGACTTCCCGAATGGAGCGATATCTGTCCGCGCGGTACGCGGGAGCGAGCGTATCTCGTTGTTCGTTCCGAAAAGAAGCCGCTTCACTTCCGGGAAATTGCACAGAAGATTGATGCGAAGGGATTGCAGAAGTCCGGACGCGTGACACATCCGCAGACAGTTCATAATGAACTTATCAAAGATAAGCGATTTGTTTTGGTGGGGAGGGGAACGTACGCACTCGTTGAGTGGGGGTATCGCCGTGGAACGGTTCGAGAAGTGATCAGGGGCATCTTTGAGGATCGAAAAAAACCGGTTTCTCGACGGGAAATAGTGTCCGAAGTGCTCAAGGTTCGAGATGTAAAGGAATCAACCATCGTGATTAACCTCAACGCTTTTTTTGCAAAAGTTGGAAATGATTCATATTTTCTCAAAGAGGGGAAAGAGAGCGCGCAGTGATGTTTTTGCTGAATGATTCTCCGGATGTTTTTTCTTGTCTCTCAGAAATTACAGACTACAAAAGTAGCTGGAAGCAAAGTGCTAAAAATGTTTCTTGAGTGTTTTTTGAATAGGATTCGGGGTTCTCAACGAATTATCCCATGGAAACCATTCTTCTTCAGAGTGTTCGCGATATGACGGAGGCGCTCTCAGGTATCTGGAGCGTTATGGGGGAAGTGTGGTTTCTTGTCCTTCCGCCCGCATTTTTCTTTATTTTCAAACTGCTCTGGATGGACCGCATCCAGAATCAGTATATTGAAGGTGTCAAGACGGTGCTTCTTGAAATCATTCCACCGCGCGATGTCGAGCGAAGTCCCAAGGTAATGGAAACGATTTTTGACGGAATCGCCGGTGTCGACAAAGGCGCTACGGTCGCGGAAACGCATGTTCAGGGATATTTGCCGCCGCTCATCAGTTTCGAAATTGCGGGAGATGGCGCAAGTGGTGCACATCTCTATGTTCGGACGCCGTCAACATTTAGAAACCTCATCGAGGCGTATTTTTACGCGCAGTATCCGAATGTAGAGATCGTCGAAGTTCCCGATTACGTAGACGATATTCCGAGGGGCGCTCCCAATAAAGAATGGGATCTCTTTGGCGTTGATGTGGAGTTTACTCGTCCGGATCCCTATCCCATCAAAACCTATCACTCCTATGAGGAAGACGTTACCGGAAAGATGATTGATCCCATTTCGGGTATTCTTGAGGTACTCGGGAAACTTCCTCCCGGGCAGAAAATGTGGTTTCAAATTATTGCGACACCGCTTAAGCCTGATTTCTACAATACCGGGAAGGCGCTTCTCAATGAGATTATCGGGCGCGCCACCAAAGCGAAACCGACTTCGGTTTTGGGTGACTTTGTTTCCGGCGCGCAGGAAATCGCGACGAATATCCCAAAGGCGTTTTTCGGTCCGGTCGAGTTTGCGCCCGCCAAGGAAGAAGAGAAGAAAAAAGACTTTTTGGAATACCAATTGACACCGATCGAAAAAGAAGTCGTGAAAGCGCTCGAGTCGAATATCGGGCGAAATGTATTTGGGTGTCGGCTCCGCATGCTCTATCTCGGGAAAAAGAAGGGATTTGATAAATCGTTCATCTCCTCATTTTTCGGCGGCTTGAAACAGTTCAATGATTTCAACTTGAATGGTTTCAAACCGAACGACGCATCAAAGACCTATGCCAACTACCTCTTCACCTTTCCGCGACTTCGGTATCGTCAACGAAAAATTCTTCGCCGGTACAAATTCCGTGATCCGGATTCTCCGGTTCCGATGATGGCGCTCAGTACGGCGGAACTCGCGACTCTCTTCCATATTCCCGATATGAATGTTGTCGCTCCCGCGCTCACGCGGGTCACTTCAAAGCAAGGCGTCGCCCCGCAAAACCTTCCTATTCGGTTGTAATCGTCGCATCGATACTTTTTGATTTTTGTTTGATTTCCTATGTCCGACGTTACCTATTTCGCCAAAACGAACTTTAGAAACGAAGAGCGGGTTTTCGGGATTAAGCCCGATGATCGCCGGAGGCATATGTATATCATCGGGAAAACGGGTATGGGGAAGACGAATCTCCTTGAAAATCTCGTGATCCAGGATATTCAGCATGGGTATGGCGTCGCCTATATCGATCCGCACGGAGACACGGCGGAGAAACTCATTCGCGCCATTCCGCCGTCTCGCATCAACGATGTCATCTATTTCAATCCGTCCGATCAGGAGTATCCGCTCGCCTTTAATGTTATGGAGCATGTCTCCGGCGAGTACCGACATCTGGTTGCTTCGGGACTTGTCGGTGTCTTCAAGAAGATCTGGGCGGATTCATGGGGACCGCGCCTTGAGTATATTTTGCGAAACGCCATTCTGGCGCTTCTTGAGTATCCCGGCTCAACACTTCTCGGGGTGATGCGACTTCTCGTTGACAAAGAGTACCGGAAGCGTGTCGTTGAAAAAGTGACGGATCCGGTTGTGAAGTCGTTTTGGGTCGACGAATATACCAAGTGGAATGATCGCGTGCTCCAGGAAGTGATCGCGCCGATCCAAAACAAGGTCGGACAGTTTCTTTCGAGTTCACTCATCCGAAACATCGTGGGACAAACGGTTTCTTCGTTCGATGTGCGCGATATTATGGACAATCGAAAGATTCTCATTATGAATCTTTCAAAAGGCAGGATCGGTGAAGATAACAGCGCACTTATCGGCGCTATGATGATTACCAAAATTCAGCTCGCCGCGATGGGACGCGTCGATACGCCGGAGGAGGATCGCAAAGATTTCTATCTCTATGTGGACGAGTTCCAAAACTTCGCTACCGAATCTTTTGCCAATATTCTCTCCGAGGCGCGAAAATACCGACTGAATCTCGTCTTGGCGAATCAATATATTCTCCAGCTTGATGAGAAGGTACGCGATGCTATCTTTGGAAACGCCGGATCGATTTTGAGTTTCAGAGTTGGCGCGACGGACGCCGAATTTCTCGAGAAAGAGTTTTCTCCCATCTTCTTGGCGACGGATATTGTTAATCTTGAGAAATATCATATTTACTTGAAACTCATGATTGACGGTATTGCCGGAGACGCTTTCAGTGCGACAACGCTTCCACCCATTCAACTTCCGGAAAGCGAGGAGAATGCCGAAAAGGTGATTCGTATTTCACGAGAGCGGTATGCGACCAAGAAGCAGGATGTCGAGGATAAAATCCGTCGATGGACGGGGATGCTGACGGAAGAAGAGAAACGTATTTTTGAAGAGCGTATGCGGTCGCGCGCCGAAGAGACGCTCGCGGAACATTCGATTCCCAACCCCGTGCCGTCGCCGCGCCGAGAGTATCCGTCGCGCGCGCATACCTCAAGCGGAAATATCTCTTCGGGAACACCACTCTCATCGCCTCGTTTACCGCAACAGTCGTTTTCGCCCCATCGCGAGAGCACTTCAATTCCAGGTGACGCCCGTCATTTGCATGATCTTTCCGTAACGCAGAGTATGTCGCCCGATCGTTCTTCTGTGAATGAGTTTCCGGTATCGGAACACCCCGTTCCTTTTCGATATGCCGACCATTCTCCTCGTGACGGAGCGCGTCGCGATTTTCCCGAGGATCGAGTGGCGTATTCCGCGACGTGTGCGGTGTGCGGAGAGAAAATAGAGGTGCCCTTCAAACCGGATGGAAAACGACCAACGTTTTGTCGAGAGCACTTTCGACATTTTCAGAAGACCGTAGCGCGGACGCGCGGCGAAGATCTCGATCAATCTATACGCAGTGCTTCTCCTGGCGAGTCTCCGTACTCAAATGATCACGGTCTTGTTCCCAAAACCGCAACATTTGAACCAAAGGCCTATGCTCCTCGGGAGGCGCCGCTCTCTCTGGGTCAGATTCGTCATATCGCGCCGAAACCGTTTAAGCGGGTCAAAGATGCTATCGATTTGGGTGAGGTTCGAAAGATTCTTTCATCGGAGCGGATCGGAAGCGAAAGTTAACCGGATACCGAAGGGCATTCATTTTTCGCTTGATTTTTGGTATACTTTTCGAGCTTGGTTTTTTAAGATTTTCTTATGACGCAATTCAAGAAGCGATATCGAAGGATTTACGCCGCATGGGTGGTTGTTTCCATCTTGGCGGTGATCTCAATGATTTTCTTTTTGGTGCTTCCGATATTTACTTCCCGATAAAAAGAGGAGCATGCGAAAATTGTTTTTTGCCGGATCGTCGTTTGTGTTGGTGGCGCTCGGTATCGGCGTCGGTGTTTTTGCTGGCTATCGCGCGTACGAAGAGTCATCGAGGAATAAACGAATTTCCGAAGAGATACGCCTCCTCGAAGAAGAAGCGAGCCGCGTTGATCAGGAAAATCGGAAACTTCGCGACCGAATCGAATATCTTCAATCCGATAGTTTTCGTGAACAGGAAGCGAAAAGAGTGCTCGAATATCGGAAATCCGGAGAAAAGGTTGTGTTTATTCGCGAACGCCCGACCTCTTCCTCGGCACACTCTTTCGGAAACAGAGAAGAAAATGCTTCGGAGCCCTTTGTCTTTGGGGTATCCGAAGAGCGAGAGCCGAATTATCAGAAATGGTGGAACCTCTTTTTTGATCGCAAGACGGAAAAGGAGATATGATAGGTCCGTCCCCTGAAGCAAATACTATGGAAACAGTTGAAACCCCACCTCAATCACCGGAAACATCGTCGGACGCTCCTCGAAAGAGAACGTTTCGAATGTTCACGATTCTGGCGGGCACCGTTATTGTCGGGGGAGTGGGCACCGCTCTCCTTTGGACACTGATCGCCTTTCGTCCCGACAACGCCTTTGGCATTATGGTGCGGAGTCTTTTTCCAATTCCCATGGTTCTTCTTGTTGATGGAAATTGTATTACTTACGGAGAGCTTGATCGTGACAGGGAATCACTTCGCCGTTTTTATGAGTCGCAGGCGGAAGAATTTTCGCGGCGGGGAATGCGTATCGATTTTGAGACACCCGAAGGAAAGAACCGTCTCCTCATTCGCGAGAAGGATATCTTGAATAAACTTCTGGAAGACCGCTTGGTAGTGGCGCTTGCCAAGGATCGAGGTATTTCGTTTTCGGAAAGGGAGGTAAGCGCCCGTGTCGAAGAGGCGATCCAAAAAGATTCCGGGAGTCGTGAGACGCTCGAACGAAAATTGCGTGCGTCGTATGGATGGGGGATTGCGGAATTCGAAGAACGAGTTGTTCGGCCGTCGCTCTATCGCGAAGCGCTTGAGGCGATTTTTGAGAAGGAACGCGACAATTCTCCTGCGCAAGAAATTTCCAAAAAAGCCGTACAATCTTTGCGGGACGGGATGTCTTTTGAACAGGTCGTTCGGACATTTTCCGATGGATCGTCGAAAGAAAAAGATGGAGATATGGGATGGATTTCCGTTGAGACGCTTCTTCCGGAACTTCAAAAAGCGTCAAGGGAACAGCGGGTTGGTGATGTGGGTCCGCTCATTGAAAGCTCACTCGGATATCATATCCTGATCGTTTCCGAGAGAAAAGGCGCTCATGATGATGAGACGGTTCATTTGAAGCAGGTCTTTGTTCGGAAGCCGGCATTTCCGGAATGGCTCTCTCTGAGGAAATCCGAGGCGCCGGTGTGGATGCTGTCTCGCCGATATTCTTGGGATAAAGAGATGGGTTCCGTTGTCTTTCGCGATGAGGCGCTTCGCGCTTTTGAAGATCGGGCACTTGAGCGATCGGAAGGAGACCCATCACTTATTTTTTGAAATGATTTTCAAGCGTTATTTTTTTCAGTACTCCTATGGAAACACTTCTTCCCGATATGTCGGAAAAAAAAGAGACCTCTCTCGCTCGACGAACAACGCACCGTCGAGGCGGATCAATGGTGCTTCTCAGCTTTCTTTTTGGACTCTTGGGTGGCATTCTCGGCTGGTGGGTCGGTCCGCAGTTGGCACATGACCTAAAGCTCCCGCTCCCATCATTCTTTCGGGACGCTTCCA
>Ga0268298_10003693_pt1 | contig 15426 bp, 9 predicted proteins | sample WWTPWeurt_MetaG_FD_194462 | JGI IMG/M metagenome (GOLD analysis project Ga0268298, IMG submission 194462) | Activated sludge microbial communities from WWTP in Nijmegen, Gelderland, Netherland - WWTP Weurt | ecosystem: Engineered > WWTP > Aerobic digester > Activated sludge | place: Netherlands... | reverse complement strand
GGCGAAAGGCGACCCTTTCACAGTCTTGGGCAGTTTCCCGGATTTTTCCGGTGGGCCAGATTGGGGCTGGCGGACACAAATTGATCTTCTCGATGCCGGTCACCTGACCATCCGGCATTACACGATTACACCCCTGGGTGAAGAAGCCCTGGGTGTTGAAACAGTCTACACCCGGCAGTAATTCACTTTGAGCGGGAGTGCAGGCAGAGGGACCACTGCGGTCCCTCTGCCTGCACTCTTTTTATTCGGGTTAGTTCGAAAAGAGGTTATTTTGGGTGGCTACGCCACCCAAAATAACCTCTTTTTCTGAACTGACGGTATTTAACTACTTGACAGGTGTAGGAAATACACTTATAATTAGTGTATAATCAACACTAAAAGGAAGGTCGAGATGTTAGGAATAAACTATCTAAAAGCCGCACCCACACAGCATGTGATCCACTATGCCAATGGGCGGGTTCGCCACAATGGCCCGGGCCTGGCGTTCTTTTATTACAGACCCTCGGCAGCCGTGGTGGTGGTGCCGCTGGGCACAGCCGATGTACCGTTTATCTTTAATGAGATCAGCGCAGATTTTCAGCCCCTCACCGTGCAGGGCGAGCTGACCTACCGGATCCGGGACCCGCAGAAGATCGCCGGGCTGCTCGACTATACCGTTGACGGCGCCCTGGACAACTACGTCTCTGAGGATCCGGAAAAGCTGCCCCAGCGTCTGGTGAACCAGGTGCAGGTCCTGGCACGGGCCGAGGTCCAGCGCATCCCGCTGCGCCGCGCCATTCACGCTTCGGACGAGATCTCTGCGGCAGTTTCCGCCCAGATCAACAAAAACGAGGCCCTCCAGACCCTGGGGGTGGAGGTTCTGGGTGTGATCATCCAGGCTATCCGCCCGATTCCGGAGATGGCCCGGGCCCTGGAAGCCGAAGCGCGTGAAGCCCTGCTGCGCCAATCGGACCTGGCGCTGTACGACCGGCGCAACTCGGCGGTGGAGCAGGAGCGCCGGATCAAAGAGAATGAACTGAACACCGAAATTGCGGTGGAAGAGAAGAAACGCCAGATTCGTGAAACCAAAGTGCAGGCCGACCTGGCGGTGGAGAACAAAGAGCAGCAGGTGCGCCAGGCAAAGCAAAATGGCCAGATCCAGCTGGAAGAGGAACGCAAGCGCCTGGTCGCCGCCCGGACGGAGAATGCCCGCAGCGAGGCCGATACCCAGGCCTATGCCGTGGAGGCTTCGCTCAAACCGCTCATCAGCCTGGAAAAAGACGTTCTGCAGCTCCTGATGATGCAGTCGGCAGACCCGCGCAAGATGGTTTCGCTGGCGATGAAAGAGATTGCCCAGAATGCCGGCAAGATCGGCAACCTGAACATCTCGCCCGACCTGCTCGAAAGTTTGCTGCGCAAAGAGTGAGGTTTATTTTCCGGGGGCTATCCGAAAAGTTCTTTTCGGACAGCCCCCGGCACCATATATGAGATTCTTGGGGTGGTTTGTCCCCCACTTGTGGGGGTCAAACCACCCCAAGTCCCACTTTTTAGACAGCTCGGAAAAGGAGAATAGCATGTCTGACCCGAAAATCGTGCTGGTAACCCGCAAGACCCGCCTTGAAGGCCTGGTGGAACGCTTTAATACCCGTGGTCAGGCCCGCTTTTATATCGAACACAGCGGCGGTGATTTCAGCTTTTTTGAAACGGAGCACGAGCGCTATTACGCTGCGGTCTCAACCCTGAGCGACCAGCTGCCCCGCCTGGCCCGCCTGCAGGTGGTGGAGCGCGGCTTTTTGCCCAACTTCCTCTTTGGCGACCAGGATGTGGTCGTCACGGTGGGGATTGATGGTCTGGTGGTGAACACAGCCAAGTATTTGAACGGCCAGCTTCTGGTGGCAGTCAACCCAGACCCAACTCAGATTGACGGTGTGCTGCTGCCTTTTCGGGTTGACCAGGCGCTGGATGCGGCCCGCCGGGCGCTGCAGGGGCAGGCCAAAACCCGCCAGGTGAGCATGGCGGAAGCCTGTTTGAACGATGGTCAGAACCTGCTGGCCTTCAACGATCTGTTTATCGGGGTGCGCAGCCATGTTTCGGCCCGCTATATCATCCGCTGGGGGCAGGTGCAGGAAAAGCACTCCTCCAGCGGGATCATCGTTTCAACCGGAGCCGGTTCGACTGGCTGGTTGAGCAGCCTGTTTAATATGGCCAACGGTCTGGCTTGCAGGTTTGGCTCCGCACCGGCGGGCGCACCGGCTGTTTCCGCTCCGCAGCTGGCCTGGGACTGCGAGCAGCTCGTTTTTGTGGTGCGCGAGCCCTTCGCCAGCAAGGCCTCCTCGGCAGAAATTGTCTGCGGGCTGATTGACCCGCAAAACCCGCTGGTGATTGAATCGCAAATTCCGGATGGCGGCGTGATCTTCAGCGATGGGGTTGAGGCCGACTTTCTGAGCTTTAATGCCGGGTCCACAGCCACCATCAACCTGGCTGTGCGCAAGACACGCCTGGTCATTTAACGCAGAGAGATTTTTAGGTGTGGGGCTGTCCAAAATACTTTTTGGACAGCCCCACACCTCCCATATATGGGAAGAATTGGGGAAGGTTCACCCCCACTTGTGGGGGTGAACCTTCCCCAAACCCCTCTTTTTGGACAGACCCACACTCAAAACCTTCCGCAGGCTATGGATTTGCTTTGATGATAGCCGTCAAAATATCCAGCCCAATTTGCTCAGCCAGGGCCGGGTTATCCTGCTCCAGCAAGATCACCAGAACCAGGGGAGACCCCTGCCAGGAATCCAAAGTGCCGGCTGTCAGCCAGGTCAGGCCGGCTTTGGGGTTCGCGTCTCCGCCGCCCAGGTGTGCCAGGGCTCGCCAGATGGGCAGGCCTGGCACGGCGAGCATCTCGGCTGCGGCCTGTGAGGTGGATTGGGGCAGCACCTGGCGCGGCTGCTGGCCGGCTGCAAAGAGGATCCATTGCCCATTCGGCTGGCGATAGGAGAGGGCCAGGCGCGGGGTGGGCATCCGGCCACCTGCGCTGAGCGGGGCGCTGGCCATGGCCAACTGCAGCGGGCTGATTTGCAGATCGGCCTGGGGTGAACCAGCCGGCCCGCGCAGCCCCAGGGCGGCCAGTTGGGCATCAACCAGGGTCGCCGGCGCTGGCGAGCTGGCTGCAGCCAGGCGCACCTGGGGCGCGGTGTACAGGCTGAGCTGTTGGAAAAAGAGGAGCAGCTTCTGACTGCCCAAAATTTCACCCAGCCGGGCGGTGGTGTCCGGGCAGCCGGCGGCAGTTACGCTGGCCCAGGTGCGCGGGATGATGGCCTCGCTGCTGGTGGTTTGGGCTGTCCAGGCGCACTGCAGCGGTTCGACCCCGTACCGGTAGGCGCTGGGAGTGCTGGGTACCGAGCCAAGCCCCTCGCTGAGCGCCGCCGCCAGCAGCAGCGGGCTCAAGGCCGCGCCGGGGGGATACAGACCCTGCACGGCCCGGTTCAGCAGGGGGGCGTCCGGGTCTTGCAGCAGGGCATCCCAGTGCTGGTCGAGCTGATTGGGGTCAAAGCTGGGGTGCGAAGCCATTGCCAGGATCTCACCAGTTTCAGCGTTTAGCAGCACTCCGGCCCCGCGCAGATTTTCCAGGGACTGGTCGAGTAGCTTTTGTAAATGGAGGTCCAGCGTCAGGCGGACAGCCAGGCCGGGCGGCGGGGTTCCATACAGCGTCCGGCTCCAGATAACACTGCTGGCAGCCAGTCCGCTTTCACCCCGCAGATAGGCATCCAGCGAATCTTCCAGCCCGGCCTGGCCGTAGCTGGCGTTGGTATAGCCCACAACCGGGCCGAGCGGCGGGTAAAGGCTGTGCCGGGCGTAGCTGCCGGGCTGGCCGGTGTTGACCTCGATCGGATTGTTTTCGCGGTCCAGGATCGAACCGCGCGGCACATACCGGTCGGCGATGGATCGTCGGGCGTTGTCGGTCCGGCTGAGTAGGTCGGCGGAGCGGTAGATGGACCACCAGCCCACAAATGCGGCTGAGAGCAGCAGCCCGCCTGCCAGTAAACCGCCCAATTGGAAATATGCCGCTGGCGAATTGACCTGGCTGCTGTCTGTGTGGGGAGCCCGGTTAATTAATATCAGCAGCAGCAGTGCGATCCATGAAACCAGGAGCGAAGACCCGCCATAAGAAATGAACGGCAGCGTCACGCCCGTCAGGGGCAGCAGCCTCAGGTTGCCGCCGATGATCAGAATGGATTGACCTGCCAGGTAAGCGCTCAGTCCGGCTGCCAGCAGGCGGGGGAAAACGGTGGGCGCAGTCAACGCCAGGCGCAGGCCGCGCTGGCTGATCAGGCCGATGACGAGCAGCAAACCGACGGCCCCCAGCAGGCCTGTCTCTTCGGCAATCGATGTGAAGATGAAATCGGAGTGGGCCACAGGCACCAGACCTGGGCTGCCAAGTCCCGGACCGCGGCCGAGCAGCCCGCCGTTTGCCACTGCCAGCAGAGATTGGATGATCTGAAAAGAGCGCCCGCTCGGGTCAGCCCAGGGGGAGATCCAGGCTTCAACCCGCAGCCGGACGACATCAAACATCAGATAGCCGGCTGCTCCAGCCAGCAGGGTCCCCAGGCCGCCGGCCCACAGGAAATAGACATTGCCGGTTGCGACATAGACCATGACCGTGTACAAGAATAAAAAGATGGAGGCTGTGCCCAGGTCGCGCTGCACCACCATAATGGCGAGGGCCAGCCCGGCCATCAGCAGGGTTGGCGCCAGCAGCGGAACCAGGCGGGTGACCCGGCCAAAAATGGTGCTTTGTAAGAAGCTCTGGCTGCGTGTCTGGGCGGGGAAGACATACTGCCGGTCGGCCAGGTAGGCCGCAAGGTAGATGATCAACAGCAGCTTGAGCGGCTCGGAGGGCTGCAGATAGACCCCGCAGCAGCCCAGCCAGTAGTGTTCGCTCGAACCCAACGGATTGACGCCGAAGAAAATTGTCAGCCCGGCCAAAAGCAGGCCGCCCGTCAGCCAGAGATATTTGTAGCGGCGCAGAAAATTCAGGTCAGCCGGCAGGCGCAGCCCAAGACAAAACGTCAACACCGAGATCCCCAGCCAGACGGCCTGGCGCATGCCAAACGCTGGAGAGAGGCGGGTGATTTCGAGCGCACCCCAGCCGGACAGCAGGAGCGTGGCCGGGATAAGAAAAGGCTCCAGGGCAGGCTGGGTTTCATCTGCATGGTAGTACTTTACCTGGCGCTGAACTGCCATGGCTGCACTGGCCCAGACAAGCAAAACTAACCACGGTTGGGGGCTGAATGGCTGCCAGACCCCAAGCCGCACCCCGGCAGATTGGCTGATACTGAATGTGTAAAGCAGCATGAATACAGCCGCAACTGCCAGCAGGCTGTTTTGAATCGTTTCAGGCCTGGGGGTGCGCTGTGGAAACAAGGATTATTTCAAGTATTTGCCCACCAGCAAGCTCAGCCGCTGGCGGACTTCGCTGGGGATACGCCGGGGATCCGTAATCAGGGCGGTTGCCAGGGCAGAGGAGCAGCCGCACTGCCGTTCGGCTGCCGAAGAGCCGGCCTGCAGGCTGCGGGCCAGGTTGGCCACCGCGTTTTGGGCCAGGTGGGTATTCTGGTTCAAAACGGCAATCACCGTCTCCACGCTGACCGGTTCCTCCGAAACCCTCCAACAATCATAATCGGTCACATGAGCAAGGACGCTGTAGCACAGCTCGGCTTCGCGGGCTAGAAATGCTTCGGGTGAGGCGGTCATCCCAATGATGGACATGCCCCAGGCTCGAAAGACATCCGATTCGCCGCGGGTGGAAAAGCGCGGCCCTTCAATGGTGATAAATGTGCCGCCCTGGTGCAGTTTTGCACCTGCCTGGCGGGCAGCATCGGCTACCTGGCGGGACAGGCCGGCGCAAAATGGGTCTGCCACCCCGATATGGGCTACAAGCCCATCGCCAAAGAAAGTGCGCTGGCGGTCTTTGGTGTAATCGAAGATCTGGTCGGGGACGACCATGTCGCCGGGGGCATAATCCTCGCGCAGGGAGCCGCAGGCGCTGATACTGACCACTCGCTCGACCCCCAGGCTTTTGAGGGCGTAGATATTGGCGCGATAGTTGATTTCCGACGGCGAGATATGGTGGCCTTTGCCGTGCCGGGCCAGAAAGGCCACTGGCGTATCCTGCAGCAAGCCAACCACCAGCGGGGCAGAAGGCTGCCCAAACGGGGTGCTGACTTCTATTTCTTGTGCATTTTGCAAACCGGGCATATTGTAAAGCCCCGAGCCCCCAATGACACCCAACTTTGGTTGAAGTTCCATTGCCAAACCTCCCAAAATAAATTGCAGCCAACAACCGGAACCCGGCGGCTTGCTGCAATCATAGCACAAAAAAAGTAGATTTTGGGGGATAAAAGCGGCCTTGCTGCTTTTATCCCCCAAAAGGTTATCTTCGGATATATTCCTGGACTTTGGCAGTTTCAATCTGCCAGAGGATTTGGGTCATGTAGGGTTTGAAGCCCAGCTCGTTGTTGATCTTGAGCATGGCGGCGTTAGAGTCGGCATTGCCTGTGCGCACAAAATTGATTTGCGGATATTCCATCAGGATTTTCTTGAGCATGGCGGCCTTTAGCCAGCGGCCCAGCCCGCGGTTGCGGTACTGAGGCCAAACCCCGGTGCCGCCCTGGTGACAAACATCTGGGCGCCGGGCATTCCAGGCGATTTCGGTGAAGCCAGCCAGGGCGCCGCTGGCCCGTTCGCTGACATAAAATACCCAGCGCTGGCTGCCATCCGCAAACAGGTTTTCTTCCATCTGGCGCAAATGCTCTGGGGTAAAGTGCATATCTTCGATTTCCAGCGTGCCTTTGGGAGCCTGGTTCATCACATCGTTTAGTTCTGCAATTTCCACCAGACGCTCTTCGGGATACGGTCCGTCCCATAGGCCCAGTTCAAAGTCGGCGGTGTTGGCCTCGGCGCGCTCCAGCCAGTCGTTCAACAGATCCTGGTTTAGATCAGCCAACCTGAGCTGGTTGGTATGGGCTTCCAGTCCTTTGGCGGCCCCGATCTTTTCCATAAAGATTTCGCCTGCCGGAACCCGGCCGTTGGTATCGGTGAGCATCATGGTGCGGTTGTTGCGCACAGCGATTTCGGCGGCGTTTGCCAGCAGCCGCCTGCCGATTCCTTGCTGGCGGTATTCTGGCAGGACATCGATGGAAAACTGAGACAGATGTCTGTTTTCTTCCATATTTAAGATCTGCGATTGACCGACGGCAACCAGCTCGCTTTGATCTTTGGACCAGATAAAATCCATCAGCACGTCGACAAACGGCGGGATTGATCGGAAGCGCTTAAGATGATCCTGGAGGGCGATGGGTGGGTCGTCAGGCAGGCGTTCGGCGCGTATCTTGTTTGAGAATTTGCTCAAGGCTGCCAGCTCGGTCTCGCTGGCAGTACGAATTTCTATTGACTGAATTTCCTGATTCATAGTGTTCATAGGTCTCCTTTGGTTCAAGTGGTTGGCGGCAGCATTAAATTGGATACTGTGTGTACGCAGGGCAGGGGGGCCAGGTCGCGACTTTTATGGTTTGGGTCTGACAAAACGCCAGACCTGCAGCCCACTAGCTGCCTTTTATCCGGTCGCCGAGAGACTGCCGGACTGCTTCGCTGACTTTCAAGACACCTTTGACTTCAATTGATTCAATTGTGGCGAGGGCCAATTCGGGGGTGATGTCATCGGCCAGCAGAACCATGCCAACCACTTTCATGATCAGCTTCTCGTTCTTAGCCCGCCGGGCCTCCAATTCGGAAGCTGAATAGCTCAGGACCCCGATCACCATCGACTTGCGATACATCACCTGTTTGATCGCATCGCCGTGGGAATTGATCTGCGCTCGGATCGCCGAGCGGATGAAGTCGGTGCGGTTTGAATAAAAGCCTTCTGTGACCAGCAGGTCAATCTGCCCGAGGTCCACGGCGCTCATGTTAATTGTGATTTTTTCTGTGTCAGCCATTTTGTTTCTCCTTATACAATCCTCTTACCATCCAGTTGGATGGTAAGAGGATTGTATAAGGATTGTTTAGATTTGTCAAGGGGGTAGATTTTTATAATGTCAGGCGATATCCGTTATATAATAGGATATGGGTGAATTTTTGCTTTGCAAAAAATTCATCCACTTCCTCTGACTGAATTTTCATTGGTGGATTGTGGAGATGAATGAGACCCTGATTTATATTTTTGCCTTTAGTGTCACGATGCTGTGCTTGCTGCTCAGTCGCTATGCAATTAAACACCGTTCTATTCCAGGTGCGATTTCATTAACGGTTATTCTCTTTTGTGTTATGGGCTATGGTGTGCCGTATCTGTTCCAATTGGTCAGCCACAATATCGCCACAGCCGTGTTCTGGTACAATGTTTCGATTTTTGGCGCCAATCTTCTGGCCCCAGCCTGGCTGGTTTTTTCCCTGTCCTGGACCGGACGGATCATCATCCAGGATCAAAAACGCAAAAACACACTAATTGTTGGCCTGCTGCTCATCATCCCGATGCTTGTATGCCTGGCAGCCTGGACTAACCCGCTCCACCATCTGTATGCAAGCGATGCGCATTTCGTTTTAGAAGCGGATATGGCTGTTTTAACCTGGACGTTTGGTCCATTCTATTGGCTTGGCTTTTTCTACGCCTACAGCCTGGTGCCTGTCGGCCTGGTGGTGATGCTGGTAACGGCTTATCAAAGGTTCAAGCTGTTTCAGCAGCAGTCAATTTTGCTGATCATCGGTGGATTTATTCCCATCATATTTAACCTGGATTTTGTATCCGGGATTTTACCGCTGGCGAAAATTGATATTGCTCCTTTTACCATGCTGCTTACCTGTGTGATTTGGAGTCTGGCGATTTTTCGGATGCGCTTCCTGACGGTTGTCCCGATTGCGCACAAAGGTGTATTTCAGCATATGCCGATTGGGATGATCGTTCTGGACAGCCAGGGTCTTGTCGTGGACATAAATCCCGCCGCCGCCAATATGCTCGCTGAGCCAATGGAAAAGGTGATCGGCAAAGGCCTGCCCGAACCAATTGCATCCCACTTCCCCTGGCAGGCAAACCCGGGTTCGCTGGCAGACCATAATGAAATCATCCGCCTGGATCAGCCACACGGGCTGCTTTTCCTGGATACACATCTGAAAGTCCTTTACAGCCAGCCCAGGAATACTTTGATGGGTGCGGTAATCCAGTTAAACGACATTACCGAACGGGTTCTGGCAGAAAAAACCCTGCGCGAAAGTGAAGCCAGGCTGGTATTGGCCCAAAAGATCGCCCATGTTGGCCATTGGGAAATGAATTTGGAGACGAAGGTATTTCAGGCTTCAGAGGAAGCGCTTCATATTTACGGGCTGTTCGATCAGCCTGGCCCTGTCACTCTGGAGATGGTCAAAAAAGTTTCCTCCCCTCAGGATCGCCCGCGCCTCGATGCTGCCCTGCAGGCTTTTTTGGAAGGACAAAGCGCCTATGATCAGGAGTTTACAATCATCCGGGCCAACGATCAGGCGGTGAGGGTTATCCATAGTGTGGCAAACCTGGCATTTAAGCCAGATGGAAAACCGGTCAGAATGGTCGGGATGATTCAGGATATCACGGAGCAAAAGCAGATCGAGAATGCCTTGAAAGAGAGTGAAACCCGCTATCGTTTGATTGCTGAAAATACTGGTGATGTGATCTGGATTCTTGACCCTCAATCGCTGAAATTTCAATATGTCAGCCCATCCGTTTATCAACTGCGCGGCTGTACCCCAGAAGAAGTTATGGGACAGGAATTGAATGAAGTCTATACACCCGAATCGCTGGCGTTGTTCCAGCAGACGATGCAGTACCGGCTAGAACGATTTTTACAGGGTGAGAACCAAACCCATCTTGAAACACTCGCCCAAAAGCACAAGAACGGCAGCCCCGTCTGGACAGAAACTGCTATCCAATACATCCGAGATGAGATCACTGGCAAAGTCATGGTTATCGGGGTGTCGCGTGACATCACCGAGCGCAAACGGGCGGATGAAGAATTGTTCAACTCTCGCCAAAGGCTGCAGCGCGTGCTGGACACCATTCCTCAGCGCGTATTTTGGAAAGACCTCAATTCTGTCTACCTGGGCTGCAACCAGGCCATGGCAAGTGATGCAGGTATGCATTCGCCAGAAGAAATTATCGGCAAGACGGATTTTGATTTTACCTGGAATTCTTTTGCCCAGGCTTACATCGCCGATGATTTACGCGTGATGACAGCCGATCAGGCGAAATTGAATTACGAAGAGCGCCTCATCCGTCCAGATGGCAGCCTTTCCTGGGTGATGACCAATAAAGTCCCCTTGCACAGTCAGGATGGCAAAGTGATCGGGATGCTTGGAACTTATGAAGATATCACCGTCCGCAAAGAATCGGATGAGATGTTGGTGCAGGCCAATGAAAAGCTGATTGTGCTGGTCGATGAATTGGAACAGCGCAACCGCGAAGTGAACCTGGTGCATGAAATGGATGACTTGCTTCAGGCCTGTATTTCACCGGACGAAGCCTATCAGGTGGTTGAGCAGTTTGGGCCACAGTTGTTTTTCGAGACCTGCGGAGCGTTGTTTTTATTGAATGAAAGTTCAAACACTGTGGAAGCCGTAGCAACCTGGGGAGATCATTTACAATCGGAAACAATTTTCAGCCCGGATGACTGCTGGGTGCTGCGCCGTGGGCGACAGCACGTCTGGCAGAGCGAGGTGTCTGGTTTGCGCTGTAAACATATCCCGACAACATTTGGCGGCGAATACCTGGGTATACCCATGCTGGCAGGGGGGAAACTTTTGGGGATGTTGCATATTGAGAGCTGTGATCATACATTTAATTTCAGAAATGTTGAAGAACTTGCTCAAACGATCTCCGCTCACCTGGCGGTGACATTGACCAATATTTCCCTGCGGGCGAAACTGCATACCCAATCGATCCGCGACCCGCTGACCAATCTTTTTAATCGCCGCTTCATGGAAGAAACGCTGGCTCGCGAAATCAACCGGGCAGACCGTAACAAGAGCCTGGTTGGGATTGTGATGCTCGATATTGACCATTTCAAGAACTTTAATGACACCTATGGTCACAGCGCTGGTGATGAAGTGCTGCGGAGCCTTGGCAATCTGCTTCAGAAAAGTATTCGCGGCGGCGATATCGCCTGCCGGCTGGGCGGCGAGGAGTTTATTCTGATTTTCCCCGAGGCTACTTTGCAAAACACTGTTCAGCGAGCAGAACAGATCCGTGAAGTCCTAAAAAGTATGACTGTCCAGTATCATCATAAACTCCTGGGGACAATTTCAACCTCAATTGGGGTGGCAATCTATCCAGAGCATGGCACCAACCCAGCCAACTTGTTGAGCATGGTAGATAAGGCGCTGTATAAAGCAAAAAACAACGGCCGCGATCGGGTCGAGGTTGCGGATTGACCTGAAAGCTTTGGCAATCAGCTCAAAAATCCGAACACTTTGCCATTGAGGCAGCCGCCCAACTGCCCGCAAAAATCAAAGGCCAAATCCGGCTACTGATGTGTCAAAGATGATTCTATAGTTTGTTTTGGGCGCTTTGCGCCCAAAACAAACTATAGATTGATACTTGACAGACCACTACCATTCTGCCAGCATCCAGATTGCGGGTAAAGGCTCGCCGGCCTGTTTGCCAGCCTGCTCGCCAACCTCTGCAAAGACGGTCACGGCCCGTTTGAGGTGCTCCATGGCGAGTGGTGCATCTCCGGCTGCATGATACAGGTCCGCCAGGTTGTTATGCAGGGCGGCGACCCGGTGGCGGTCGCCCTGCTGCTGGCAAAGGGCCAGGGCAGCCTGGGTCAGATCGATGGCTTTGGGCAGGTCATGGCAGTCCGCATAGACGTGGGCCAGGTTATTCAGCGCGGCTGATTGCCCAGCCGGATCATTAATTTGGGTGGTTATTTCCAGGCTTTTTTGGAGGTGTACGATCGCCTGGGGGAAATCCTGGCGGCTGCGCGCCAGCAGGCCGAGCATATTTTGGGCCTGGGCCAGGGCGGGCTGGTTGCGGCTCTCTTCGGCCAACCGCAGTGATTGGAGCGCCAGGGTTTGGGCCTGATCAAGGCTGCTGCGGCGGTACGCCGTCCGGCTCCAATCGGCATAGACCCGGGCCTGTTCGCCGGGTGACTGGGGGGCATTTTCCCGGACAACTTCCAGCGCCTCTACCGCCGATTCGAAGTGACATTCTGCCAGCTCCCATTCGCCGCGCTGGTGGCGGACATTGCCCAGGCGGTGTTCCACCCAGCCCAGGCGTTCGGGAGAGCACAGGGCGGCGGCTGTCTCATAACTGGTCAGGGCAGCCTGGTATTCACCCGCCAGCGACTGCAGATCTCCGATCGCTTCGTGCAGCTCGGCCGGTGAGGTGTACCCGCAGGCAAGAGCATTTTTGAAATGGCCGATTGCCTCCCGGTTGGCATATACAGCCCGGGCGGCTGCGCCTGCCTGCTGGAAATAATCTGCCGCCAGGGTGTGCTGCCCGGCGAGCTGGTAATGCAGGGCGACCAGGGCGGTGTTTTCTGGCAGCAGGCGCAATCGGGCGGCCAGGGCATCTGCGGTTCGCTGGTGCAGCAGCCGGCGGCGGGCCAGGCTGGTTTCTTCATACACCAGGCGGCGCAGCTTTTCGTGTGAAAAGTCATATACCAGTTCAACAGGGCTGGCGGCTGCAGGCTGTTCATGGATTAATCCGAGTTTTAGCAAATTCTCCAACCCGGCGACTGTTTCCAATTCACTCCGCCCGGATGCCAGACGTAAAATCTCGTACTCAAACGACCGGCCCAAGACAGCCGCCGCCGCCAGGAGCTGTGCCCCGGTCTCGTCTACGCTGTGCAGGCGCGAGCGCAGCAGGTCGCGCACGTTTTGTGTGATTTGCCAGTCTTCAGGAGCGGTTTGGGGGCGGTTATGAAGCGTTTCCAGGTATTCAACAATAAAGAACGGCAGGCCTTCAGTTTCGGCAAACAGTTTTTCGGCCAGATTGACGGTAAGTTTGTTCATCTGCGTCAGCTGGGTGAAACCGGTCGACAGCGAGCCTTTGAGCAGCTCCTGGACTGCCTCGAAAGGCAGCCGGCCCAGGTTTACATCGTTGCCGAATCCATTCCGGCGGGCGGCTGCCAACATGCTGTGCAAAGGATGTTCGGAGGGCAGCTGCTCATTTCGCCAGGAGGCAAGCATGAAAGTGTCCGTCAGCCTGTGGGCCAGATAGGTCAGCAAATCCAAACTGGCGCTGTCGGCCCACTGCAGATCGTCGAAAAACAATACACCGGCCCTGCCGCCTGGGTCGGGTGCGCACAGCCCAATCAGGGTCTGGGTGACGCCTGCCATAAACCGGCTTTGGGCCCCAGGGGAGTCATTGCCTGATCCGGCGGGTGGGGTGGGCAGGCGGGGATCTGGCAAGAGCCGGGCCGCTTCGGCCAACCATTCGGGTGCAATTTGTTTCAGCCGTTTATCTGCCATTGGCTGGCACAGCGCTGAGCGCAGGGCTTCAACGATCGGCCCAAACGCCAACCCGCTTTCGCCTTCAAAACAGCGCCCGATCAGGCAGACAGCACCCTGGCTGCGGGCTCGATCAATAAATTCCTGGGCCAGGCGGGTTTTGCCGATGCCCGCTTCACCCTGCACGACAAACAGGAAGCCTGTTGGGTTGGCTTTTTGATAAACCTGCACCAGTGCTGCCAGTTCGTTCTGGCGGCCAACGAACGGAACAGGATATTCCGGCATGCCATCAAGGTTGCTGTTTAGTGGCTGCCCGGCAGGCGGGGGGGCTTTCGTTTCTTCTTCAACGAGGTTTGGCCTGGGTGGCAGCCGCTGTTCCTGAATTGCCTGATAGAGTTGGGTTGTCTCATCCAGCGGGGGGACGCTGAGCTGCTGGTCCAGGATGCGGACGCATTCGCGATATTGGCGCAGGGCCGCACCGTGCTGCCCGCTCCATTCATAAAGCTGCATCAGCAGGCGGTGGGCTGGTTCGTTCAGCGGATCCAGCGCTGTCCAGCGCCGGGCTGTGACCAGGGCAGAGGCAAAATCCCCGAGACCTGCCTGCCCATGGGCCAGTTTTTCCAGGGCGCTGGCAAGCTCTTGCCGCAGGCCTTCGGCCTGAAAAAACTGCCAATCATCGAAACTGACACTATCGCGCAGTGAAAACCCGGCCAGGAAGTCGCCCCGGCACAGGTTTACTGCCTCCTGGAGGGCTGCCAGGCAGGCCCGGCAGGTGGGCGGGTAAGCGTGCTGGTGAATTTTGGTGGATTCCAGCAGCCTGTGGAATTCCCACACATCCACCCACAGGTTGTTCTGGCTGCGCTCGCCGCGAAAAGCCAGGCTGATCCGTTCTCGGCTGATTTCCAAAACCCCTCCACCCAGGGCTTTGTTCAAAGTAGAGAGTGTCCGCCGAAAGGCGCCGCGCGCCCCGCTTTCGTCGTAGTCGGGCCAGAGCAGGGCTGCCAGCGCATCCCGGTTGTGTCCGCCGTTGTTTACGGTCAGATAACTCAGGAGGGCCAGCGCTTTGCGGGTGTCCATTTCAACAGGCAGGCCATCGCGTTCAAGATAAGGTGAACCCAGCAAGAAAAGTTTCAAGTCAGGCACTTGAGTCTCCTTAAGTTATTGTGCTGCTGATTGAGCAGTTTGACTGCTCAATCAGCCAGCTGAAGTTCCTTATTTTGTTACAGTAATTTTATTTTACTTTATCCCGTAACACTTTTCGTAACAAATTCCGAACGGTTGGTTGATATAGTGCATTTAGATTAATTTCAGGGTGAGCGGCGGGTTGATATAGCCAACACCCTGTGTCAACGAAGGAGATATGATGATGTCAGATAACATAAACACCATTCGCAGTCTTTCGAGCGGCGACCGGGCTGTTTCTGGGCTGTTGGGCGGCTTTCTTGGTGGGCTGGCTATGGGGGGCGTGATTATTCTTGCCGGTCTGCTGGTTGGTGATGGCTGGCAGCAGGCTTTGAATCGGTTTAATCCCTTTGGCCAGCAATCGCCCTTGCAAGGTATTTTGCTCCATCTCGGGGTTTCAGGGGTTTATGGGATTGTCTATGGTTTGCTGCAGCCGGTGGTCCCCCGCCGCATGCCTGGTTGGGCTGCCGGACTTTTGTATGGGCTGCTGCTTTTTGGTCTGGCTCAAATCATCATCCTGCCCCAGACAGGTTCCGGTCTGGGGAATCTGCCGGTTTGGGCGCTGGCGGCGGCGCACGCCGTTTTTGGCCTGGTATTGGGCTGGCGCAGTCAACGCCTTTCTTAATGTCGGGGTTTGGGGTGTTTATTGAAGGCGTTCGCCCGCAATAAACACCCCAAAATTAACTTTCAACTGTGTAGGCGTCAGGGTTTTCGGACTTTAAGAAAACCTTGTGGCGCAGTCAGGGCTGAGTATAGCGGATTTATTTGATAAAATATATCCCAAAAGTGAGGTAATTA
>Ga0268298_10003692_pt1 | contig 15442 bp, 13 predicted proteins | sample WWTPWeurt_MetaG_FD_194462 | JGI IMG/M metagenome (GOLD analysis project Ga0268298, IMG submission 194462) | Activated sludge microbial communities from WWTP in Nijmegen, Gelderland, Netherland - WWTP Weurt | ecosystem: Engineered > WWTP > Aerobic digester > Activated sludge | place... | reverse complement strand
CACCGTAAACGTAGCGGCTGTCGGTCGCGCCGGATCCGCAGAACACATGGAATCTCCGGTCGCGATGCCGCCAATGTTTGCACTTGCCTGCGCTGCCTGCGTGACGTAGAAATAACAAAAACCTCTAGATGCACAGGAGAAGTTCGCGTTCGTAAGGTATCGAAAAAACATCATGATCTCATTCTGCTGCGTCTGCTGTTCTGAGATGCTCATCGACCGCGCGCACGAACTGAGACACGACCCCGCAATCAAGAGAACGCAGAATTTCCTGAGATCCACTGCGTTTGCCTACTCGCCTGGTCCTAGAATTCGAATTCTGACCTGACCTGCCCAGTCTATGCCTGGCCTTTGTGAAGACTCGCGCGACTCTGAATTGTACCCGATCAAAACGCGCGATGCGTCGGCGGGTGCCTCTCCGAAGGTCGGATCGACTGGAATCCACTGCCCTCCAACATAGACTTCATTCCATTGATGGAAGAGAAAAGAAGGCTTCCCTTCCATTTCCATATAGACGACTCCCAGTGCCAGGCGCGTTGGAATTCCCTGCGAACGCGCCAGTGCCGCGAACAGCACACTGTGTTCTGTACAATCACCTTCCAGATTTCGCACAACTTCCGATGCGCTTGCATATCCTACACTGAAGTTCTTCTTCTCGATATGACGAAACACCCAGCTGTTCATGAGCATTACTTTTCTGGAAATATCCGTTTCCTTTCCTACGATCTTTGCGGCCAGTTTGATGATTTCCGGATCATCCGAGTTCACATAACGATCTGGAAGACGATTGGGGTCTTTCGCGTCGGGAGCAGGTGCACGAGCACCCCTCGGTAGCAAGGGTACTTTCTGTGTGACAATCAGTTTATCTCCTTTCTTTTCGCTTTGCTGATACGCCACAGAGGCAATCATTGGAACACCCTTGCTGGACGAAATTTCAAAGCGCGATTGTTTGCTGGCTCGAGGTCGATCGATCGATCCTTCCACTGGAATGAAAAATAGATCAGCAACATCTGCGTTGAACTGAGTCGCCGCCGCTTCCTCGCGCGTAGCGCGTGTCATTTTAAATCCAGCGGACTCTAACTCGAGAGAATAAATGGTTCCATCCTTTCCTACGAGACTGGTTTCTGCCGGACCTCCAGGAAGCGGATGAGACTTTACAACCGAGACATCCACTTCGCCCCGGGGTGTCTTGAATTTGGATGTTCCTATTACTTCCACATTGTAATCATTTACCAGGTCATCCGCACTATCCGGCGAAAACACTTCGTACTCGTAGGATGTGCCTGGAGAAAATCCTTTCTGTTGCTGCAACAAATCCGCGGCTCTCGGGCCGATTGCCTCTTCTGGCGCCGCGACTCTGGTCTCTTTTATTTTCCCTGCACTTTCCGTGGTCACAACAAACTCATCGCCGACGCGCATGCCATGCGTCTTCGCCGGAATTTGTGATTCATTGGAAATGATATCAAACGCAATAGGACGGCCGCTCTTGTCTTCGCGCACAATGGAGGTGCGCGATATAACCACTGGTTCTTTGAAACGTTTGATGCGAATTTGCATTTCAACTCGCGTCTCTATTTCTCCGGTCGACTCGTCTCTATCCATAATGCGCGTATAAGTGCCCATCGCCTGGCTTTGCATGGAAATCAAGAAATGATCCTCTATCAGCCTCTCCGCGCTGAGGGATGAAACAAGTGACAGGAACAGGATGATGATCAGGCGCATTATGTTATTAGACGCACAAAGCCTCAGGATGATCAACTCTTTCCAACCAGGGGCCCTGAGAGCGATTTTCCTTGACCTCGAAGGCTTTCGGCTCATCTTCCCCTCCAGATGGAAAAAGAATCTTTATACGCGCTGGTCCGGGATACGGTGGCCACGTACGCAGAACGTCCCTGTTACTGGGTGAAGCCTGATCCTCGCGCAGAAGTCTTTTCCGCAGTCTCGTATTTCAACTGGCGTGCGGATATGAAGCGCTTCTCGGCGTATCTGATCCACAAACTCAGCTGTGAACCCGGAACAAAAGTGGGTCTACTGTGCGACAACAGATACGAATGGAATCTGATCAGCATGGGTATCACCACGATTGGCTGCATAGACGTGCCTCGCGGCTGCGATGCAACGCATCAGGATATCAATTACATTCTCAATCATACTGAATGCCCGGTGCTCGTGGTCGAGCATGAGAAGATGCTCAAGACGGTAGTTGGAATGCTGGGAGAACTTCCCAGTCTCAAACACATCATATCCATCGAAGGTCCGGAAAAATTCAAGAACCTGGATGAGATTGCTTCAAAACTCGGGAAAACACAGCTTCATTTTCTGGTGGATACGTTCGCAGAAGGAGAAGAGATTCTCGCAAAGCTGGGAGAAGGTTTTCTAAAAAAACGCGGAGAAGAAATTAGACCGCACTCGATTGCCACTATCATCTACACATCCGGCACTACTGGATCCCCCAAAGGTGTAATGCTGGAGCACAGAAGCTTCTGCTGGGAAGTCAATCAAATGCAACAGGTTCTGCCTTTAGGAGAGCGAGATCGCACCGTGATTTTCCTTCCGCCATGGCACATCGCAGAAAGACTTCTGGAAACCACTCTCATCGCATGCGGTTCCAGTATGGCAAATGCGAGCATCATATCTCTGGCTGCGGATATGGGAGTAATCAAACCAACGGCTCTGGTGAGTGTGCCGCGCGTATGGGAACAATTGTATCGTCGCGTGTTTGACAATGTTCGCAAACAACCAGAAAAAACGCAGAACATCTTCAACTTCGCTCTGAACGCGGCTCAAACATACACGGATATCATGGACACTCTTCTGGATCGCTTCGCGGAAACAGAGGATGAAGAAAAAACATCCACACTTACGCGAAAGGCAATCGCCGCGGCCATGCTTCCGGTCTTCGCCATACTCAATATTCCCGCCCAGATCATCCTGAAGAAAGTGAAGAATATTTTTGGCGGACGTTTGAAGTTCGCAGTCTCCGGCGCCGGCGCATTGCCGGAACACGTGGCTGTATTCTTTCGCGCAGTCGGAATTCCAATTCTCGATGGCTATGGAATGACAGAAACAACAGGTGTGGCCGCGATCTCTGCCCTGCCCTTCCCCAGACGAGGCTGTGTAGGGAGACCTATCCCTGGAGCTCAGATCCAGCTTCGCGATGATACAGGAAAAGTGATCACCAGGCCAGGGGTAAAAGGAGTCTGCTGGCACAAAGGACCGCACGTGATGCGCGGCTATTACAAGGCAGACGACAAAACAGCCGAAATCATGCGTGATGGTTGGCTGAACTCAGGCGATATCTTCGTTTGGACCAACACTGGTGAAATCAAATTCGCGGGCCGTGCCAAAGACACAATTGTTCTGGCGGGTGGCGAAAACGTAGAACCGGGGCCAATCGAAATGAAGCTGCTTGAGCATCCTTTTATTTCGCAGGTCGTGGTGGTTGGTCAGGACAAGAAGACTCTGGGCGCTTTGATCGTACCTAACTATGATCGATGCAAAGAAGAATTCAAGAACATGGGATTTGAAGCCCCATCAGATTACGCTCAGTGGGACACTCACAAAGAGATTCATAAATTCTTCCAGGACATAGTCAAGCAGCAGGTTTCCGGTTCGCACGGATTTAAGAGTTTCGAGAAGGTCACAGGATTCCACATCATGCGCAAGGAATTCGAGAAAGGGAAAGAGATGACTGAAACGATGAAGATTAAGCGAAACGTAGTGTTTGATCTTTATAAAAAGGAAATCGACTCACTCTACAGAGACGATTGATCTCTGATCTCTGTAGAGTTCCAAACGATCAGGTATAGTTGAGACGGCCGTTGAGGCGGGACTTTTCTTCCATCTTGATCAGCGGAGCGTTTACATCGCCGTTGATCACAGCTGTGCTGCGAATGTCGATTTTTTCAGATGCGAAAAGATTTCCGTTGATTTCGCCCAGAACCAGAATTTGAGAACCGTACACATCGCCATGAACTGCGCTGTACTGTCCAACCACGACTGTGTGGTTCTTTGAATCAATCTTGGTGGCGGAAATAGCGCCTTCTATGATGAGGTGAGTGTCTACCGTAAGGTCTCCAGAGATTGCCATGGAATGAGTGATTACGGATCTATGATCATGCATTGTTAAACTCCTGCGTTTGGGTGAGCGAATCTCAAGAATGCCGCTGGCTAACCCGGGCTCAAGCATTTTAGAAAAAAAAGTTGCCCGACTGTCCGGTCAATGTGACAGAATCCGCCTCAAGGGCCGGGCCAGAGACGGGGCCTTCTAGAACAGAAACCTGGAAGAAATGTTAAAAATTTGGGCTGCGCTTCTCAAGAAATGCAGACAAACCTTCGACCGGTTCTTTTGTGTTGAAGAGCTCTGCAAACGCGTTGATCTCGCGTTCGATGCCCGCGCTGAGCGGAAGTTCCATTCCACTGATCACAAGCCAGCGCGCCGTCTTCTGAGCGGAAGGCGCCTTACCCTTTAAGAATTTTTCTGCAAGTGCATTTGCATCCGCCATCAGAGACTCGGGTGCGGAAACTTTTTGCACCAGGCCAACGGAAGCAGCCTGTTCCGCTGTGATGATTTCGCCGGAACAAACCATTTCGAGGGCTCTGGCCCGGCCGATCAAACGTGAAAGCCTCTGCGTTCCTCCGAATCCAGGAATGAGCCCCAGACCCACTTCCGGAAGCCCCATCTTAGCTGTACTGGAGGCGATTCGAATGTCGCATGCAAGAGCCAGTTCGAGGCCACCGCCCAGTGCGAAACCGTTGATGGCAGCAATCGAGATCAAATCCGAAGCGGCCACCGCATTCATGGTATCATGACCATTGCGAGCGAATTCCTCCGCCTGCTCCGCGCTCAGTCCCTTCATTTCTGCGATATCCGCACCCGCGCAAAATGCGGCGCCGTCCCCAGTGAGAATCATGACACGCTGGGTAGGGTCCTGGGCAATTTTGGAAACGGCCTCGCGAATATCCCGGAGCACTTCGCGGTTCAGCGCGTTTTTTGCTTCCGGCCTTTTGAGGGTTAGGATGGAGAGTGGACCGTTTGTCTGGACATTTACAAAAGACATGAGCAGTTTTCTCGGCCGCGCGGTTTTTCCGCTATTAATTTCTTCTAAATGAATTCTGCCGGGGGTCGAAACTGTTAAAGGGGATCCCAATGAGACAACGCGTGTTCTTCGAAGATCTGAGACTGGAACTCGAAAATCTCTCTTCGCACGGCCTGACCGCCCTGAAGACAGGCACAGAAGTGGAAGATATGTCCTTTGAGGAAATCCGAATCCTCCGCGCCCTCTCTCGTGATATTTGCCCCCTCTTTGTAAAGATCGGTGGTGCCGAGGCTCGCAATGATATTCGCGAACTGGCGGAAATCGAGGTCGATGCGATCATCGCTCCCATGATCGAGTCCGTTTACGCACTCGAGAAATTCATTGAAAGTATGCGTGACGTTCTGAGCCCAAAAGCCTACAGACGAATTGAAAAGGGTTTCAACCTGGAAACAGCAACGGCGTTCAATCGCATGACTGAATTGCTTACCTCAGAGGCGGCGCAGGAACTGGTCCAGGTTACAGCAGCCAGAACAGATCTTTCCGGATCGCTGCGCGTTTCACCTGAACATGAAATCATTTTTGAATTGTGCACTCATATTGTAGCGCGCTGCAGGCAGTATGGTCTTCGCACCTCAGTGGGCGGTGCCATCAAGTCTGCTTCCATTGAAAAACTCGTGGGTCAGATTGGCCCCGACACTGTGAACACCAGGCATATGGTTATGGATTCGGCTGTGCTTGCTGGAAATCCGGTGTGCGTTCTAGAAAAGCATTTGATGTGGGAAGTGCACCTTTACCAGTACCTCGCCAGTTTTCCTTCACACAAACAGGCTACCCATAGAAAGCGTGCAGAAACTCTTTTGCAGCGCATGACACCGGACCTGGCGCTTGCTCCAGTTGCAGCAGTTTAATGCTTGAAGCGCAGCCCGTAAATCGCACCTGGCGTGACTGGATTCGATTGATTCCCGCCAGAGGGGCAGACTACTTCCTGCTCTTCTATCTGGCACTGGATCTGGCACTCATCTTGTTTCACGATTCATACCGCGACCTCCTTCCCAAAGGCAGTGTCACTTACGTTCGCTACTTTGACTTTTCCCTCATAGCAATCTGGTCCATCGACTTCATCCTTCGCCTTCGCAGACAGGAAGATCGATGGGGATATGTGCGCGCACACTGGTATGAAGCGATTGGACTTTTTCCGCTGCATCCAATGCGATACTTTCTGGCTCTTCGCGCGGCCAAGATCGGCATTGCGTATTTCAGAATCCTCAGGTCTGACCGCGATGTAGGGCAACTCGTAGTAGAAGAGATCACATTCCGATTCCGCGATATATTTGTGGATACAATCGCCGATGCTGTGTTCCTCAGATCACTCGAGAGAGTGGATGAAGTGATGAGCAGGCTGGACTATGAAACACTGGCTCGATCCACGTTTCAGAAGCATCAGGCGTCCATGCAAAAAGCAGTTCACGACTCCATCAATTCGAAGTCAATCATCGGAGACCTGGCTCGTATTCCTCTGATGGGTACAGTCGTAAACAAAATCGGAGCAGACGTTAGCTCCATTGTCATCGAGGTACTGGAAACGGAAGTCACTGGACGAATCATGAAGGATATCACTTCTAGCATTCTAACTGAGATGAATGAGAGGGTGAAGCTGCTCGATCTAGAACGACTCACCGGCAGAAGACTGACCACAGGTCGCACAAAAAAGTAATCAGACTTCCGGTAAACGCGCTCGCTTTCTCTCGAAAAAGGAAACAAGAATCTGCCTGGCTTTTTCCTGGTGGCTTTCTATGTGAGTGAGAAGTGGTCTGTGATTGTAAGAAGTACCAAATTGATCGAGCAATCGCACAATACCCGCCCCTGAGAGCACAGGCGTAAAATATTGAACCTCCGCAACGCGCGCAAACAGAATCGCACCGGTGCATAGGGTGCAGGGTTCAAGAGTAGAAACAAGAACAGACGGAAGCATTCTTTCAGACTGAAAATGCGCGCATGCTTCGCGAATAGCCAGGAGCTCTGCGTGGGCCGTTGGATCTTTGCGCGAAATGATTTCATTCTTGCCGCGCCCCACAATCTTCAGAGTGGAGAGTTCAACAACCAGAGCTCCGACTGGAACTTCGCCCGATAGATCCGCCTGAAGGGCCAGTTCGTATGCTTCCTCCAGGATTTCAGCAGGAAGCGGATGTGAACTCGTCAGAGACCCAGACCCTTGGATGCAATGATCCCGCGCATGATCTCTGATGTTCCAGCGTAAATGCTCTGAACGCGCGCGTCTACAAAGGCGCGTGCGATGGGATATTCCATCATGTAGCCGTAGCCTCCGAAGAACTGAAGGCACGTATCCACCGTCTTTTTGAGAAGTTCTGAGCACAGTAGTTTTGCCTGCGAAGCCTCTACGACTACCTTGTCGCCTCGCATGAACGCCAGGATCACCTGATCGAGAAAACAACGCGCGGCCGCCACTTCTGTGGCAGCATCTGCCAGTTTGAACTGAGTGTTCTGAAAGCTGCCCAGACTTTTCCCAAACGCTTTTCGGGTTTTCACGTATTTGAGAGTTTCTTCGAGAGCCACTTCGCAGCCGCGCATACTGGACGCCGCGAGAACCAATCGTTCTGTTGCAAGCTCGCTCATCAAATAGCGAAAACCATATCCTTTCTTTCCCAGAAGATTTGCTTTAGGAACTTTAACATCGTGATAGAACAATTCAGAAGTATCCTGCGCATTCAGGCCAATCTTCTTCAGACGCTTGCCTCTCTCAAATCCCTCCATTCCGCGTTCTACCATGAGAAGGGAAATTCCGTTGATCTCTTTTTCAGGATCTGTTTTGGCAACAGTGATGATCAAATCGGAAAGATATCCGTTGGAAATGAAAGTTTTGGATCCGTTTACCAGATAATGATCCCCTTTGTCTATGGCAGTACTGGTAATGCCCGCGAGATCCGACCCGGCACCAGGTTCCGTCATAGCAATGGCCAGAATCTTTGTTCCGTCAATGATCCCTGGCAGCCAGCGCTGTTTTTGCTCATCGCTTGCGTGGTGCAAAACATACGGTGCAATTACGTCTGCGTGCAGACTGATGAAGAAACCGCTCGCTCCCACTCTCGCGGATTCCTCAATTACAATCAGATTATAGAGAAAGTCAGCGCCCGCTCCACCATATTCTTCGGGGAAATTGGGACAGATCAAACCAAGAGAGCCTGCCTTGGCCCAGATTTCACGCGGAACAATGCCGTCTTTCTCCCATTGTTCATGGTGCGGAGCTACTTCTTGATCGAAGAAATCCGCAGCCATCGCGCGAAAGTCATCATGCTCTTTCGTGAAAGGAAGAATGCGTGGAAGTTGTTTCATGTTGGCCTCCGGCCGGTAGACCAAGAGTCAGAAAAAACCACGCTGTCGCAATCAAAAATTGAGAAACACGCCCGGAATAAAACGACGGAAAACTTCCATGCGCCGAATTCCAAACACTCTGGCGCGATTTTCGCGCATCCATCTCTGCAAACCAGAGTAGAGCCCCATCGGCTGTTCCTTCTTTCGAACCTCTACACCCGCATTGTATAGAATTCTATAGTCTTTCTTCACATGATCGAGACAGCGTGAATAGTTGATGTAGGAATCAATCTCCTCAGAACCGAGCGGAAGAAATCGCGCGCGCCACCAGTCTATCAATAGCTTCTTGAGCATTTCCTGAGGATACTCTCGAATTGCGTTTCCGGACTTATCCAGATATTGAATCTCTCCAATCTGTCTCTGCTTCATGGTCAGAAGAAGCATGTTAAACATGGCGATCGGCCCACAATGATAGAGAAAGATGAGTGGCTTGTCCAGTCCGGGAAAATCCTTACCCACCAGATCCTGCGCGACTTCTTCAATCAAATCAAAGACAAGTTTCACGTAATCGTCCATTACGCTTTCGCCGGATCCAGATCTCAAACGCGCAGCCATCTGATTGGAAGCTGCATTCGCCGGAAGTACTCCTGGCTCGAGATGCACAATGAAGGATTGTTTAAAATTCTCGAAACATTCTTCATACTGACGGACAGGAACTTCCATGCTATATGCTGGAGTGCGATTCCAGTCGCGCGAGCCAAGCAATGGCGCAGAAATCAAACTGGATTTGTTCAGAATCTTTTCGCGCGTATCAATGACAATGTTGCGCGCAATGGAGCCGCTAAAGGTTTCCGCCTCCTCTGTTTCATCGGTTTCTTCTTTCTTTTCTTCCTCTTGTGCTTCTTGAAAGATTTCGTCGCCGAGCATATGACCAATCGTATATGCAAGCTCGGCGTTGTACTTCACAGCAAGACGATAGCTTCCTGTGACAGGGTCGCGAGCTTCTTCGCCTCCGCCCATGTAGCTGGAAACACTTTCCAGGAAATGATCGGTCCGTCTCATCAAAAGCGGAATGGAACGAAGTACTTCTTTTTCAAGAATGCGCGCCATGTTGCGCGTCTCTTCTATCACTGTAAGAGTATCTACTACTTTGAAGACTTCGCGCCAGTCCACACGGGCCAGCTCTTGAAACGTCTTGATCTTTTCATAGATCCGTTTCAGTTTGAGAAAGTTGATCTGTTGCGGAGTCGGGTCTGTATCAAAGTAGCGCCGCTCCAGTCTCTTGATTTCGCGCAGTAAGATTTCTTCGCCGCATGTTTCCACAAACACTTTGAAGTTCTTCAGAAGGCTTGTGATGTGCTGGGTCAGTCTGGCACGGTATGGTTCAATCGCATGACGCGCACCAGGTGCTAGAGTTTCGCTGAAGAGTCTCTGTTGAACTGTTTCCGCAGAACTGCGGTGGGTATAGAGGACTGTATCGGGGCTGCCACGAAAAGCGCGAAGGTCTCTGAGAAAGTCGTGGGTTTCCCCTTCCCCCAGGTCCTGGGCCCGGCCCGCGAGCATGGCACGAGCCTGGAGACGATCTTCCTCGAATGGATTGGCCAGGAGCTTGACTAAATCGTCGTCCATGCTTCGATTCTCGCCCCGGCCCGAGGGCGTCTCAAGCCTTTTTTACGAGGCTGGAGCGACGGAAGGCTCGGAAGCAGGTTCCATGCCATGCGGATGTCTGGGATCCAGAGAACGTTTCTGGCTTTCAGACGCATCCGCGCCCACGATTTCGTTGAGCTCGGTGCCAGAAATGCTTTCATGAGCAAGAAGCGCTTTTGCAATCCTTTCCAGTTTTTCACGGTGCTGGTTGAGAAGACTTCTGCCCTTCTCGCGCTGCTCTGTTACAATACGATTCACTTCTTCATCAATGGTAGAAGCAGTTTCATCGCTGTAAGTGCGTGGGCTCTGAATCTCGCGCCCAAGGAACACATTGTCGTTGTGTGTGGAATAGTTGATGGTTCCAATCTTCTTGGACATGCCCCATTCGCAAACCATACGACGTGCAATGTTTGTGGCTACCTGAATGTCGTTGGATGCTCCAGTAGAACGATCTCCGAACACAATGTCTTCTGCAAGAAGACCACCCATGAGAACGCAAATGCGATCTTCCCAGTAACGGCTCGGGTGGATGTGTTTGTCATCTGTAGGAAGTTGCTGAGTTAGACCAAGAGCTCTACCGCGCGGGATGATGGTAACTTTGTGAACCGGCTCTGCATAGGCGAGAAGAGTTCCCAGAAGTGCGTGACCACCTTCGTGATATGCAATGACTTCTTTTTCCTTCGGAGTGATCATGAACGATCTTCTCTCCGGACCCATCATCACTTTGTCTTTTGCTTCTTCCAGTTCATCCTGAGTTACACGTCGCTTGTTACGACGCGCGGTGAGGAGAGCCGCTTCGTTGATGAGGTTGGCAAGATCCGCGCCAGTGAAACCTGGAGTTCCGCGCGCAATGTTTTGCAGCGACACATCCGAAGTGAGAGGAACTTTCTTCGCGTGGATCTTCAGAATGGCTTCGCGCCCTTTTACATCAGGAATATCTACGACAATCTGGCGATCAAAACGCCCCGGACGAAGAAGAGCAGGATCCAGTACGTCTGGACGGTTGGTCGCAGCGACTACGATGATTCCTTCGTTCTCTTCAAATCCGTCCATTTCCACAAGCATCTGGTTGAGAGTCTGCTCGCGCTCATCGTGTCCGCCGCCAAGGCCCGCTCCGCGAAGCCTTCCTACTGCATCAATTTCGTCGATGAATACAATGCATGGCGCCTGACGTTTGGCTTGCTCAAAGAGATCGCGAACGCGTGATGCGCCCACACCTACAAACATTTCTACAAAGTCAGATCCGGAAATAGAGAAGAAAGGAACTCCGGCCTCACCTGCAACAGCACGTGCGAGAAGAGTCTTACCTGTACCCGGAGGACCAACGAGCAAAACGCCCTTGGGAATCTTTGCTCCAATTGCCTGGAACTTCTTTGGGTCTTTCAGAAATTCTACAACTTCAACAAGTTCAGTCTTTGCTTCGTCGCAACCCGCAACGTCATGGAAGTTCAGCTTCTTTTTTCCTTCCGGCATCAGACGAGCCTTGCTCTTTCCGAAAGACATGGCTCTGTTTCCAGTTGCCTGGATCTGACGCATCATGAACATCCAGAGAAAACCGATGAGCAAAACAAATGGCAGGATCTGGAGAATGGAACTGAACAAGCTACCCTCCTCCGGATTTTCAAACTTATAGATCACTCCGCTCTCATCGAGGGATTGCTGGATCTTTTCAGTGATGGCGCCCTGAGAAATCTCAGCTTCAAATGGATAGGTTTTGCTTCGAACTTTGTCCAGAGAATCCGATTTTTCAATCGAAACGCCTGGCTTTAGATAACGACCTGTGATTTTACGCGGCGCGATACGAAGAACAATGCTGTCTTCTTCTTTGTCAGAAGCCCGTGTGAAGATAGAGCCAGTGGCTGCCCTGCCCTCCGGTGTCAGCATTTGCTTGAACTGCGAAAACGTGATAGTTTCCGGCTTTTCCAGAGGCTGAAGGAGTTTGCTCGGGCCTCCCATGAGCATCATGATGACCACAATGCCAAAGAGGATGAGGATGAAATAACGCGCGTTACGATTCATTGTATTACGGCTCCATAATAAGTGCGAAACGAGGAAACGTCAATCACTGCTTGAACTTCTCGATGACCTCGTTTATGTCCCCGCTCGAGATGGATCGAACGGCAGCTTCCGCATCATTGATGATGCTGATGAGCTGGAGGATCTCCATTGGTTCAAATTCTGAACTAACATACTTATCGCGCGTCAACTTGCCCGCCGTTTTACCCAGAATTCCAACGCGAAGGCGAATAAATTCAGGAGATTTCAGTGCGATGGCCAGGTTTTTGATAGCCGGGTGGCTGTAGTCGTTGCCGCCTTTTTCTACCACGAGCTTGCCCAGAGGCAGACCGAAATCGTCCATGATGACGACGATATCAGGCGGCTTGATCTTTAAAAAGGAAGCAATGTACAGCGCTGCCTCTCCCGCAAGATCCGTAAAGGTCTGCGGTTTGAGCAGAACAATATCCTCGCCATCGAATTCACCGCGCCCAATGAGCGATTTCTTCTTCTTGGTGCGGATCTCGATGTTGTTGTTGTTCGCAAGAACATCGAGAATCTTGAATCCGATATTGGACCGGTTGTTCTGGAATTTCTCCCCAGGATTGCCCAGACCAATGATGAGCTTCATAGCGCCTTCCCTGAAATATGAAAAACCTCAGGCAGAATCTTACTTCTTCTCTGGAGCTTTCGCACCTGCAGCCGGAGCAGCAGCGGCGGCCGCAGCCGGAGCACCTTCTGCGCCTGGAGCTGCGTCTGTTTCCAGAGTCATGCGAGAGCGAGATACCTTGAGGATCATCGGATCACCTTCCAGGCGAATGTCCCATTCTTTTGAAACGGGAAGCGCGCTGAGGCGAACGCCATCTCCAACACCAAGGTTGGTCACATCCACTTCGATCGTCTCTTTGAGAGCTTCTGGTGTTGTGCGAATCTTGACGCTGTTGTAGAATTGCTCCAGTGCTCCGCCGTCTTTGACGCCGATTGCATTGCCTTTTGTGGTAACTGGAATGTTTACGGTCAGGCGGCGACCCGGAGTCAATCTGTAGAAATCCACGTGCAGGATTTCTCCGTTGACCGGATGTCTCTGGACTTCTTTTACGATGACCCGGTTTGGCTGGTTGTCCACATCCAATTCGATCACTGTGCTTGTGCGAAGACCTGATTGCACCAGCTTCTGAATGCTAGCCTTTGCGAAAGAAATCATCACGGAGTTCCCTTCGTAGATGATGTTTCCAGGAACATCGCCCGCCTTACGCAGCCGATTCATTTCGTTCTTTCCTGTTTCCTGTCTTCTTTTTGCTGAGAGTTTTACTTCCATTTTCCTGTTTTCTCCTTATAGATGATGGCGTTACAAAAATAGTGAACTGACGGACTCTTCATTATGAATACGACGGATGGCTTCCCCGACCAGTCTTGCGACGGAAAGAACGGTGATCTTGTCGATCTTCTTGGACGGATCAAGGCGAATGGAATTGGATATGATGACTTCATCCAGGATGCTATCGCGCAGCCGCTCAATGGCCGGGCCGGATAAAACACCGTGAGTGGCGCAACAAAGAACGCTCTTTGCACCATGCTCTTTGAGTGCAACGGCGGCCTTTGTGATGGTTCCTGCAGTGTCGATCATGTCATCGTATAGAATACAAACTTTGCCGCTTACTTCACCGATCACATTCATGATTTCTGCGACGTTTGCGCGTGGGCGTCTTTTATCAATGATAGCCAGACCAGCGTTGATTTGACGTGCCAGAAATCTCGCGCGCTCCACGCCGCCTGAATCCGGAGAAACAACGACGGGCTGATCGAGGTTCTTGTTGCGAAGATATTCCACGAATACTGGCGCTGCATAGAGATGATCTACAGGAAGACGAAAGAAACCCTGAATCTGATCCGCGTGAAGATCCATGGTCAAAAGACGGGTGGGCAGCATACACTCCAGAAGATCTGCAACTGCGCGAGCTGAAATAGGAACGCGTGGTTCTACTTTGCGATCCTGACGCCCATATCCGTAATAAGGGATGACAAGCGTTATGCGATCGGCACTCGCACGACGAAGAGCATCCGTCATGAGCAACACTTCCATCAAATGGTCGTTTGCCGGGGCGGAAATAGGCTGGATTACAAATACATCGCGACCGCGGACATTCTCCTCTAGCTTGATGGAGATTTCACCATCTGAAAATTGCTTCACGTTTGCACGTCCGAGAGGAATGCCCAGGTGATTGCAGATTTCTTGTGCCAGAGGAAGGTTCGCGTTTCCGGAGAATGCAACGATATGAAAACTCATACGCCTGCGAGCCTCCGGTTCATAATGCTTTCGAGTACAGCAACATCTTCCTGTGAATTTGCTCCCAGTGCTTCTTCCGCATCCTGGGTGAAACAAACTCCAACACTCTGTTTGCGTTCATTCAGAATCTTGATTGCGTCCGGAAGGTAGTATTCATTCTGCTTATTGTTTGTATCAATAGAGCGTAGCACAGAGAAGATCTCGGGCGATTCAAAAACATACGTTCCTGAATTGGTTTCACGGATGAGGCGAATCTCATCTGTTGCGTCTTTCTCTTCTACGATTCGCGCAAGCTTTCCATCTGCACCGCGCACGAGTCTTCCGTATCCTTTTGGGTTTTCAAGAACTGCGGATAAAACAGTAGATGCGTTTTTCTCAGCCGCATGCTGTTCGATGAGTCTCTTGAATGTAGAAGTGCGGATCATGGGCATGTCACCGCATGTGACAACGACGGAACCGTGGAAATCCTTGAGTGCTTCTTCTGCGCAGAGGAATGCATGTGCCGTTCCTTTCTGCTCTGCCTGAAGTGCGAATTGTATATTTTCTTTACGATCTTTGACCAGGCCTTCCACTATTTCACGGCCGTATCCAACAATGAGAACAATGCGATCAAAGCCGACTTCCGAAAGATGATCGAGTACATGAAGGATCATCGCGCGGCCCAGAACGGGAAAAGCGACTTTGGGGAGCTCGGATTTCATCCGCGTTCCTTTTCCTGCAGCAAGTACTACGGCGGCCCTCTGATTCACGATCTCCCCTGAAATGCTGGGCCGGGAGGATTCGAACCTCCGGATGGCGGGACCAAAACCCGCTGCCTTACCGCTTGGCGACGGCCCAATTTTTTAGAACTGAAAGGACTCGAATCGGCACCCGGGGAACCGCTCCGCCATCTCCTTCGCAAGATCTGCGGCCCCTTCTGGCAGTAGACCATAAATGGCCGAACCTGATCCAGTGAGAGATGCAAAAGCGCCACGATCTTTCAATGCCTGCTTGACGCGGGCGAGATCTGGATGCTTCTGAAACGCAACCTCTTCGAAGTCGTTGTGCAAGAAACCATCATCTTTCCATAAGGAAAATGCCGCTTCCTGCCACCTTTCAAACGATGTCCGAGATTCTTGAACAGCGTCCCCCTGTAAAGGTCCTTTCA
>Ga0268298_10003691_pt1 | contig 15450 bp, 11 predicted proteins | sample WWTPWeurt_MetaG_FD_194462 | JGI IMG/M metagenome (GOLD analysis project Ga0268298, IMG submission 194462) | Activated sludge microbial communities from WWTP in Nijmegen, Gelderland, Netherland - WWTP Weurt | ecosystem: Engineered > WWTP > Aerobic digester > Activated sludge | place... | reverse complement strand
GCAACAAGGCGCAGCTTGATTATTACTTGTTGCCGCGCATCGATTTCGGACCGTCACGCATCAGCCTGGCGGAGCAGAACCCGGTTGAGTTCGAGAGCTACCACTTCGAGTCGCTGGACTACCTGTACGGGATGGCGGCCAGGGCCCGCTTGAGGGTTGCCGCATGACTGCCCAGTTGTCCGTCGGCGAGGTGCGCTCGTTGCCGATCGACAAGATCGAGGTGCTGAACCCGCGGGAACGTAACAGCCGTGCCTTCAGCGAAGTCGTCGCCAACATCAAGGCCATCGGCCTGAAGAAGCCAATCGTGGTGACGCCACGGACGCTGGACGACGGCGCCGAGCACTACCTGCTGATCTGTGGCGAGGGCCGGCTGAAGGCGTTCAAGTCCTTGGGTGAAACTGCCATCCCAGCGCTGGTGATCGTGGCAAGTGACGAAGACGCCTTCATCATGAGCCTGGCCGAGAACATTGCGCGGCGCCAGTGGCGTCCTTTGGAACTGCTGGCGGGCATCGAGCACCTGCGTGATGCCGGCTACACCGCCAAGCAGATCGCCACGAAGACCGGGCTGGCCTTCAAATACGTGCAGGGCATGCTGACACTGTTGCAGCAGGGTGAACAGCGCCTGTTGGTGGCCGTCGAGAAAGGGGCCATCCCGCTCAATGCAGCGCTGGCCATCGTCGGCGCTGGCAAGGACGAACAAGCGGTTCAGGCCGCACTGCAGGAAGCCTATGAGTCCGGCACCCTGCGCGGCAAGCGCCTCATCGATGCCCGGCGGGTGTTGGAGCGCCGCGCCAACCTGGGCCGGACGATCGACAAGAACACGCCGCGCAAACGCGCCGACGTGTCGACATCGAGCCTGGTGCGCACCTACCAGAAGGAAGTCGAACGGCAAAAGCTCGTGGTCCGGAAGGCCGGTTTCACCCAGCAGCGTTTGCTGTTCGTCGTCAGCGCTCTACAGGAACTCTTTCAGGACGAGAACTTCACCAACCTCCTGCGCGCCGAAGGGCTGGACACCCTGCCGAAGTATTTGGCGGAGCGGGTCTGGCCCGACGGGCGGCGGGCATGACAGGCGTTGTGCTCGGGTTCGTGCCCGAGCCCCTGATGGTGCCGCTGGACAAGATCCTGCCGTCGCGGAAGGTACCGGTGGGCCTGGCGACGTCACGCAAGTACAACCAGATCCGCGCGTCGATCGAGGAAGTCGGCCTGATCGAGCCGCTGTCGGTGGCGGCGATGGACGCCGCTTCCGGTCAGCACCTGCTGCTCGACGGCCACGTCCGCTTGGTTGCGCTGGGCGATCTGGGCCACCAGGCCGCGCCGTGCCTGATCGCCACCGATGACGAGAGCTACACCTACAACAACCGCATCAACCGCCTGTCCACGATCCAGGAGCACTTCATGATCCGCCGGGCTGTCGAGCGCGGCGTCTCGCCCGAGCGCTTGGCCAAGGCCCTGAGCGTGGACATCAGCCACATCACCAAGAAGATCAACCTGCTGGAGGGCATCTGCCCTGAAGCTGTGGAGTTGTTCAAGGATCGGCAGTTCTCGGTGGAACTGGGCCGCGTGATCCGCAAGATGAAGCCAACGCGGCAGGTCGAGTGTGCCGAGCTGATGGTGGCTGCAAACAACATGACCGTGGCCTACGCCGAAGCGCTGCTGGTCGCCACGTCCAGCACATCGCTGGTCGACGGTGTTCGCCCGCGCAAGGTGGTCGGCGTCGGGCCGGAACAGATGGCCCGCATGGAGCGCGAGATGTCGAATCTGCAGGGGCAGTATCGGCTGATCGAGCAGTCGTATGGTCAGGACGTGCTCAACCTGGTGCTTGCCCGCGGGTACCTGGCGAAGCTGCTTGAAAACGCCAAAGTCACGAAGTACGTCAAGCAAAGGCAGCCTGAGGTGCTGGAGCAGTTCACCGCCATCGTGGCGACCACCTCGCTCGATCAGTGAGGCTGGGCGCGGCCTGCGCTCTACCCATCGTGTACCCAAGACGTCCAGCACGGACGGTAACGCTACCCGTGCCGTAGGCGGCGCAAGCCCGGTCAGATGGCGATCCGCTCGACTTCATCGAGCTTGATCTGGTCACCGCGCCGATCGTAGAGCCCTGTCGTTCGCGATGACTCGTGGTTGGCCATCTGCTGCGCGATCTCCAGACGCCCGCCGTTCTTCAGGTACTCGGTGATACCGGTTGCCCGAAAGCTGTGGCATCCGATGTGGGTTCGGATGCCCGCCGCTTCCACCCGCCGGCAAATCATTCGATGCACGTCCGCCTGCCGCATCGGCCGTGCCGACAGCGCGCCACGACGGCCCGTGGCTGTCCGAAACAGGTAGCCGCTCGACTCGGCAGGCGGCGCCGCTTCGAGGTAGGCGTCGATGTAGTCTTCCAAGTTGTGGTGACACGGCATCTCATGGAGCTTGCCGCCCTTCTCATGCAGGCGGACCCAGGTTCGCCTGCGTTGGACGTAGACGTCGTCGACGCGCATCTGGACCGCGGCCCCGACTCGCGCGAAGGTGTAGACCATCAGGCCGATGAGCGCGCGGTCACGAAGCCCAATCGGCGTGCTCGGGTCAATCGAGTCGACGAGTTCGCGCACCTCTTCGGCGGACAGCACCGGCGTCTTGCCCTTCCTGCTGGAGTACCGGGGCCCGCGCACCGACGTCGCCGGATTGCTGGGAATCACCTGACCGACAACCAGCCAGTCGAAGAGCCTGCGCAGCGCTGCCAAGCGCTGCTTGATCGACGGTGGCGCCAGCTTCAATTGCTCAACATAAGTGGCGACGTGCACGGGCTCGACATCGTGTAGCGCGGTCAAACCTCGCTCGGAACACCAGCCCGCAAAGTCGGCGCCAGCTCGCGCATAGGCGCGTCGCGTGTTCGCGTTGCGAATGTAGGCCGTGAAGAACTCCAGGGTCCGTCGGGCCGTAGACGGGTCGGGCGAAAACAAGGCCGGCACACCGCTGGCCGCCGTCGTCAGGTCGAAGTTCATGGTCGTGATGCCTTGCGGCCTTGTGATTGATAAGGTCCTTTATCACTCGCAATAGATGACGATCAACTTGGGCGGGTGCGCCGGAAACTTGCGGACACTGCAACCTAGCGTTCCACGCTGTCGACGCTCGGCGAGGCAGGTCATCTGTGGCACCATGTCGGTGTTCACCGATGTGCCTTGAGATCCCTCCGAACCCAAGCCCTGATCGCGAGGTACGCGTGCTTCCCGATGCCGCACACACCCACTTCGAACACCTTTGCAGCGACGAGTTTGTCGGCGCCTCTCGCCAATTTGCCAATGCGCAACTTGAGTTCGACCGCCGAGAGAATCAGAGGGGTGGTGGCCGCGGCAACGGCTATGCAGCGCGCCTGGCCGGTCTCTACCAGCGCGAGTTTCAGCTGCGATCCAAGTTCATCCTGTCAACACTCAGAGCCGTCCACGAGTCATTCGGCAAAGCAACTGGAGAAGTTGTCGAGTCGCAGCTGAAGGATCTTGGCGCTAGGATGATCGGTCAGCAATTCCAGGCACTCGAAGGCAGTTATCTGCGGCATGTGCAACCGTTCGGACTTGAAAGTTGCAGTAGTGGATTGAGCGACATCTACCCGCTGGAGGCAGCCGCAATTCAGAATAGTCTGGCGCGTCACTTCTGGACTTTGAGGAACGTCCCCATGGCTACCGAATCACCAATCCAGCCTGCGATGAACTTCTATGGCCAAGTCGGCGCCGTTCAGACGGGCCCGAATGCGGTAGCCAACGTGACGCAGCAATGGACACAAGATAACGTCAATGCTGTCTTGGACGCGCTCTCACGCCTGAGGCGGGACCTCACGGCCGCCCCCTCAGTCGAGCACGAACTCCGCGCTGAACTCGTTCAGGATATGGATCGTGCAGCAGCGGAGTTGAAAGCTGGAGCACCAAGTCCGGCCAGGATTCTTCGCTGGCTCGGAGGTGTAGCAGCAGCGGTTCAGACGATCCCCGCAGTTAAGCCGGCATGGGAGGCTGTTCGAGACACTGCGCGCGCTCTTGGGCTACCTATCTAGGCGACCGGCACCGATGTTGGTACCGGTGGTTGGAATAACCGCAGCAGCTGCGATCGGATCTCGATTGCCGTGGCTGCAAGGTCGACGGTCGCAAATCGAATCTTGTGCCCCTGAATCACCACTGCCTCGTCAACCTCACCCCCAACTGCTGGATGCAGCAACATGCCAGAGGCCTGGTCTGCCAGCAAATCACCGCGTCCGACCTGCGACCGCAGGTATGCGTAGATCTGGTAGACGTACCCACTGCGCAGCGTTTCTTCGCGGTACCAGCCGCTCGTAACGATGCTCGTGAACTTCGTGTCGATGACGATGCGACGCGCTGTAGCTGGATGATCTAACACGACGTCAGTTCTCATAGTCGGCAGGATCTTGTCGATGCCGGCGGTCCTGTGGTCGACTGGCCACTGCAATGCGCCGCCACGCCGCACGGTCCACCCTTTCGGTGTCAACAACACGGCGTAGAAGCCACCGATGGCACTCTCGAATAGCCGACGCACCCACATCACCTCGCGATCAGGCATCGTGAGCAGGTTCGCGCCTGATGTCTCAGTGGGAAGCGCAAGGTCAAACGCGAGCTTTGCAGCGGCAACCATGTGCTGATCGTCGGCATCATGTCGGCCCAGTCGATCAACGCTGATCTCCGCCCGCGTCGGTGCCGCGCCAGACACCCCCATGGCCTTCAGGCCTGCAGCCAGCGATCGGCAGTGGTGTGCCACATCCTTTCGACGGACGACGCTGCTGACCGCTTCGAGAGCCGCGCGGACGAAGCGGTTGCGTGGGGTATCTATTGTGAGTTCATCGAACCGGCAAGCAACGAGACCCCGTGAAAGCAACTGGTGCCGCTCTGTGGCGAGCATGTCAATTCGCCCACGAACCCGGCTGAGATTGGCATCGCGCGATCTGTATCCAAAGCTGAGATGACGACGTTGACGCACTTCCACAGCGTGCGACAGTATTTCCGCCACCAGATCGGGAAGGTCATCTGGGTTGTCCTCCAGACCAACCTTGTCGACGCCACCGGTGCGAAACAGGTCGGACGCATAGAGCATCAGCAGCCAGAGATTCCGGACCGGAATCCGCCCCACAAATCCAGGCAGGTCCGCCGTTTGACTCTGGTCGGCGGTTGCGCTGGTCGCCATCACCAACCTTGGAGCAGGCGTTCGGTGGCCTTGTGCGCTTCGTCTGGCGCATCGAACCAGTACTCTTCAAGCAACGGCTCGATCTCGGTTTCAACGACCTGTCTGAACCACCGTTTCGTGTCTTCGGCTTCCAGCCGATACGTGGGCGTGACATAGCTGTGACCGATTCGAAACTGCTTCCCCAGACGAGCATCGGCTGCAATCTGCGTATTCAGGGTAGCCATGCGCTGTTCGACGTCACCAGCGAGGACCTGGTCGACGTTGCATTGGTTGACGACCCAATCACGCCATGCCTGTCCGAGCCGGGGCTCCAGGCCAACGAAGGCGAACCTGCGCCGCAGTGCCAGGTCGACCAGTGCCAGCGAACGGTCGGCGATATTCATCGTGCCGACGACGTACAAGTTCTCCGGAACGTGAACCGGCCGGCGTATGCCGTCGGCGTCGGCGTAGCACAGTTCGAGCGCCTCATTCGGCGTCCGCTTTCCAGCCTCCAGCAGCGTCAGAAGCTCACCAAACACCTGCGCTGGGTTGCCCCGATTGATCTCCTCGATAACGACGACGAACTTGGACGACGAGTCCTTCGACGCTGCCTTGATCGATTCCATGAAGACCCCGTCCACCAGCGCCAGCTTGCCCTCGCCGGTCGGACGCCAACCTCGAACAAAGTCCTCATAGGAAAGATTTGGGTGAAACTGCACCGCCCGTACCTTGCTGTCGTCCTTCTGGCCCATCAGCGCAAACGCCAGCCGCTTCGCCAGCCAAGTCTTGCCGGTGCCAGGCGGTCCTTGGAGGATGAGATTCTTCTTTGCGCGCAGTCGATCTAGCAGCCGGTCGATCTCTGCCCGTTCGAGGAAACAGCCGTCCTTCAAGATGTCGTCAACCGAATACGGCACGATCGGTGTCGGCGTTTGAGCCGCCTCCGGCGCAGCGTCTTCGTCGTCCCCTATGCCAGTGGCGTCGTCGGTCGGCGTGCTACCACCAGCCGCCATTACATTGATCGAAGGATCCTTGTACTGCCACGCCTCCAAGGATAGTTCGGGGTATGAGTGCGCGGGGTAGGAGGCCTCTTTGAAGCGGGGTTCAAGCGCTTCCATCACGGCCAGGTAGTCGGTGGAGTTGCATCGCTTCTTGGGACCATGCAGGCCCAATGGGACTCCCAGCTTCTTGGTGACGTAATTCTGAGAGTTGTTGTCCAGGCTTAGAAACGCCCAAGGACGCATCCAGTACAAGCCAAACGTCAGATTCCAGGCCACGCCTGGCCGCCCGTTGGCTCCATCAAAGGCGGCTGCGAACTCTGTGCGCGCCTCGTCCTCGCCCTCGTTGGAGTCGGCGAACCGAATGCCTGCTGCGAAGACTCTCCATAGGGCATCAATGTGGTCGCTGGTCCGGGTCACCTCGAATGGGAAGTACCAGGACTTGAGGTTGTTCAAGATCGGGATACCCTCGAAAGTCGCCGGAACGGCTTCGTCCACACCCAGGAATTTGGCCAATTCGCTGGCGATGACTTTTCGGTTGGCATCAGTGATGCCGCGATTGAACAGGCCCATGGTCGTGAATGGGCAGATGTCCCTGACGAAGCCGGTGGAGCCATCAGAGTACTTGTCAACCGCAAGATGCCCGAGTCCATCGACGCGCAGAGATATATCTCGGATTCCCTCGACAAGCGCCGTCCGGTCGGCTTGGTGGGCCAGCAATTTGTCGGCAATGGCTTCATAGAACTTCGTCCACCGAAACCTTTGCTTGTCCGGCGAGCCTGACCCAAATCGCTCGCGCCAGTAAGGCTCGTTGCGGAAGCGTTCGATGTCCTGAGCCTTTCCATCCACCGCGAACGCAATCAGCCCGTCTGTCATCCAGTCACCGGGCATAACGCGCCATACCGTCCACCGGTTGGTATAGAAGTACCACTCGCGGAAAGGCTCCAGCTTGGTCCACTTCACCAGCACTCGCTGCCCGTCGCCGAGGTTTTCAGCTATGGTGCCAACTGCCTTGACAGCCATGGTCGACACCGTCAAACCTCGGTTGTCGAACGGCAGGCCGTTCTTGCGTGTGTAGGCCGCCTTAATGGCGATGCGGTCACCCGCCTTCATCGACCGGACGAGCGCCTCGTCCTTGGGAGAGGGATCGTGGATCTCCCAGATGCCCTCGTTCAAGAATCGCTGCGTCTGGTCTTGTGAACCGCTGAAACTGGCGCCAACGAACCAGAAGGCCCCGGCGCTCTCAGCTGAGTCTTGAGTCATCTCTCCCTCTCTGGCGCTTCAATACGACCCAGGCAGCATGATTCAGTTGCTTCGGGCAATACTTCCTCGCAGCGCATGTGTTGCCAAGTTTGCCCGCAAACGCCGGCGCCTTCATCGAATTTTCGCGGGATCCGTACCGCTGCTGAGCAGCTCCGAATAGACGTTCACCGGATGAATGCCCCCCTCATACTTGACTCCAACCTCATCAGCCGTGTACTCGTCCAACGGCCAAATCCCACCCGCAAGAAAGCGAGCCGGCTGAAGGTCATCCAAGTCTTCTGCGATTCGTACCGCGGCGCGGTTCCCGACCCTCGCTGCAAACGCTCTCATGGTGACTCCGGCCACAACATCAGCAATCTGGATGGCTGGCTCGTCAGTTGACGACGCGAAACTGATCTCTCGGATTGGCAAGCGCGCCGGGTGACGCCGGCTGTCGTAGCCGACCTCCAGCCCTTCGAGGCGCTCGGACATAAAAAGTCTGAAGTCTGCCTCTTTCGTCTTGAGCGTCTTGGCGTCGTCATGGACAAGGGCGAGGCCATCCGGATACTTCCTTGACCACTCGTATGCGAGCGAAAACGCGCTGGGGATGATTGGGTCGAATGTGTATTTGTCGTTCTGCTGGATGATGTCCCCAGCAATCGCTTCGCTGGCGAAGATCGGCACGAAGAAATCCTCACAAGCCTCGCGGTATTGCGGTTCGATTCTCTGAAGCAACAGCTTTGCAGACTCGTAAAAGCTCTGCGTGTTGGCTGTCGAAGGCATCCGAACCATGTTGGCGAAAGACAGAAGGAACTCCCGGCGCTGCTCGGGCCCGACGAGTGCGTGGAGGGCCGCATACATGCGATTCCCCAGCACGATGTTCAGCCCATCGCGATACAGGTCAAAGCCGGCCCTATGTGCCACGTTCTCGACGAGAAGGTCGATGATCTTCGTCACGATCATGTGTTCCTTATTGACTACGTAGCAACGAGTCCTGTCGCCCTGCATGGCAGGATGATCAAACAGCGGTCGAAGTCGGGCTACACCCCCCTTACGTCGCAGCATATCGGCCAAATGAACTTCGTCCGCCTTGGTGCTGACGGTGCTCAGCAGTTCAGTCGCCTCTTCCCTCGTGAAGTCCGTAAACGCCAGCGCAAAGACGGGCTGTGCCGCGTCCAACAAGTCTGGTCCGGTGTTTCCGGCTTCGTCGCCGTAGATCGTCCGCAATGCCATTGGCGACGCCTTCTGAATTTGGCCTGCGAGCGTGCGGGCGTGGGGTATGCGACTACGCCCAGGCCTCGCCCAGCGCCTTGGCCTGCTGCAGCACCAACTCCACGGCCGCATCCTGCTGATCCGGCGGGTACTTGTACTTGCGCAGGATGCGCTTGACCATCAGCCGCAGCTTGGCCTGCACGCTCTCACGCGCCGACCAATCCACCGTGAGGTTCTTCCGCAGGTTCTCTGCCAGTTCGTGGGCGATCTTCTTCAGCGTCTCGTCGGTCAGTTCGCGGACGGCGGATTCGTTGTTGGCCAGCGCGTCGTAGAACCGCACTTCGTCTTCGCTCAGGCCCAGTTGCTCGCCGCGCGCAGCTGCCTCGCGAAACTTCTTGGCCATTTGCACCAGCTCTTCCATCACCTGCGCGGCTTCGATGGATCGGTTCTGGTAACGCTGTACGACATCGGTCAGCATGTCCGAGAACTTCTTGTTCTGGACCACGTTGCCGGCGAAGCGTGACTTGATCTCGCCTTCGAGCAGGCGCTCCAGCAATTCCACGGCGAGGTTCCGCTCGGGCAGGTTACGCACCTCGGCCAGGAAGGCGTCGTCGAGGATGCCGATGTTGGGCTTGTCCAGCCCTACGGCGTCGAAGATGTCGACCACCTCCTCCGACACCACGGCCGAACTGATGATCTGGCGGATAGCCAGCTCACGTTGCTCGTCCGTCTTCTTTTGCGCGCTGATCTCGCGCTTGGTCAGGATGACCTTCACGGCCTGGAAGAAGGCCACCTCCTCGCGCACCGCCTTGGCCTCGTCGAGCGTGCAGCACAGCGTGAAGGCCTTGCTCATCGCCAGCGCCAGGTCGGCGAAGCGCTTCTTGCCGTCCTTGATGCCCAACACGAAATTGGCGGCGCCGGCCAGCGTCTTGTGGCCACCGGTCAAAAAGCCGCTGTAGTCGAAGCCGTGCCCGTTCGTGCCGGCCAGCATGCCGCGCAGCGCATCGAGCTTCTCGGCCAACACGCTATAGGCCTCGTGAGCGTCCACCGTGGGCCGGCCCCGGCCCTTGCTGGCGGTGTACTCCTTCAGCGCCGACTTCAGCTCGTTGGCGATGCCGATGTAGTCCACCACCAGACCGCCCTGCTTGTCTTTGAACACGCGGTTCACGCGGGCGATGGCCTGCATGAGGTTGTGGCCCTTCATCGGCTTGTCGATGTAGAGCGTGTGCACGCACGGCGCGTCGAAGCCTGTCAGCCACATGTCGCGCACGATCACCATGCGCAGCGGGTCATCGGGCTTCTTGAACCGCTTCTCCAAGCGCTTCTTGACCTGGGCGCTGTAGATGTGCGGGCGCAGCAGCGCCTTGTCGCTGGCGGAGCCCGTCATCACGATCTTGATGGTGCCCTGCTCCGGATCGGCGCTGCGCCAATCGGGCCGCAGCTTGATGATCTCGTTGTAGAGGTGGACACAGATGTCGCGGCTCATGCCCACCACCATGGCTTTGCCCGTCTGGGCCTTGCCGCGTTCCTCGAAGTGCGCGACCAGGTCGGCGGCCACGCTGGCGATGCGCGGCTCGGCGCCGACTATCTTCTCCAGCGCCGCCCAGCGGCTCTTGAGCTTGGCCTGCTGGCTCTCTTCCTCGTCTTCAGCCAGCTCGTCCACTTCGTCGTCGATGGTGGCCAGCTCGTCGGCCTTCAGCCCCAGCTTGGCCAACCGGCTCTCGTAGTAGATGGCCACTGTGGCGCCATCCTCCTTGGCCTGCTGCATGTCGTAGACGCTGATGTAGTCGCCGAACACGGCCCGCGTGTCGCGGTCCTCCCCCGACACCGGCGTGCCGGTGAAGGCCACGAACGTGGCGTGGGGCAGCGCGTCACGCAGGTGCTGGGCGTAGCCCACCTGGTAGCGGTCCACCGTCGGCGCGAATTCGACTTTGTGTGCCGCTGGCTGGCCGGTACCGGTCGTCAGCACCGTCGCGGCTGCGGAATTTTCGGGCCGCTGCTTCACTGTCTTCAGCTTGGCCTCGAATCCGTACTGCGTGCGGTGCGCTTCGTCGGCGATCACCACGATGTTGTTGCGGTCCGACAAGAGCGGGAAAGCATCTTCGTCCTCGCCCGGCATGAACTTCTGGATCGTCGCGAACACGATGCCGCCCGAAGGCCGGTTGCCAAGCAGTGCCCGCAGCTCTTGCCGTGTGCCAGCCTGCACCGGCTGTTCACGCAGCAGGTCTTGCGCCAGCGAGAACACGCCGAACAACTGGCCGTCCAGGTCGTTGCGGTCGGTGATGACGACGATGGTCGGGTTCTCCATCAGCGGCTCTTGCATCACGCGCGCCGCGAAGCAGGTCATGGTGATGCTCTTGCCGCTGCCCTGCGTGTGCCAGACCACGCCGCCCTTGCCGCGCACGCTGGGCGGGCCATCAGCGCGAGACGCGGCAATCACCTGGGCGATGGCCGCGCGCACGGCATGGAACTGGTGGTAGCCGGCGATCTTCTTGACCAGGCCGCCGTCATCCTCGAACAGCACGAAGAAGCGCAGGTAGTCCAGTAGGTACGCCGGCGCCAGCACGCCGCGCACCAGCGTCTGCAGTTCGTTGAAGGGGCCGAGCGGGTCGAGCGCGACGCCGTCGATGGTGCGCCAGGCCATGAAGCGCTCACTGTCGGCCGACAGCGATCCCAGCAGCGCATCGGTGCCGTCCGATATCACCAGCACTTCGTTGTACTGGAAGGCGTCAGCGATCTGGTCCTTGTAGGTCTGGATTTGATGGAAGGCCTTCCACACGTCGGCATTCTGGTCAGCCGGGTTCTTCAGCTCGATCAGCACCAGCGGCAGGCCGTTGACGAACAGGATGATGTCGGGCCGGCGCGTGTGGTGCGCCCCGGTGATGGAGAACTGGTTGACGGCCAGCCACTCGTTGCGTGCCGGATCGGCCCAGTCGATCAGGCGAACAAAGTCGCCTCGCGTTTCGCCGTCTCGCTGGTATTGCACGGGCACGCCGGTCACCAGCAGTCGATGGAACTGCCGGTTAGCGGCCAGCAGCACCGGTGTGCCCAGGTCTACCACCTGCTTGACGGCATCGTCACGCGCCGCCTGCGGCACCGTCGGGTTCAGTGCGACAACGGCTTGGTGCAGGCGCTCGATTAGCAACACCTGACGGTATTCGCGGCGCTCGGGCGCTGGCCCATCTGGGGCCAAGTCAGGCCCGTAGCGGTGCTGGTAGCCCACTTCTGCAAGCCAGCCCAAGGCCTCCTGTTCGAGCTGGTCTTCAGTCATGCTGCTGGGGCCTCCGGCGCTTAGCAGGTGCTTAACAAGCTAAGCCGCAAGTCATTGATTTTGTACAGCATTTTCTCAGAGCCTGCCTTGTTTCGGCGAATGCTAAGCCCAAGCTGTGCCTTCGGCCGCCGATTTGGGCCCCCTCAGGTAGGCTGCCAGCCCATCTCAAGCGCCAGACGCCGCACCCCCGCCACGAACACCTGAAAGCTGCGAGACCGGCTTTCGTCAGCGCCGCGCAGGGCAATGCCCATCCGCCGCGCGCCCTGGCCCTTTTGGAATTGAGGCAAGACACGCTGCACCTCCACTGAAGGCTTTTGCCAGGCGTCTGGATCGACAAAGCGCTTGCGCATCGCCGGGCCACACAGCTTTGGCTCGTCGTACGCCATGGCCAAGGCTTCCAGGTCGCCGAGGTACCAGGCCTCCAACTCCTGACAGGCCAAGCGCACCAGCGTGTCCGGCCTCCCGCTGTCGGCGCATAGCTTGACCAGGCGCGCTTTGACTTCCTCGCACGCCGCGGCATCGTTGTCGCGCAGCACGACAAAGCGGTCACCCGGCACCTGCCAGGCCGCCAGCTTGCGCGGCACGCTGCGGTCCAGGTCGCTCTTGCCTTCGTGCGGCACACACAGGAAGTGCTCGCCTTCCACCCAGCCCGGCATTAGCCTGGGCAACAGGCCTGCCAGCAGGTGCTTCATCGACGGCTCTTCCAGCAGGAAGACCAGCCGCCCTTGCATCAGTTCACGCCCTCAAACAGGCCCTGCTTCCACAGGTAGCCCGGCAGATCGCCCGCCTTGAACAAGGCCTGCAGATTGGCCGAGTCCGCCGCGCAGCGGATGGTGGTGAAGCCTGCCTCTTTGCGCAGACAGAAGATCTCCTCCAGCGTCAGCGCATTCAGGAAATCGGGCGAGTGGCTGGAAATGAACACCTGCCCGCCCCGCCGCGCGTAGTCGCGGAATTCCTCGGCCAATTCGGGCAGCAGCTCGGGGTAGAGCTGGTTCTCGGGCTCTTCCACGGCCAGCAGCGGGTAGGGCTTGGGGTCGTTCAGCAGCACAAGGTAGGCGAACATCTTGATGGTGCCGTCTGACACGTGGCGCGCAATGAACGGGTCCTTGAAGCTGCCGTCCTGAAAACGCAGCACCAGGCGCCCGTCCTCGGTCTGCCGCGGCTCCACCACCGACACCCCCGGCACTCGCTGCTGCATGGCCTTCAGGATGCGGTCAAAGGCCGGCCGGTGGTGTTCAAACAGGTAGTTGGCGACCAGCGGCAGGTTCTCGCCGCGGGTGGACAGGTGCTCGGCAAAACCGTCCTCCTGGCTGGGCCGCGCGTCGGAAACATGGAAGTCCGACACGTGCCAGTTCTCGATCATCATGCGGAAGGCGCTCGCCGCCTTGAAGCGGTCGAACTGACCCAAGCCCTTGATGGCCAGGATGTCGGGCGCGTCCAGCGCCTGCTCTTCGCGCTTCAATTCTTCATCTACCTTCGAGAAGTCTTCCTCGTTGGTGATGGCGTAGCCCTTGCCGTTGGCAAAGTCCAGGAAGTGGAAGGGCTTGCCGTTGGCCCCGCGCTTGTAGCGCAGCACCTCGCGCGCCACGACGGCGCGGCCGGTGGCGTCGGGTTCGATCTTCAGGATGTAGGTCACCAGGCGCTCGTAGCCGGTGATCTCCAGCCGGAACTGCAGGGTGAACTCGATGGGTTGATCGGCAAAGCCCCGGCTGGCCAGTTCCTTGTAGCCGCCGCGCTTGGACACCGCCTTGCCGACGTTCATGGCCAGCGCGTCTTTCAGGAATGAGAACACGTCGAACAGCGTCGACTTGCCGGTGCCGTTGGCGCCCACCAGCACACACAGGCGCGGAATGTTCTGCAACTTCGTGTCGCGGAACAGGCGGTAGTTCTTGATCTCGATCGATTCAATCTGCATGAGTGGCCTCGGCAATGGCTTCTTGGGCCAGCGGCAAGCGTAGCTGACCGGAGATCAGGCGGGGGAGCAGAGTGTCGCGTAGGGTGGCGAGGGTCGCGGAAGTCGCGTGATTTCGAGCGATGGCAGCTTGTATGGGCGCGACTATGTCTGCGAACGCCAAAACGATCGCTTCACCCGGTTGGGCCAGCGAGTAGCGGCCGAGCACATCGTTCTGCACTCGTTGCCGGCCGCTGGTGCCCGACATGCTGTGTATCGCGTGCTCCCTGAAGGGTGGATGGCGGCAAAGCAAATAGCCAAGGTACACAGGCAATGGAGCCCTCGGCCGCAGTACGATGAACTCCGTCGAGCCCCAGCCAACTTGATCCTCAGCGAGGAAATCGACAAAGGCGGACTTGCCGTTCTCAAGGCACGGCGTGATGCGCGCCAGCAATGTGTCGCCGTTTCGAAACTTGGTGCCAGAGCCAAATTCACGTTGAACAGGCGGCTCAACGCAATGACCGCTGGTGGCCAAACTGGCCATGTCGAGATAGGCGCCAGTGGCTCCCTTCTTCAAGGAGCGGCTTGGGTTGATCTCGAACGCATCGGCCAGCGCGACCATCCGCCAACCCTTCGGAACCAACCCCAACGTCGACTCCTCGAAGCTATCCGGAAACAAGGCCGCCGTGGCTTCGTCCATGCCGGCCGGCGGCAAGCCTTGCTGCTTGGCGCGGACGGGATCGAAGTCGACGAACCACGACTTGAACAGCGCCTGCGCGATGGCTTCGAGGGTGGCATTGGTTTCGCGCAGGAGATCGATGCGGTCGTCGAGACTTGACAGTAAGGAGGCAGCACTTCGCTGCATATCGATTGGCGGGAGTTGAACCAGGACTTTTCGAAGCTCGCTTTGCTTGATCCCCAGGACTGTCGTCCCCGAGGCGCGTGCCGCAAGCTGCGACTGCATCTCGTCCGTTTGCAGCAGGTAGCGCAGATACCCGTTGTCCAGAAGGCCAGCCTTCCCCCGCAAAGTGACGACACGCTGCGCCAACGCGACGCGCTCATGCCCAAGCTGTGCCACTTCGCCCAGCGGTGCCTCGGTCGTAAGTACGACATCGCCAGCTCGCGGAATGCCGCGCCGCATCCACGACTCGTACGCTTCCGTGGCAATGAACTCAGTGGGCTTTTCGATCCGACCACCCTTGATGACTTTTGCCGTCACCAGCGGCACGCCGAACTCAGTCTTCTCGGGCGTCTTGCCGCGATAGTCGATCAAGGCGTCGAGGCACTGTTCCAGCGGCAGGACCGGCCAGTCAGAACTCATGCCCCTGCTCCACCGTCATCAACCCCCAACTCCCCCACCGCCCGCAGCAAGGACGCCTCCATGTCGCTGGCCGCCAGACGCTCGGGCTCAAGCGCCGCAGGCACGCCGGTTTGTGCGGACGCCGGTCGCACAGTCGATGAAGGCAGCCCCGGGGCCAGCAGTCCTGGCAATAGTGCGGACGCTGTCCGCACGATCTGCGGGTAGCTGCGGTAGAAGCGCAGGTAGCCGTACGGCTGGCGCCGGCCCGTGTTGCTGACTTGCCGGCTGCGCAATGCCCGCGACAGCGCATCAAGCAGCCCCTCGCCATAACCGGCCCGGTCTGCGCCGTGCAATTCGAACTCGGCGATGTGGTGGCCGATGAACCAGTTGCGCTGCGTCA
>Ga0268298_10003689_pt1 | contig 15457 bp, 10 predicted proteins | sample WWTPWeurt_MetaG_FD_194462 | JGI IMG/M metagenome (GOLD analysis project Ga0268298, IMG submission 194462) | Activated sludge microbial communities from WWTP in Nijmegen, Gelderland, Netherland - WWTP Weurt | ecosystem: Engineered > WWTP > Aerobic digester > Activated sludge | place... | reverse complement strand
TAGTCCCCGATAGCGCACATCCCCCACACAGGGGTATCAGACTTCACCGACAGCGGCCCCATCGTCAGTGACGAATCAGGGTTGATCGTCGCCACCCTGACACCCTTGTTCGTACCGATCACAAGGTAGGTAGCCATGTAACTGATAACGCTCGTCACCACCTCACCTTGTGGTAACTCGGCCACCGTGTACGGGGACTGCAACGTGGGAGGATTAGACGACGTATCAATAGTCACCGCGTAGATACGGCCCGTGTTACCTGCATAACCCCTAAGGTAGATAGCAGTCGGGCCTTCACAGATACCCGCCCACCGCCACCCAGGAACTTCTACCGTGTAGATAGGGTCAGGCAAATCACCTGTGAACGACGTGGCAACCTCGTAAATCTTCCCCACTGACACACTCGCAGTGTCAGTCTCTTGTGACAAGGCGATCATCAGGCGGTCTTTCATCACCGCAAGCCGACCACGCTTCACATTGTCAGCGCCCTCAGCCTCAGGCAGCGGGATGATCTGCAACGCAGACCCCCCACTAATCAGGCCCTTGTGAATCCCGTCGTCTTTCAACGCGTAGTAGTAGCCACCATCGGTGCAAATGTCGTACACCGCGTCAATACCATCCACAAGGGAAGTGACAACCCCCGCGTCAGTGACCTTAAGAATCTCCCCACTCGGAGTACCAGAGAATGACGACTGTGCCAGCAGCACACCCTGGTCTGTGATCTGTCCTTCATCATCGAGCAGACAGTACGGGGTGATGTACGACTTACTCTCAAACTCTTCGATCTTGTTAGTCGCGTTCAGCAACGTCACCTTGCCGGGGGTGAACACATGCACCCCACACGAGTCGCGGAACCTCCGCGCCACAGACTCATCTTTCGCAGTGTCGAAATACTCAACACCACACCCAAGATCAAACGATGCTTGTGACCGCCACCAGTACCCTGTGAGAGATTGCTCCCCAGCCTCAGAGGTAGTGTCGATCTGCTCTCTGACCCCTCCGTCAGACTCACGGATATACGGGTAGTCCTCACTGTTCCCGACAAGAAACGGGATAGCCTCTTCGGTCAGTGTGTCAGGGTTCAAGCCTGTGATCGCCACGTCGTACATGACACGGCCAGAGTTAGTGTAGACAGGTGGTGCCACAATCAGCCCCAAACGTAGTGACGTACAGGCGGGAACATGTCTTGAATACGAGACTCTGCATCCGTCACCGCCTGCTGATACACACCCAACAGGTACTTGCTAATGTCTGTTGACTTACCGAAGTCCGATTGACGGTTCATCATGGTCTGATCGGCGGCAGAGAAGAAGCCACGACCCAACTCGCTAGTTGAGTACAGCCGCCACACCGCACCCCACACCACCGCTTCACGGGCGAACTCTTCAAGCCCCGTCACCGTGGCGAAGTCGTCGGCACTCAGCAGCAGCGGGGACGGCTCTGCCGCATAGGTGACACGCACAAGACGCTGCCTAGAGTTGTATGGCAACTCGATCACCGTGCCACCCTCTAGAGGTCGGGGCACAAACCTCCATGCACGAAGGTCAGTCCACGCATAGTTAGCGTTCTCATCCTGAGCCGACACCGACAACACCTGACGGCAGTCAGCGGGAAGTTGATAGCGGTACGTGTTGACCTGTAGCGTCAAGTCGTGGGAGCGGATAGCCGGGACACGGGGGAACAGGTTACGGATCGTGTCATTGAGTGCACGCTTCACCTGAACCACAGGGAACTTAGGGTTGTTGCGTACCGTTGCACCGGCAGCATGAGCGGCGGCAGTCGTGCCACGCCACCCGCGAATCACGTTACTCGCCACCCCGGTAGAGCGGTTGAAGTCAGGCACGAACACTAGTTCGTCCTCAACCTCCCACACCCCGGTACTCATGCCGCTGCCGTCAGCAAACGACCCACCAGTAACCGTGATCGTGGTAGCAGTATCAGTCACACCGGCACCGCCGACCTTGCACATCACTGCCTGATCGTTAGTGAACCCCTCAAGGGTCAGCAGAACCTCGTTCTGCAAGTCGCTGAACGTAGTCATTGGGCTCCTAAGTCACGCAGGCGAAAGCGCCTCTCTCAATCAGATAGCGGGGGAACGCTTACTGTAGGACTGGATCGTCGGGAGTGGTGGGTCGCTTGCCGCCCTGATACCAGACGACTCGTCGCCACGCACGGAAGTCCGTGTTGACCGACAGGCGACGGAACGGGTTGCGCTTACGTCTCGCGTCCACGTTTGCCTGCTGACGGCGCTTAGGGTGAATCGTCCACAGGAACGAGAGCCCCTTCTCGGGTGCCGGGGCGGGTGGCGGTAAGAGGCTGACCTCGAACTCGGACTGCCCAGATATGTACCCCTCGACGGTCACGTTCCACGGCACGGCTACGTCTCCCTAACGGTCAAACCCCCGGCAGGGATAATCACCGGCTCGTTAACAGCGATCAGGTACACCTCTTCAAACACGTTCGTGTAGTAGAGCAGTTGACCCGTGCCTGTCTGTGCCGTCCCAAGACCCACCCACCACACTTCCTCCGACGAACCGCCGCTCGGGTTAGGAAAGGTGATCTGCCTGTTGTTCACCAAGGTGTAGCCACTCACGTCCCAATCCGACGCAGAGATAGACTGGCGTGCATAGCCGGGATAGGAAATCTCGTAGAGTGTCTGAGCGTTAGTGCCGAACGGGGCAGAGTGATGCAGCGACAAGTACATGGTGTCACCGGCCCACGCGATAGCCTCACCCTTGAGGAAGTATTTAAGTGCCTCTAGGCGGAACGTAGGTTGTTTAGCCACTAGCGTTCACCGCCGAACCCGTAGCCTCGCTCGCAGCCACAGCAGCCCTCACGTCACGAACATTCGTAGACGCAGGCTGAATCCCGGCAGCCCGGGCATCCCGGTACTCCTGTAGCCCCTGCTCCCACTTCTTCTCTTTCGTGCGGTCGATGCCTTTGTGACTGGCAGCCCAGCCGACACGCAGACCCTTGGCGCGCACACAAGCACCCCACGAACTATGATCCTGAGTAGGGCATGACGAAGAACAGTTGCTCATACCCCGGTCATAGTGATGGAAGGGACAGGCGCAGATACCGACCGTTACCCGACGCAGCGATCAGGGCGGCATCCTCAAAGGACAGCGGCGGATTGTCGTACCCGAACAGCCACACCACACGCTTACCCTCAAAGTCGTCAGGTGAGGCGAAGTCCCACATCACCTCAACCTCATTGTCGGAAGTGATGAACACACTCGGCCCGTAGTAGACGACACCCACATGGTCACCCTCACCCACCATGAACACGTCAGTTGTCTGCATAGACGTGTCAACGGTGTAGATGGGGGTTACCGTGTCTACCTCTGCATCCGGCAGCCCCGTCACAGGAGTCCCGGTAGACGACAGCACTGTCACACAGAACGTGCTCAAGTCAGTGTCCTCAACGTAGAACACGTCAAGCACAGTGCCCTCGTACAAGACAGAGACAAGGTGACCATCGGCAAGGTACGTCAACGGGACAGCAGGGTTAGCACCCTCAGGTAACGTCACCGTGCACTCACCACTAGTACACGTACCCGGGGTGGGTGGATCGCCCACAACAGTAGTTCCCTGACTGTAGACAAGCACCACACCTGACAGGTCAGTAACACCAGCATCGAGTACAAGATCGGTAGTTGGTGCCCCGTCCTCCACCATCGCTGTAGCATCAGCAGACAAGTCACCCGTCAGGGACATGTCCTCGTTCTCGTAGTCGGACAGCAGCGTGTACCAGCCGAACGCCGTAACCTGCAACTCTTGTAGCAGCGGCACGTCCTCGTTCTCGTAGTCCCCGAACAGACGCACCTCGCCGTCAGGTGTCTGGTCACCTTCTAGCGTGAGGTCGTAGTTGGCAGCAAAGTTGATTAGGTTAACGCCACCGTCACCAGACGTATCAAATACAAGTGCCGACAAGTCCTCGTATTCGTACCACGACCCCACCACAATAACCAAGTCCTGTGTGAGTGGGTCGGACAGCGGCAAGTCAACATCAGTCGGCCCGTCTACCGTGTAGTCCCGGGACTGTTCCCCATCAGCCACACCGTCAGACTCCACAGGGTCAATGTCGATAGGTGTCTCGATGATCCCGAAGAAGTGGCCTATCTCCGCATCGACAACCATGTTGCTACATGACAGCCACACCGTACGCTCGGGGTTGTCGTCAACCACCTGTACAAGAATGGTGCCGTCAGCAACCACACTGCTCGGGGTAGGGGTGACAGTGATGAAGTCGTTGCCCTCAGACTCAAGAGTCACATCATCAAGGTCAGCAACCGTGTCGGACGAATCCAACCACACGTCGTCAGCGTCAAGAGAATCCCAGAACCCCGGCCAGACACCACTACTGACGACAGACAGCAAAGAGTCTGACTCGGCCACAGAGTGTGGCTTCTCAACATCGAACGAGATAGCGGCAGTAAACGAACCGGGGTCAGTGGCCTTAGCGTCTGGCCCGGGTATAGGGCGCTGTAGACTCACAACACTGCTGTAGCCTGTGACCCCCGTGTAGCGGAATACGTCGTGGTATACGTCCTCGTCAAGATCGAACTGCAACTTCTTCCTACCAGTGACAGGGTAGTAGGAGTAGATGCTCATGCCGGGGGTGTTGTCGGCAGACCCCTCAAGGTACGGGATCAGGTACAGCACGAACAAGGTCAGGTCTTGCAGACCCCACTCGTCCTCACCCAGCATCGCCACAGGGCCGACGACAGCCTGAGCGAAAGCATCCCGACCCACATACGGATGCGGCTCAACCGGGATCGGGAGCAACACCTCAGTAGGGGTAGCGGGGTACGGGATCAGACCACTGTCCCCAATATCCGAATCCACCGTGTAGAAGCGTGGACTGTTATTCCTAGACGCACTGGACCAGAAATCGTAGTACCCGATCCTCCAACCCGTCGCCTCAAACTTGACGTACAGGTTTCCGTCAATCGGGTGGTACTGTGCTGGGTCGTGAAGTTGCATACGTGACGCGGTGCCATAACTGTTCAGGTACGGAGAGCATTGATGCATCCCTTCGTCTGCACCCTCGTAACTGAACCTCGCAGCCACAACGAAGGCGTACGTGTTACTTGTGCCCTCATACGTCAAGACACGACGAACATAGTGAACCCACTCGTAGGCACCGTTCTGCGGCTGGACAATGTTCGCCACCCAATCAGGATCTTCGTGGTGCCAGTACGGGTCAATACGGTGGTCAACCAAAGTCACCGTGTAGGTGGGGTGGCTAGTGAACCACGGCAACTCACCGTGCACCAACTCTTCATTCGTGCTGTACCAGCCTGCGTTAAGGTCAACAGAATGTGCCTCATACACGGATGGTGCAACCACATCGTCGTCGTACGGGGAGTACACAAGGTTACCGTTGACAAGCCGGTAGCGTTTCACAGTGGCGGGTAACTCGGTCTGCCCAACCCACGCAGACAACACCGTGTCATTGTCTGACATGCGGCCCGGGGTTTCGATGAACTTGAGAATCTCGTGGCGTTCCTCAAAGTGCCACGTCAAGTCCTCGGGGTGAACAGGCACCTCTACCGTGAACTTGCCAGGACTCGTCCACTCGTTAGGACGGAACACCAGCACCGTAGCGTCACGCTGATCGGGGTCAGTGTCTTTATCACTGCCGAACACGAGATACGCAGCACCGTCGTTAGTGAACGAGTACAGCACCGTGGAGTCGGCCAACGACGCATCAGTAATCTCGTGCGTGTACCTACGGGTATGCTCCGTGTGGCCCGTGAACGTTTCCCCGTCAACCTCATAGTCTGTTACGGGGTCGTTGTGTGTCCCGTAGTACACCGTCCCCATAGAGCCACCTGTCCGTGTGAACAGATACCCGCCACGAGGAAGAGCGGTGACATGGGCCAAACCCGGGGAAGTTGTGCTCTCCCCGAATACCTGAAACCCTGAGGTAGCAGTGACCGAAGAGAAGTCACCAGAAGGTACAGCCAGCCCCACACTGTCAAACGTCAGATCAACGTCAAGGGACATATCCCCCTCCTTTCAGGGGTGGGGGACTAGGCAGACGCGATACGCAGAGTGAGTGCCCCGACAGGGATGCGAGCGCGACGGCCCTCAGCGATAGTCACAGGGGCAGCCGTCCCAATCACCATCAGCACGTCACCACCGGCAGCCGCGTCGATCACAGCCACATAGTTGATCGCCTGCCACGCAGAAGCGCCGCCGTTGTACTCGGACACGAGCACCGCGTCGTTAGACAGTGCCACAGGGTTGTTACCGGACGCAGCGGTCAGGTCGGCCACAGGCAGCGGGATACGTGCGTACCCGTTGTTCGTCGCACCGGACAACTCCACACTGCTAATGTCCAGCGTGCCACCGCTGATTGTTGGGGCACCCGTAAGGAACGCCACCTCAAGTCCGTCTGTCGCGTACGTGGTGGCAATGGTGTCAAGTAGCGCGGTAGCGTACTCTTTGCTGACGATGGTAGCCATTTAAGTCTCTCCTATACTTGGGCTATAAAGCCCTACAAACCTTGTAAAGTGGTGGAAACAGGTAAGGGGCCAGAGCCATGTTTCGGCCCTGACCCCTCACCTTTGTTGCTTCGATCAGGCGATACTTGAAGCGGTCTTAACCACGGTCAAGCACGTCGGGCGGTACAGCGACCAACCCGCGATCCCGTACCAGCCCATCGCAGTCTTGCGGTTCAGCGGGTCGGTGATCGCACCGTCGAGCACCACGTGGAACTCTTCGGCAACCGCCTCGGCAACGGCCTGCTGGCCGAAGATGTAGGTGCGGTACACGTCCACCGTGCCGGTGTTCGTCGCCACACCACAGCGCGGGTTCTCAACGAAGAACACGCCTTCGTAGGTTCCCACCTCAGCGGCCCAGATAGCCTCACCAGCCTGGTACTCGTGGGGCACCCGCCAGCCCAGCGAACCGGACTCGGCACGCAGGTCGTGAGCAACGTCGGGGTGAATGTAAGCCCCGAACAACTCGCCACGCACAGCCGGGACAGAACCAGCACGGTTCTTAGCGACGGCGTAACGAATGTGCTTGCTCTTGAGAGTGTCAGACCCGGTAATGTCGTTCACGTTCTGACCGGCACCACCCGGGCCAACCAGCGACCCAGCCTCTTCGGTAATGACGTTGGTCGAACCTGCCATGACAGCCTCAACCAGTTTGTCAATCGAGTCCAACTCGTTCTGAGCAACGATGTTGGCAAGGTTGCTGTCAAGCGCAGAGTCAAGAGCGAACTCCTGCAAGCGCTTCGTGACGACGGTGTAGTTCCCGTACTCGTTGAGAGTCACGGTCACCGGGGTCGTGTCCCCAATGGTCACACCAGTCGGGTCGGTAACCTCGTTCAGCGGCGTGGTAGCCGGGGAGAGGTCGGAGTAGAGGTTGAACACGATGGAGTCACCGGGGTGCGTTTGCTGCACCGGCTTCGTGTCAACGATGGAACGGAACTGCGCCTTGGAGCGCAGCGCCATGTTCACCTTGCGGTCGTACGCAGTGGTAACGAGATTCGCAAGGTCAGCGGTTGTGGTGTTAGGAGCAGCCACTTGCTTGCCTTTCTTGGCTAGAGGTTGTTAGAGGACGAACCTTTGAGCCTCAGCCCACAACTCCTGCAACTCTTCCGACGTTTGAGCACTCGCCATGCGAGCCTCAATGTCAGCCAACTTGCTCGGAGACTGTGCACTGCTACCAAGGTTCTGCAACCGTGATGCGGATTCCTTCACCTCGGGGGCGATACCTGCATCCTGTTGCTGAGTGTCGTCGTCTTGCGGAGTAGCACCGAACAGGTCGGCGTTCTCTTCAAGCCACTTGGAGATTCCCTCTTCACCCTCCACATCAGCGGGGATGAACTTGGCAACCTTCGGGTTGACACCCTTAGCGGTCAGCACGTTCGATACCTCGGTTTGTCGAGCCTTGCCACGCAACTCTGCAACCTCAGCCTCTAGGGCTTTCTTTCTGCGAGTGCCTGTTCAAGTTGACCCCTCAGTCCCTTGCCGGAACTTTCCTGGCCGTCCTCGTAGTCGCCGTCCTGATCCACTTATTACTCCCTCATCATCTGTAGGCCACTCACATATCCCGGGGAGGATACGTAAGGCTCCTTGCTGCCGGTCTTGTACGCTCACAGGGGCCGGTCGATCCTGCGAGGTAGTGGAGCCGGTGGGAGTTGCACCCACGTATCAGACGTTGCACTTTGGCCTTAGCGTCTGATCGAAACTGATTCAGCCCCGGTAAACCCCAAGCCAAAGGCGAGGGGCGGTCAACTTCCATATAGGCGGGGAACGAATGCAAACTTCCTACATTCGTACAAGTGTACGAAGTTCTCGAGATTTACCTACGGTAGCGTAGGTTAGTAGGCACCCGACGTAGAGGCCCCAAGCCCAGCAGTACCAGCGCCCATGTTCCCGAACCGTGCACGCTCCTGTGAAGCAAGACGCTTCTTCTTCCGGCCTACCTTGCCGTCCTTATCAAGACCCAACTCATCCTTGATAAGACCCTTCTCGCTGATCTTCTCACCAGACACAGCAGCCAACTTCTTCCAATCCTGCTCAGTGTCGGCCACGTTAGCGAACGCCTGTCGCGCCTCTTGCCGGGAGATATCCTTGTCCACCAACTTCTCAGCGAACTTCTTACCCACAGAATCCATCCCGGTAGACCCCGCCTCGGCCCCAATCTCAGCAGCCTTAACCTGCTCGGAAAGCAACTGAACACCCTTCTTACGGTTCAGCATGTAGCCGACAAGAGACTTCTTACCGATCCCGTAGTATTCACGGAACGCTCGTGTGTACGCAGGGTCAGTGTTGTTGATCGCATCCTCAGCCAACTTCACACGGTCAGCCACCTCCTGAGGGGACACGTCCTGACCGATCAGGTTGTTCAAGTCGTCCTGCTCCCAGAACTTCTCTGGGATACCAGCAGCCGTGAATATCTGCCGGTACGTGTCCTCCAACTGAATGATCTGGCCTTCGTTCAGGTAACTCATCCCGTTCTTCTCACGGAGTTTCGTAGCCGCCCCGAACCGCTCACGCCACGTGCCAGTCTCACGGAACGCCTGCGTCACAAGAGCAGGATTCTGCAACTGTGTGTACGTCAGACCCTTGAGAAACTGCATCACCTCGCCGCGCTTGAACCCGTACTTGGTCAGGGTGTCGGCATACTCGGCGTAGGCAGCGGCACGCTCACCCGGGCTAGACCACGTGTTAGTTGACGGGGGCGCGGCAGCCTGCACATCAGGCTCATTACCACGCGGAGGCTTAGGCGTCTTCGGTGCCTTGTGCGGGCTGTCGTTACTCGGCTTAGGGGTGTTGCTCACAGGGTAGGCGCGTGACTCAGAGTTGTACTGGCGGTAGCGTCCCGGCCTATCCGCCAGCACACGCCACGCACTCATCGCACCCTGGTGTGCCTGCTCACGGGCAGCCTTCTTAGCCGCCTCACGTGCCTGCCTCTGCGCTCGGACAGCCTCAGCCGCAGCATTAGCCCTGTCGTTCAGAGACACCGCAGGTTGTACGTACACCATGACTACAGCCCCATCTCACTGAGCATCGAGTTGATCGCAGACCCGTAGGACTGATACGCGTTGTTCGTGTACTTCCACCTCGGGTCACTCGTGACCTGTTCCTGAAACTTCCAGATAGGCTGACGGATCGGGTTACCGGCATCGTCGCGTGCCTGTAGCGCTTGCTTCACAATCGGGTCGTCCATACCGATAGACCCAGCAGGCATTTCAAGCAACGACGCAGCCATGTCCACATACGGAGAGGCAATGTCCTCAATCGTCATGCCCTGATCCAACTCGTCGCTGAACTGCGGGTACATCGTCTTGACGTACTGATCGCGGATACGCTCAAGCACCGACTCGGGTGTGTCCTTACCGTTCAGCACACGGCGCTGTTGACGTGCAATGAAGTCGTCGCTGACCACAATCCCGTTCTTCGACGCGTACTGTTTGATAAGCCCCGGCACCTCATCGTCAAGCGCCATGATTTCTGACTCGGTGATCGGGCGACCGTAACGTGCACCCTGCTCCACGCGGGAAGCCGTAGCATCCTGCCACGTCACCCCCGTCATGTTCGCCTCAGTCATGGCAGCCTGCATCACCGAAATGTCGTCGGCAGTGATCGGGCCTACGAAACTCTGCGGGTCGTAGAACCCACCAAGCCACATCGCCTTCCGCCACTCAAGACGTTCCTTGTTCCCCATGTTCATCAGCGTGGTGTACGCGTCGGCATCCTTGTACAGAACTTCCCGGGCACCGTCCTTCGTGTTCACGTAGTAGCGGGTAACCCCATCGTTACCGACCACGGTGGCGACAGCCTTTGCATCCCGCATGTCGTCCACACCCAGATAGCCTGAAGGCTCGGGCTTATCGTCCTTCGTGGCGGCAGCCTGAGCCTCGGTAGCCCCCTGCACTGCCTGACCGGCCTCGGTAGCCGCACGTTGCGCCTCAGTCACAGCCGTCAACCCCTCAGTGAGTTGATCCTTGCGCTGACTGTGACCCCGCCCGTCCATGTAGTTAGCCGCCACAGCCGGGGGGATCATCCCCAAGCCCCCGAAAGGGGCGAGGCTAAGCGCGTTAGGGGCTAGGCCCATGATTGTTTCAAGGAACGACGGGGGAGCGGAGTCGGCAGTTGCCTGCTCCACAGTCTGTGCAACGTCAATCGTCACTTGTCAACCTCCCACATCAAAGTGCCACGCCAAATCGGGATGAACTCGGGGAACTCCACGCACAAGTCCTCCCCCTGTTGACGTAGATAGGCGCGGAGAGGCGCATCCCCCTCACCATCCAACGACCCGCCATCAGCCTGAGCCTTAACCAAGTCGTAGTGCATGAGGTACGACTGCAACGCCTTACCTGTCGCCGTGTTACGCAACGTCGGGTTAGTGAGGGCAGCATCAATCTGCCGCCTCAAGTCCTCACGGCGGCTAGTGTCAGCCCCGGCACTCACCGCAATCTGGTAGTCCTTACCGTTCTGCAACTTGGAAGCCTCGTACTGAGTCTCCGTAATCTCCCCGTTAATGAACCGCTGTTCAAGTTGAAGGTCGGCTACCGCCTTCGCCTTCTCGTTAAACCGTGCCGCCCAATCCTCGGGGCTAATCAAACGGTTCTGCCCAGACTCGGTGAGCATTCGCTGATACTGCTTGCTACGCAGTCGCATGACAGGATCGCCGTTCATGTCCGACGACGGGAAGAAGTACCCCATCACGTCGTACGTCTTGTCAAACAACTCCTGATTGTCGGCAGCGAACTGATAGCCCTCGTCGTTGGCAATCGGAACACGGTCACGCATACCGATCAGGTAGGCGATACCCTGCGGCCCGTACTTGTCCACGAGGTAGGCGTAGCCTGCACCCACACTCCCGGTGCGTTCCACCTCAGCGTTGAACTCGTTAGACAGAGAGGCAAGCCCAATCAACTCACCATTCTTGTCCTTCACCGTCTTAGGGATGCTCGTCCCGCCACGCAGCAGAGCGGCACGCCACAGGTTACCTCGGTACAGGGCCATAGCAAGCGACTCTGCATCACGGGTCAGGGCAGGAACCTTGTCCTCAAGGATGTACCCGTTCTCGTCAAGGTACTTCTCGGGGTCGTTCGCCACCAACGCCATGACAGCGTTGCCCATCTGCGCCTGAACGTCCTCTTCGGCGGGGATCAACTCGCGCACGAACCACGGCAGGTTGCCCTCAAGGATGTTCTTGTCCTGAGTCACGTCCCCGGTCTGCATGGCAAACCACCACTTACGCAACTCGGTGGGGATCGTGACCACGCGGCGGTCGATCACCGATGCGGGGAACGTCACCCCCGGCCCGACACCGGGAAGCGGCTCACCGAAGTTGAGCGGATTCCAGCGGTCAACACGCAGGTTCACGAACTGCTCAAAGTTTGGGTTAGCCTTGCCACCCATCACCTTCGCCAGAGCACTGTCCACGATATGAACCGGGTACCCAAGGTAGGGGATGCTGACGTTCCGGTTGCCCATGTCGTCAGTCCAGAACAGCGGCTTGCTCGGGTCGTCGTCCCGGTCCACCCCCGGCATAATGTCGTAGGCCACACCCGACTCTTCGGTTTGTGCGGTACGTAGCAGACGCAATGCGTTGGCAGACTTCTTCGGGTTGAGCACAGCCGCCTTCATGTAGACGCGTGCCGCGTTCACCCACGACTGAATGAAGGGGAGCATGATAGCGAGGCGTTGCGCCCCGGCGTTACGTCCACGGATACCGTACGCCACATCGGACAGTTTGCGGTACGCCGCGTTCTGCGCCGCCTCAGTCACCTCAGCGAGAGTGAACATGCCCTTCTGATCCCCTGACGGCATACCCACCTTCAACGCGGCCACAATCTCGTGGTGCTTCGTGGTGCGCTTCACCCGGGGAATCTGGGCCATGATCCTGTCCCGTGCCACCTTCGCATCAGCAGGACTCAGCAGAGACACACGCTTCGCAGACTCCAACAGCACCTCGTCACGCAGCATCGGTGCCTGGCCAAGACGCTTCTCAGCATCCCCGGCGTGCCCGAAGAACCACGACAGGACACCCTCGTAGAAGTCTTTGATCGCAGCCTCATCGGGGTTAGCCATGTGTCCCCGGTATCGCACCGCGTACGGTTGCGCGTCCTCCGGTACACGGCGCACCACACTCGCCAGCAGATTCTCCACAGCGTTAGGCTTCGCCACATCCAACTTCACAACCTTGCCGTCAGGCAGGGTAATCTCCCGAATGAACGGTTTGCCCTTGCCGCTCAACGCCTTGTCAGCCTTACGCGGCGCAATGGTGTGAAGGTAGTGCGCCCACTGTGCCTTAGCCCGGGCGATCTGCCGGATGGTCTGCATGACAGGCGCGTCGAACTGTCCCGTCAAGTCGTGCACACGGTTGTAGACACTCGCAGCATCATCATCGGCCCACAGGAACGAGTGAAGTTTGTTGCGATCCTGAGCGATCTGCTGCAACAGGGGAATGTGCTGGCGTTTCGTCTGCGCTGAGTCGATCAGTTTGTGGAACAGGTCTTGACCCGGGCCACTGTAGTAGTAGTCCGTAACCATGTCCTCGCGTGACGCGTACACCTTGCCTGTGCTGTTCGCCCACTCGTCAACATGCTGCGGGGTTTCCCCAAGCATCACGTCGAACACGTCTTGAAACATGCCGTCCCCGTACTTGCCGGGGGTCATGTGGAACATGAGGGTCTGTGCCCAGCCACGGTCAAAGTTGTCTTTGCCACGGTCGATCTTCTGCCACCCAAGGTCAAGCATGTGGGAGTCAGTCTGCGAGTTACGTGTGGCGAAGTCACGGAACTGATGCCGCAACAGGTGTTGCCCAATCGTGGTGTCGTTCAGGTCGTCAAGCACACCCTGTAGCGCCGACATTTGCGCCTCACCGAACATCGGTGTGCCGTCAGGGTTCGTCGGTGCCGACCGCATAATCTTGTTCAGCGTCTTGACGATGCGGGTGTCCCCCGTGTACGTCAGGTGCGCTGCGATAGCCATAGTCTGTAACGGCGAGGTGAACAGGTTGGTGGCCCCGATAGCCATAGCACGGCCACCGGAGTCGGCAACCTGCAACAGCATGTAGGCGGGTCGCATGGCAAGGTACAGCGGACGCAGGTACAGGTCGAACCAGTCGTTGATCGCCGTAGCGGTGTTGACAGCCTTACCCTTGGCTGTGAGTTTCCCTGTCTCTTCGATCACGTTGAACAGTTTGCGAATGGCCTTCGTGTCCATCATGGCGACGTTGCCTGACAGGTCAGAGGCGGCGTGGATCAGACCGGCGTAATCTTCGTTGAACGTGGAAGGATCATCGGCCAGCCCCACGATGAGGCTCTGCATTCCACGGTTCATGCGTGCACGAATGTCAGCGTCCCGTGCCTCTTGCGTGATGTTCTTATCGAACGTCCACCGCATCTTGTCCGTCCACTGTTTCTGAACGGTGCTGTCCATCGAATCCCAGCCCGGGATGCGGTGAAGAAACTCGTTCTGTGCCTCAATCCAGACACGCTTCTTAGCCTCAGCGGTGGGGGCCATAATCATCTGCGACAGGTAATCGCGCCTGAACTCTTCCCACCCCTCAAGGCTCTTCTTACGTCGGTACGTCATGGACGCACCCTCAAGGATGAAGTCGCTTAACAACTTCACAACAGAGTCGGTATCCTCAAACCGTGCAAGGTGCGAGTTAGGCACACCACCCCGGGACAGGCTCACGACACGGCGCATGAACGCCGCACCCGCGTGACCCGACTGCCCGTGCTGAACACTCCACCGTGCGACACGGTTAGAGGCGCGGGTGATCTTCCCGTTCAGCACCCCGTTGAACAGGATCATTAGTACCTGATGCGGGTCTTGCACACCGGCCAAACCACGCAGCGTGTCGGCACCCCACAGGGGGAACAGGTCGTACAGGTCGGCAGGGTTGTTCGTGCGTGCAATCAGTTTCGCAATGTTGTCGAAGTTGCCGCCGACAAGACCCTTGATCGCCTTGCTGATATCCGCACCCTTGCTGTGCAGCCCGTGGTAGGCGTGCAGCATGGCAACGAAGTCCTCGGGGTCAATGTCGGCCATGTTGTGCCCTGCGGCACGGTACGCATCGAGCAGTTGCTCAGTCGCCTCAAAGTACGACTGCACCGTTTCGTCCTCTAGAGCGGCAGCGTTATGTGCGTACTCTGTGGCACGACGCGCATCCTCGGGGTCGGCATCGAGCCGTTCTGCTGAGTCACGGATCGGGGAGGGGGCAGCCTGCTCACCGACTGCGGGGATGCCTCCTAGCGAGGGAGTGTCCTCACTGCGTGGCGGTGTGGTGCCGTCGTCGGTGACACGTTCGCCGCGAGGTTTCGTAGCCAAGTCAGCGCTGTCACGTGCCTTTGCTGCCACTACCTCCGACACCTCTGAGCCAGCGTGGAAGTTTCCTGCGTCGTCCCACTCGATAGGGAATGACCCCTTAGTGGGGGTATCGGCCAGGGTGACGTTGATACGTTCGATGCGCCCACCAGCGGCGACGTACGCCTCATCAAAGCCCATCAACTCATCGCGGCGCAACCGCATCATTTCGGCTTTGTCTAAACCATCGTCAATGAACCGTAGGCCCACAAGCGTACCGTCGTCGTTGACTAGGAACAGCCCACGCTCGTGCGCCATTTGAATAGCGGTGGCATCATCAATGTTGGCGGCGAACTTGGTGTTGCTGAAACGAGTAGAGTCAGGCGGGTTTACGCTTGTAGCGTTGTTCTGATCCTGCACACGTAGGTAGGTGCCGTCTTGCTGGCGGGTGTAAACTGACCCGTTAGATGTGGTGAAAGAAGTGGCCTCATCCTCAATGTCGTACTGTGCGCCCATACGTTCCGCAGCGGCCCGGGCCTCCTGCTCAGTGGCACCCTTCGGGTCAACCTCCAACTCGCGCAACACCGCGTTGTCAGTGGCGGCAGACGACTCCTTCACCACCTCATCCACCGTGGACTCTAGGCGGCGGTAGTCGTCAATGTCGG
>Ga0268298_10003688_pt1 | contig 15457 bp, 10 predicted proteins | sample WWTPWeurt_MetaG_FD_194462 | JGI IMG/M metagenome (GOLD analysis project Ga0268298, IMG submission 194462) | Activated sludge microbial communities from WWTP in Nijmegen, Gelderland, Netherland - WWTP Weurt | ecosystem: Engineered > WWTP > Aerobic digester > Activated sludge | place... | reverse complement strand
AATCTGGATTTTAACGGGAGGGCAGTTTTTGGGTTCAATCTTTACAGTCTGTATAATCACGCCATTAACATATTCAGGAAGAAGAGCAATTTATATAGCATTAAATTTCGTTTTGAACTTTCTTCTTCCCAAAGTAGGTCGTTTGATATACATAAAAATACCAGCGCAGATAAGCAGGCGCCCATTGAAAAACAAGGAATCGGCTGGCTCCTTTGCTGCGTTCAAACCATTTTGCAGGCAACTCAGCTACCTTCATCCCAAGACGATGACACTTAACCAGCAATTCAAAACTATACGTAAATCCTTCGGTCGATTCAATACGAACTTTTTCCAATAATTTCCTAGAAAATAAGCGAAACGCATTGGTGGCATCATGCGCAGGGAGGCGCCCCAAGTGAAAAAGCGTAAATGATACCGCCCTCACAAGAAAAGCTTTGGGCCATGGACAGTTAATCATTGACCCTCCGGGAATAAACCTACTTGCACACACAATTTCATTGCCCTGCCAGAACATTTCGGCCATTTTATCTATAAGACCGGCATTGTAATCATCGTCAGCCATATATGAAATGACCGCAGGAGCGTCGCTAAATCTAATACCAGTCATGACAGCACCGTGAGCAAATCTGCCCTCATTTTTAACGTACAAAATCTCAAATCTGCTCTGTACATTCTTCAATGCAAGCAGGGTATCATCATCATCACGGTCATAACAAATCAGGACACGAATCGGGGTACGAACCTCGCGTTCAAACGCCTCAATCAAGTGAATAATATTTTCACCTTCGTTATAAACCGGGATCAATACATCAATGTACGCCGATTGTGTCTTGTTCATTTTGGTTTCTGGCTGAGAATAAGAGACTGCTGCCCAAAGAAACGCCATGCAAACCTTATACGTAGATATATTCGAATCAAAGCGACCGACTTGGGAAGGCGGCTCTTGGTGGTGTAAGGAAGGAAGCGCTCTATCACTTCCGTTACTTGAAATCCATTGATCTCCAATGCTTCAACGAAGGCCCGGTCATCTATGGGCGTCACATGATCGAAGAACATCCAATAATCTTTCGCACAAAATCGGATATTGGGCTGCAAAACCAAAAACCTACCACCAGGCGCCAACACCCGGAATACTTCTCGAAAAGTTTCAACGATTTCTTCACGGGTCAAGTGTTCAAACAAATTACTGGCAAACACCAAATTAACCGAATCATCCAGAACGTCTGTCATCTTGGTGGTGCTATTCAATGCAATTTCAACCCCCTCTGCCACATGGTTTTTGACATCGGGGTTGATATCTAAGGCAGTCTTTTGTTTTGCCTGGATGTTATTAATAAATTCACAATAACCCGCGCCTATTTCAAGCACGTGAAAATTCGGAGAGATATATTTTTGAAAGAAATCTCGGCAAAGAACCTTCCACATTTCTCTTCGGAATTGCAAGTCGGGGGTAAAACGTCGAGCATAGATGCTTTGGACATCCATAATTAGATACCTCCAATTTCAACTTGCTCTCTCACCCAAGGGATGATCTCGTCAAGCGCATTGCTCAAACTTGTTTTAGCCTCAAAGCCCAACACTCGCCTTGCCTTTTCCACCGACGGGACCCTTTTTTGAACATCATATTTAAACGGAGTATCACTCACATAGTTAAATGGTGCCTCTCCATTTATTTTCTTCCAAATTAACTCTGCCAAATCAAGAACAGTGGTCGAAACACTGGTGGAAATATTGAAGTCTTCATTAAGAGCTCTTTCATCTTCAATACAAATTCGAATTCCCTCTGCCAGGTCGCCGCCATAGGTGTAATGCCGAACTTGATTACCACTCCCCAAAATATGCAGCGGATCCTGTCCTTTGATTATTTTCTGAACAAGGTCAGGCACAACATGGCTCATGGCAAGTTTCACATTACCTGAAAGCACCTCTTTATCACTAATAGCACGCTTCTCACCTATTCCGACACAATTAAACGGGCGAATGATCGTATATGGCAGTTTATACTGTTCCCAAGCACCTTTTGCAAAGTACTCTGTAGCCAGTTTCTGAAATCCATAGGTAGAAAGCGGAGGAGGACAAGTTAACTGATCTCCTTCTTCTGTCGGAAAATGGTCGGTGCTTTCAAATACCATGGACGAAGACATGACATTGATTTTTTTCAAGTGTTTATTGTTGAATGCCCAAATGGCAGCATCAAATGTGGAGGCAGTTATCCGCTCATTCTCAGCCAGCAGGTCGTAAGCATACTCATGGAACATGGAAATACCGCCGATGATCGCCGCCAATGCAACGACCTGATCGCAATCTTCGACCAAGTCTTTCATCAGAGAAACATCCTTGGCATCTCCTTCAACAAAATGATAATTGGGATGCTGATCGTAACTCTTTTCAACTTTTCCATACTTCGAATAATTATCAATACCATACACGGTATGACCCCGATTAAGCATTTCTTCAACCAAGTATCCAGCAATAAAACCTGCCGAACCTGTTATTAAGATTTTCATTTAATTTATCCTTTAAAAAAGTGTTCCTTGACCCAAAAAGCCCCAGACATCCACCACTGGGCGTCCCTTTGTGTCAAGTTCTTTGTATTGTCTATGAGGTGCGCAAAGGATCAAAATATCGCTTTGATCGATCACTTCATCAAGAGGTCTTAAGTCGCCATCATTTTTCACATAGGGATCAGTGGTGAGAACCCTTTTTGCTTTGAAAGCCAAAACCTTCTTCATTTTATAACTAAGAGATGTTCGTGGGTCATCATTATTAGACTTAAAAGCCATGCCTAATAAACCGATGGTCATATTCTTCAGGTCATGCTTAATGCTTAATCTTTCGGCGATATAAAGAACAAGCCCCTCATTAACATTCATTGCAGCCTGCCCGAGAAAGAATTCGTTCTTGGCAAAAGAGTTTAACTGCATCGTATCTTTAAATAAGCATGGACCAGCGGCAAACCCTGCACCTGCCAGCCCATCAAGACGCGGGTAATGATATTTCACGCCATGCATTACCCGTTCATAATCCACCCCGGCAGAAGTGGTGATCATATAAAATTGATTGGCAATTGCAAAAGTAATATACCGATACGCATTTGAAAATAACTTTGAAAACTCACCTTCCATTGGCGATAAGCGGATAATCTCAACACCAATGAGTGTAAAAAGGTCAACTGCAGACTGCTCCGCTTCCGGCGTCGTTCCACAAACGATTTGCGGAAGATTCATTATCTCTTCAATTGCCTTTCCCTGCACAACCCGTTCGGGACAAAAAGAAACCAAAGGCGCTTTATCCTTGGATCGTAACCATTGTGAAAGCCAATCTGTTGTTCCGGGAAAAACAGTGGATCTAAGCACAAGAAGTTGATCATCGTGAAAGTACGGTAAAAGCTTCTCGAACGCAGAGGTGATCATCTTAAACTCCGGATTCAAAAACTCATCAACTGGAGTTCCGATAGTGATCACTATATTCTTCGATTGCGAAACAATCTCAGGTTGACTGGAAAGCGTCAAGTTTCCAACAGCAAGCGATTTTTTCAGCAACGGCTCAGCCCCTTCTTCCATAAAAGGAACCACGCCATTGCCTATAACATCTAATGCCTGCTGGCTAATATCATAGATAGCTACATTTAATCCCTTTTCAGCAAACACCAAAGCAAAAGGCAATCCTATATGTCCCGCCCCACCCACAACGCATAAATCATACTTATATTCGGCCATTTTATTCCTTCCTTGATTAACTATTTAGTATCAAAGCTATTATCAGTCACCGGACAGATACAGACGATCAAGAATAAGCTACGCGACAAAATGTTATTTTTATTGTCTTACACTTTTGGGGCGAGCTAAAATACACAAACAGTGCGGATTTCCAGCCTTTTAACCAACTACCGTCGGAATTCAACCACGTTTGCAACTCTTTATTGAGAATTTATTGTAATCAACTTTTAAAATTAGTGTTGAGTTAATGAACTATTTGGAACACCCCTGGCATAACTTCAATGGTGGATTTATAACAGTTCAGAACCCTTGTAAGGTTTGATTGATAATTTGGATCTGCCAATACCACCAATTCAAAATTATCATCTCTTATTAATTTACATATCGGTTTCCCATCGTCCTTCGGAGAGAACACCATGGATTTTCTTTGGATTAGATAAGGGTAAGTGGGTGACCAATCGTAATCCACAATAACTACCCATTTATCTTCAGGGACATAAGCCTGAACCTGCTCTGCCCATACCTTCTTTTCGATCCATTTGGCAGTATCAGCTTTTTGAACATTAGAAAGTGATGTATGATCTCTATAGCCAAAATAAACAAAAAACACCAACCAAGCGAGAAAAAACAACCTCAAAGGAGGATAGATTTGCTTCCTTAACTCCCAATATAAGGCCATGCCATACGCCGACAAAATAGAAATAGAGACAGTCCAAGCAATAAAATAATAAATATGCTGATATAGATTTAAAAATACCCCAAAGGTTAGTATGATACTCAACCCCATTGCCAAATAAAAAAGAGAGGCTTCATTATCATGTGCTCTCTCCTTGCTGTGTATTAATCCAGCTGCTGAAATACCACCAAACACTGCGAACATCAGCAATCCATAAGGCGCAATCCATCGCAAACCATCCATTAGATATCTCTGCCAGACAAATTGATCTTTTCTTAAAGCCAGGGACCCAAAATTCCATGCTGTGAGCGACTCGGACGTTAACCACTGAGTAAAAATAGAAATTGACTTGACATTATCCGAATGACGAGTCCACAAATAGCCAAGAATCAAAGGTACCATACCGATCAACGCAAGCGAAAACCAATATCCTTTGTGTAGCAATATCTTTCTTATTATCAAGCGCCAGCTCGACAACCCATTTAATTCAGCTTCAAATTTTTGAAGAATATCCTTTAGCACGAAAGCCGCGATCGGCACAATAACAACCGGCACAGTTGTCGGTTTAACCAGCACAGCAAGGCTTCCGCTTAGGATGGAAAATAAAATCAGGTAGCTCTTTTGAGGATACTTCAGCCAAAGAAAAATAAAATAAAAATACGCAAGGGAAAATGAAAGGGCGGCATAATCTATTAATGGCTCTGTACTGTAATAAATATTATAGGGAAGCCAAAGAAAGAGGGTTACGGATAAAAATGTTACCTTTTCATCCTGAAATATTTTTTTACACAGCAGATACAAAAACAATGCCGTCAAATAAAAATAAAATAAAGCAGCCAGCCTGCACGAAAAAGCAATATCTCCAAACCCAGTTTTGGAGATTACCGCAGCAGTTGCTTGAAATAAAGGAAACTCAAACGGAATCTGCCACGGGAGTCCATAAAGCGGCGTCTCATAATTTATTAGATCAATTCCTTCCTTATTGAACCAAAATGCCGTTAGTTCTGTTTGATTTGCCCGCCACCAGCTGGATGAGCTTTGCAAGCCAGGAATGCGTACCACCACCGAAAGCACAAGAGAACTTCCCCATAGCAAATACCAAAAATACTTGTATAACCTCGAGATCATGTTTTCTCCTAGGACAGGTGTTAAATTGCCATGGGGTAAAGACTATCAAGCCGGCTTGAGAAACAACAACACTTGGAATGGGTCTATGTCATTACACTCAACATATTCAATTTTCCATTGAGGATACTGCCTGACAAAATAAGAGAGAGAAATCGATGTATCGCCATAGGTAATATCTCCATCGATAGGAGCCCGATTATGCGGAGTGAAAGCATAACCCACCTGGTCATGTACTGCGATCATTTGAGCAGACAGCCTTCCTTGGTCGTGATGAAGCCAATATTCTTTAGGACGAATAGTGATCAGGAGCATCCCATCGTCGGCAATATACTTCCTTAATGTATCAAGAACGATCGCAGCGGTCTTCTCACTTAGGTGAGTAAAAACCGAAAAGGCGAAAATCAAGTCGAATTTACGATCATAAGGCAAAGATCTGGGGACATAATCGGAGATCGCCAGATTTCCCTTGACACCATTTTGATTACAAATCTTGATCGACTCATCCCAAGGATCTACCCCATAAATATCCTCGACAGAGCCATATTTATACAAAAGACGAATTATTCTTCCCCAGCCGCATCCGTAATCCAGAATGCTGGACTGATCGATCTTCTTGCCAGTTACAGCCGCATACCCGAATACCATAGTCTTCACAAACGCCAAGGTTTGATTTAATAAGGTTTCTCCATGTGTCCCGGTCCAGTTGCGCTGTACCTGTTCAGACGGCATGGAAGGAAAATATTTTTTAATATTCTCATATTGCCCAGGAACATCCAATAGCAACTTTCCAAATACATCCAATGGGATCTTTCGAAATAGCCCAGGCACCTCCGAAGGGTGAACTTCTTTCATTTTTTCATTGATCGACTTCAATTCTTCTTCAAATAATGACAACATATTTTCCTCACGATTTCCTTTTCTAGTTTGAACATATCGCTTGATCTTTCTTAAGTAATATTTAAGCATCATTTCCTCAAAAACATTATCCTTCCAAATCCATGATGACCATGTAAAAAATGCATATTGAACCAGCCAGTTTTTCAGAAGGTCTTGTGCACAACAGGGATGGACTTCAGTTTTATCATGATTCTGCTGAAGCAAACAATTGCATGCCTCGAAGTTTCTTTAAAACCCAGCTTCCCAAACGCATACCTGGCTTTTCTACCGCATGATAAGTAAAATAAGATGCAATTGTAAGCAATACCAACGTCAAAAGGAAGCACAATGAATATTTGACGGTGAGGGGAATAGGCATTTCATATACATAACGATACACTGGAATAAGCGCAAAAACTAGCGACGGGTGATTCAGGTAAACCGAATAACTGATCTCTCCATAAAAACTGGTAATCCGGTTTACAAGAATTCCAAGGGGGAGGATAGACAATCCGACAACCAAAGCACCATAAATAACTGCCTGCCAGTGTTTAATTTCAAAAAACGCACCCAAACGACCGTCCTGCATAGCAGAATAACCATATAAACCAATTGACAAAATAAGCACCCCCCAGCTAATTGAAATGGATTGGTTTTGGACATAGCGCTCATAAGCATAATAAATAAAGATCCCGAAAGCGAACGCGGGGAGGTGGTGAAAAAAACTAATATCAATGAACGAGGACACTATCGAGTCATCCAAATGCAAATATGATTTTGCCAAATAAGAGAAAACACTTGAAACCACCAAGGATAAAAAGAAAAATCCAAGAGACTTCCATATATCATCAACAAAATAGTAGATCAGTGGAAAGAAAAAATAGAACAACATTTCAACCCCCAAGGTCCAGCTAGCCCAAACAAAACCGGTCTCTTTCCCCGGGAATAAATTGAACAAAAAAGACATGCTTAAAATTACTGTGCCTAGTGATTGGGTTACTCCAAACCAAGCCCTGTCTCTCAGCCAGGTTAACACAACCCAAAAATAGAACAGGGGAACAATTCGAAAGAGCCTTCGCACATAAAAGCCCAAAAGCTGCTGAGGTTCCTGACTGCGAAGGCGCATTGACATCGTCAGTGTGAAAGCGCTTACAACGAAGAACAAGGTTACCCCGCTTCCGCCTACAAGGACGAGTTTCCACATCCAAACAGGCGCATCCAAATTGGGACGGGGGATATAAGCCAGATGATACATAAGTACAGAGAGGGCAGCCACGCCGCGTAGTGATTCAATAAAGGACAGCCTATTTTGTATGGAAGAAGAGTTATTCAATATATATTACCTCGCTGGTCTCTCTTTTTTTATCTCGAGTAGTCGTCACTGAAAGAAATTTTTTATTTATTGCCAGAACCGAACAAATCCCCAACTGTCGATTCTGGCAAAATTTCTTATTGGTTCCACAGACCAAATATTTTTTTGTCAGGCAGAGAGTGGACAAGCCGGTTTTCGTCTAAAAAATTTCTATACTCCGCAAACATTCGGGAGTATTCAACATGGTATTCCTCATAATCAAGCGAAAGATACAGGGAGTAAATATCGATATTCCGGACATCCCGAACATCTGCATGCGGGATTTTCAATAGTTCGCACATTTCCTTTGTTCGCGTATCATGCACAAACATAAAACTTGGCACGCCCGCCAAAAGACCGATCAAACAACCATGAAAACGGGTTCCAATCACCAGATCGTTCTTTTTGATCTCAGTCATCCATTGTTCGATATCAAAATATGCAGTCATTTTGTTCTTTACAAATTCTACAAACGCTTCCTCAGCGGCATCTTCAAGCCCATACAATCTCATAAGATGCCGAACAACATCCTGCCCAAAATCAGCACCATCCAACGCCATTTCCATGAGCACACTTTCATTTTGCAGAATGTACTTATATCCACTTTGAAAGGATAACTTAGCAAGGGTCTCTTCCACTCGTTTTGCCGCAACAGGATCCACCGAATGGTCCACGACATTAGCAGAACCATTTACAGACACCTTTAGCTTTGTATTCTTGTTGTAAAACAGTTTCTTTCGGATCTTTATTTTCGGACTACAACTCCAGTACATGGATGGGCAGCCGATCGCTCTTACATTCTTGATGCCGATATCGTTCAATACTTGAGCTGTGTAATGACCGCGAACCCCCAGCGTTGCACTTCGTTCAGATATGATCCGCACAAAACGTTGGGTTCCTTCCGGGATATTTATCTTTTTGTCGTAGCTCGGCGCCTGCGCACCCAGACCAATAATGGTCACTGGCAATTGCACTTCATCAAGAAATTTTGCGTGACTTCCAAAATCAAAGCCTTCAAATAAAAAATTAGAAGCGCCGATAACGATCATGTCATAGTCTTCTTCAATTTTTTTCTTATCAAAGGTGCGTAGCGGCTGAGATAGAGTCTCCACCCCAAGCTGCTTATGCAGTGCATTTCCTATCAATAAATTACCCGAGTTACCGCCTGCACCAGGCAGAAGAGCAGAAATTGTATCTGCGGTGTTTGCCGGAACATGATAGCGGGGTCCAATATAAAAATATCTCATACACTCCTTAAGTGCAGGTAACACCACTTGAGATTCCAAACTACTGTTTATATTTAAGAATTCAAAATAATTTTGACGATGATAAAACCAGCGACGCAACGTTAAAAATAAAATTTAAACCCAGAACAGATAAGAAATTACTCCTTAATCTTTCTATAAAAAAACCAAAAAACTCGAGAACCCCATCGGAACACTACAGGCGGGCAAATCAACCTAATTAACTCAATAATTTTTCTCTTGAAGCTTAAATTGGGTTGAGGCAGAGGCTCAGATTGAGCAGGTGCCAACTCCACAACCATAGCTTCAGGTTGTGATTTAGGCGATAATTTTTCAAACAAATTCCGCAATTGAGGAGGCTGCTCAAATTTCCAATTCAAATATGCTTTTTGTTGCCACTCTTCAAACTCAGCTACAAAGCCATTGAATTCGCGAGGAAAATCCCCTTTAAAACCAATCCCAACCACTGTATGGGGAAAAACCTCCTCCCCTGCATATCCAACAAATGAATTTTCAAAAGGCTTTAAAATCGATCGAAATGCTTCTGGCGTAAAACGCCAATAGTCATTAGGGTGATCGTGAATATGCCAAAGCATTACACTACTAATCACTGCAATTCCACCAGGCTGAAGAACACGGTAAATTTCCTGCATCGCCAAATGGGGATGCTCTACATGCTCAAGGGTATCTAAACATAAAATCGAACCAGCAGACTCAGAAGGCAGGTCAATTTTATGCAAATTTAAAACAATATCTACTCCCGGACCATGACGCATATCTGTACCAATGTATTCTTTTCCTAAAAAAAATGGACGAAGGTCGGCCAGTTTTTCCTGTCCCGGAACCTGAAACGCGCCAAATTCATAAATTGGCGAAGTTGTCGGGAGAGTCCTCGATACCATTGCAACAAATTCTCTTACAGACGTTCTCATAATATTCTCCTAGTTACCCACAATAATTAATCCATACACTGCATTACCTGAGCAATCCTCTGAACACAACTTATTTCGTATGCGTCCACTTTTTGGCAAAAAACTTTAACTCTTTCTCGGTGTAAAAATGGCGGGCAAATTTCGTGTTGTACAATCGTTGAACATACTCAACAGGCAGGGGTAATTTCTTAAAATCCTTGTACACTTCTGAATATTCTTTTTCTTCACCAATATTTACACTATGTAAAACAAAATTTTCAATTCCAAGAAAATTAAGCATAGCGGGTTTAACACATCGTCCTAAATCTTCTAAACGAAGAATCAACAAATCTGCTTTTGCAGACCCGGAGTATATTTTATACCCCAAATCATAAGGAAATTTTTCAGCATAAACATCAATATTAAAAGACGGTATTAGCTTGAGTTGAGCATCAAACCAATATTCCGGCCAATCGTGAATGGCATCCAAACCTAGAAAAAATTCCATCAAATAATTTACATCAAGGTTGCCCTTATGATATTTCTCACGCCAATCAGGGATAAAATCTGGCAAATTATGAAAAAAGGTTCCTACATTCCTTGCTACAGGATCGCGCACCAAGGAGACTATATTCCAATACAGCCCATCTTTTCCATCAATTTGATTACGCAGGTTTTCACCCTGTTCTATTGCAGATAAAAAATCAGTCGGATCTACTCTTTGGCTGATCGCCTCCTTCCTTAAATTATCAAAATCGTTCAAGATATGGATGTGATAGATCGGAACTGGCAGTTGAAGATTGCTATAAGCTTTCTTAAGGGATACTTCAACAGATTTTGAGCCAACTTTCCCCATCTGATGAATCAAGACAGGTTTATTCTGAATCAATCTTATTGCATTTCCGCTGCCACTCTCACCAAAGGCAATAACAATCCCGTCTTTTGAAGATCTGTCAGAACGATACCGCTCAATCGCCTCAAAAGCCTCTCCCGGACAGAAATCAAACCATTGCTTACGAAGGTATTCCTCTCGCTTTTCATTGAACTGAGGGTGCAGTTGATAATTATTCTTAATAACTTGTTGAACTTCAAAGTATTCAGTGAAAAACAACTCCACCTTTTTGTTTTTCACTGTCTGGCCAACAACACTTTCTGAATGTCTGCGGTGATAGTTTAATTTTGCAACATCGTAAAAAACAAGCCCACCTTTAATCGCCAAAACGATCAGATACCAATCTCCAGCGACCCGCATATCAACAAGCTTAGCACGGACATCTTCAGAGACATCAAACCTGCGCAACAACACGCTGCTGATATTGAGAATGGTATTTTTCACACCCAACCCATCGTTGATCTCATTTTCAGCAGCAATCTTATAAGAAGAACTCCACTTTGTATGAGACAAAGAGGTCAGGTAATCTGTACCGATATAGTCGCCAACAATAACGCCATTTTCATCAATTACATTTGAGTTTGCAAACGCGAGCTTCACGGCAGGATCGTGGAAAGCCGGCAGAAGCTTCCGCAGAAAATGGGGGTCGCTCAAATCATCTGACTCAGCGATCCAAATAATATCTGAGGAAGACATGTCGATCCCCTTAAGCCACTGAGCAAAAGGAGAGCCTGTGTTACGTTCATTTTTCACCAAGGTGACATCCGCCTTGGTGGAATATCGCTCCAATACCCCAAGGCTTCCATCTGTTGAAGCATCATCCAGCAAGATCACTTCAAAATCACGAAAAGTTTGATTAAAAATACTATCGAGCCGGCTGGCAAGATATTTCTCATGGTTATAGTTAGGCACGATCACAGACACCGCAGGCTTCTTTCCGGCGATCTTCCGGCAGACCGAAAGGATATGCGGGGTAAGGTGATCCACGGTAAATTCAGTCAAAAACTTCTCGCGCGCTCTGGCGCCAAGCCGAACACGCAAGTCGCGGTCATTCTTCAATCGGTCAACAGCAGACGCCATGGCATCAATATCCAATAAAGGAACAACGACACCTGCATCGTCCAGAACAAAGTCTGACATTCCTCCCGCGGTGCGATCAAAGCAGATGATAGGCAAACCACACTCTGCCGCCTCCAACGCCACAAGCGGAAAAGGGTCCTCACGGGATGGGAGGAGAAACAGATCTCCCGCGCTTAAATAATCCCTGACATTTTTCTTCAAGCCCAGGAAAGTGACATGATCGTCCATTCCTTCTTTTCTTAATTCACGAAGATGATCCTTCCATGCCTTTCCGTCTTCATTCAGCTCATCACCGGCAAACTCGCCGATCCAATAAAAATGAAAATCTTTGACTCCCGAATTTCGCAGAGCGCGGGCAGTCTCAATGAACAGATCAGCCCCCTTGCGATAGACCATTCCGATTCCACAACCAAAAACAATTAATTTATCGGGCTCCAACCCAAGACGTTTCCTTGCCTTCTTCTTCTCTGACTCGTCGAGAAATATTTTATCTGCAACGTGCGGAACAACGGCGGAATAAACAGTGGAGATCATCCTAGGCGCAACAGCATGATTCTTCACCAGGTTATCTTTTACTGCTTCCGAACAGGCGATGTAATGAGCACTATGCTTAAGGATCTGTCCGATCGACTGTTTGCCATAACGATCTATGCTCATTTCCATCTCATGGAAATGAGTCAGAATGGGCACATTGAGCCCGCTCAGCACTTCGTAAATCGCGCCTGAAACGACCGTATTGCCATAAATCAGATCAGGAGTGCCTTCACAAAACTGTCGAACAAGGTCGATCAGGTGGTCGTCAGAGCTTGCTCCACTTCGGAGATCACTCCACACGATCGTATCTGCGTATGACTGAAATTGCGGGAGCCACTCCCCGCCATAAAGACAAATGACCTTGAGGCGGATCGAGGTATATTTTTTGAACCAGGCTAACATATTTAAAAGGACCAGCTGCGCACCTCCGCGATTCGCATCGTGCGAAACAAACAGCAATGTCCAACTGGCTTCAGACGAAGTTGAAACACCACCCGATTTACCCGTCAACGCTTCGGCGGTTGCCTGTAAATAAGCATAACCGTACTTCCTATCAGGCTCCAGATAGGTACCTTCAGCCCACTCATTCCATGCGTTAATGAAAACAAATCTTTTGCTTTCAGGCAAAGAGCGCCTTGTATACTCAACGGCATTTTCAAGCCACGCCTTATAAGCAGATGGGGAAGAATTCACAAAAATATGAGAATCTTTTTGCTTACGGGCCGTATTATCCCAGGACGGCATGACGGTCTTAAATACCGTATATTCTCCATATTGTTTATTCATCATGGTTCGAGCGGCCAGCCCATAATCAAATATCCTGCCTCTGAATTCCGGATGCACCCCTTTTAGGTTATGAACGCCGATCTCAGCCTGTCCCAAATGATGTGGGGGGAACTCAATGGCGGCATCGAACCCATACGAACGCGGATCCTTAATGCCAAAGCTTTGAATTACGCCCAGATAGATCTCTCCTATACCCATCCTTCTGCACTCTTCCCGCCAGATTTCCGCAGCTCTTGAGGGATCTGGGAGTAAATTAATGCGGTAAACAAGTAACATGGGCTTCCCATCCACCCGGATGTATCTTGGGTCAAGGAAGTTGGGGGCTATATCGCGAATAAAATGATGATACTCATCTTCAGAATGGACTTGCCCGATCAAAATGTCATTTTCTGCGCCATCCCAGCGCCGCGTCCAATTCTCGTTTGCCCAACACAAACAAAATGGCAGATCCAGGTCAGGGTTGGCAAGGTATTGATCAAGGGGACGCTCCAACAGCCGTTTGCCTGCAAACCAATAATAGTAAAAACAAAAACCATAGACCCCATATTTTTTTGCCAGTTCAACCTGCTGTTCTTGCACTTCCTTTAATCTCAAGTCATAAAAACCCAAATCTCCGGGCAGGCGGGGCTGGTAATGCCCGCTAAAATTCGGAACAGCCTTGGAAACATTTGTCCATTCAGTGAATCCTTTTCCCCACCATGCATCATTTTCAGGAATTGGGTGAAACTGCGGAAGATAAAAAGCAATAGCTTTCACCTGAAGCGAATCCGTCTGGATGGAACTCTGGATGATCGGCACATATTCAGTAGCTGATGAAACAGAAGAAACAGAGGAAACAGGAGACCTCTTTGCTCTTCTAAGTAATGCAGAGAGTTTCCCAAAAACCTTCCGGATCAGAGAACGCAAACCTTCCGTGCGTAAGACATAAAACGCCTTAAATGACGCGCGAATCAACCGAGCCTGAATACTACCCGCAGGCGCAAAAATCTCTTTGATCTGCCGAAGCCGAACAAGGAATCTCCAACCTACACTGCTGAAAATCTCGTTCAGCAAATTCTGGCGCTGATTAATAGCATCGTTCAGTCCTCCGATCGTATCATTCAGACCGCCGATTGTATCTTTCAGCCCATGAATGGATTCGTTCAATTCTTCAATGAGCTTTTCGCGTTCAACGATAACCGCCTGCTTCTCATCCCGCTCAAGGGAGATGGAGCGTATGGTTCGGTCCTTTTCATTGGAGACTGCTTCGGCTACCGCTTCAGAAGAGTATTTTGAGCCAAGCGAGAAGAAAAACTCCCTAAGAGCTTCCGCTTGAGCATCAGTAGCCGAAAAGAACTCCTGCAACACTGGAGGTGGGTTATCTCCAACGCACAATACCCCTAATCCGTGTCCATGTATGAAGTCGAACGCTGGGTATTTGGATTTTAGTTCATCCCATAACTGCCAAACCCCAAAGCCACGCTCACGGACATTAATATCATGAAAGAGCACGATCGCATTTTTACTGAGCTTTGGGCTCCAGGTGTCAAAATCGTGCTTCACTGCTTCGTAAGTATGCAAACCGTCTATATGCAAAAGATCTATCGAGCCATCAGGAAAACTCGAGACAGCATCATCAAAAGTACTTTGAACCAGGCGCGAGAACCCTCCGTATAAGGGATCATGATAAGCGCGCAAATCAGAAAGCACATGGGTATCGTAATAACCGGCATGCTTGTCTCCCTCCCAGGTATCCACTGCATAAGCCCGGGTATCCAAGTCATTCTTCTTAATCGCCTGGCAAAAGGCACAATAAGAGACCCCTGTATGAGACCCCAATTCAACAAAAACTTTGGGACGAAAAGCTTCAATCAAGAACATTGCGAAAGGAGTATGCTCCACCCATGCTGAAATTCCATCCAGACGAAGGGGACGATCAAAACAGGTCGGGTAATCCAGTGGATTCATTATCTTTAACAAAGTCACATCCTTATTTCGCAGCAAGTTGTTATAAAAACGACCTTGTGCCGATCGTCCTTAAAATTTTCAAAGAGAATTCTAACCCAATATAAAGTCACCATCAAGAAGATTTGGATTTTCAAAAAACCTGCCCGATTCTTGAAGGAATCGATCTGTTCTATTAATGCAGAAAGAGGCAAAAGCGCATACTCTTGCCTCTTTCTGCATTGTATCTGTTTATTCGTGTCCTACGGTCTTCCAATGAGGACGCGGGTGATCATGCTCTTCTTGTCATACCACGGGAACCAGTACTCCGTCGTCA
>Ga0268298_10003687_pt1 | contig 15457 bp, 16 predicted proteins | sample WWTPWeurt_MetaG_FD_194462 | JGI IMG/M metagenome (GOLD analysis project Ga0268298, IMG submission 194462) | Activated sludge microbial communities from WWTP in Nijmegen, Gelderland, Netherland - WWTP Weurt | ecosystem: Engineered > WWTP > Aerobic digester > Activated sludge | place... | reverse complement strand
AACGTCGCCTACGCCTACCAGGGCCAGAACGCGCGGCTCTACTGGATCAGCGATCGCCAGAGCAAGCCGGGGCTCTACACGTTCCCGGTCGCGGGCGGCAACGTGAGCCAGGTGCCGCTCACCCTCGAGAGCGGCTGCGCGGTCGCCGACGAGGACGTGGAGCCGTGGGTGACGCCCGACGGAACGCTGCTGCTCTTCAGCTCGCCGCGCCGCGAGCAACCGAACTGCGCAGCGCCCGCGAATTCGGGGCTACGCTCGCTCTTCTACACCTACCTGGATCCCACTACCGGTCAGCAGATCGGCACCGCCAAAGAGCTCACGGCCGTGCGTCAGGGCATCGAGACCGCCTTCTCGAAGCAAGCGTTTTCACTGCGCACGCCCGCGCTGGCGCCGGGCTTTTGCACGCTCTACTTCTCGAGCGACGCGGACTCGACCGGCGGCGTCGACTACGACGTGTTCGGCGCCGCGCGCTGACGCATTCAGAGCGGCAGCACCAAGAAGGCGCGAAGCCCCCACAAGAGGTCCCAGTTCAGGGCCGGGGTACTGGTGTCCTCTTCGCTGGTGGTGAACGGCTTGAAGTAGAAGAACGTGGCGCCGCCGACCGACGCCGCGAGCCCGCCGAGCAGCGTCGGTTTGGTGCGCGTGATCGGGTGCAAGTAGCCTCCGGTCACTTCGCCCTGCGCGTAGCCGATGAGCCAGCCCTTCGGCAAGGTCTCGTTCACCGTGAAGTCGTGGGTCAAGCGCACCTCGCCGATGCCGACCTGGCTCGACACGTCGAGGAAGAAGGCCTCGGGTCGCTGCGGAAAGTCGAGGCCGAGTGCGAGACCCGCGCCGCGCAGTCGCGCGTCGAAGATCAAGTCCGAGAGCACCGCGTCGCCCACGCGCACCATGTAGGGCTTGCTGTATTGGGTGAGACCAATGCCGAAGTAGAGGTTCGGAAACGAGCTCGACTTGGTGGTGATGATGTCGGTCGGGTCGTTGTCGTGGTGGTAGCGGAGGCCCACCACGAACGTCTCGAACGCGCTCTGTAGGCGGAGCGCAGAGCTCGTGGGTGCGAAGGTGGAGAGGTCGTCGTTCTTGCTCGCCGAATACGGGATCACGCGCACGGGCCGCGACGGGGTCAGCGTGCTCTCGAAAGCTCGCGCTTCGTAGCGGATGATGGGCTCGAGCACCCAATCGAAGGGGAAGCCGAAGGCGCCCACGAGCCACGCTGCGGCGGGCGTGGCATTGGCCGCTTTGGCGGCCACGCTGGCGCCTTCCCTGCGCGGCGATGAAATGCCGTTGGATTCGTAGTGCGCGTGGTTGACGGCGATGAAGTAGAGCTTGGCGCGCGCTCCAACCGACCAGGTGAGCGCGTTCTCCGTCGAGACGTCCATTCCCGGGTAGCTTTGGGGGCGCCAACCGCGATAGGCGACGCCCACGGTGGGGTCGAGCTGGAGGCGATTGCCGAGGATGCGGTAGGGAAGGTCCGAACGCTTCGCTGGCGGCGGCGGTGGCCCCGGTGGCGGAGCGGCGGGTCCCGGCGCGGGCCCGGGGCGCGGCCCGTGGTGCGCCGGCTTGGGCTTGGGTTTGGGCTTGGGCTTCGGCTTCTTCGTCCCGTTCTTCAGGTGGTCGTCGACGTGGTGGTCGACCTTGCTGCCGATGGACTGAGCCCCGGCCTCGGGCGCGGAGAGGACCCACGCCACGGCGACGAAACACGCGACCGCACCCCTCGAGCGCATCGGCAGCGTTTCAACCCGATCCGCGCGCGGCGACCTTCTCGGCCGCGCGGAAGTGAAGCTGCATGGAGCCGGTTTCGAGCCGGAGCCCGCGGTCGACCAAGACGACCTCGGCGCGCTCTGCCCCGAGGGCGACGCGCAAGATGGCGTCGGCCCGCTCGGGCACGCAGTCTCCACAGGTGTAGAAGTCGAGCGCCGCATACCCGTGCTCCGGCCAGGTATGGACGGAGAAGTGGCTCTCTTCAATCACCAGGACGCCGGTGACCCCCTGGGGCCGGTAGCGGTGGAACGCCTCTGCCACCACCGTGGCGCCGGCGGCCTCGGCTGCCTGCCGCATCAGCCCGCGCACGGCCTCGAGATCGTCCAAGATCGCGGGATCGCAGCCCTCGTATTCGACGAGCAAGTGCTTCGCGCGAGTTCCGACCACGGCCTAGTTCTACACGACGGCGGCTCGGGCGCAAAGCTCGCTCAGCCGGCGAGCTCCTCCAAACGCCGCTCCACGCCGCGGGCGCTCATGCTGCCTTTGTAGACGTAGAGCCGGCTCGAGGTCTCGGAGCCGAGCAGCTCTTCACTGACCCGGAGGCGGCTCGACACGGCGAACAAGAACGGCACTCCGAACCCACGTTCGGCGAGCTCGATGCGGCGAAACACGGCGTCGCGGCTCCAGAACCCGAGCACCTCGAGGAACACTTCGCGACCCGAGTCGACGTGGCAAAATCGGAGATCCGGTACGCACACACCGAGCCCCGGCACGTCGAACACACGTTCGGCCACGCTCGGTCGCCAGGGCGACGAGAGCCCCTCGAAGTCGGCGATCAACGCTTCGACCTCGGGCGCGAGCTCGAGCTCTCGCGACTCGGGCGTGGTACCTCGGCACGCGTAGCGGAAGCTGAGCCGCTCACGACGGGCTCCCCACGCGAGCTCGGCAGAGAGCCGAAGCTCACGGGCGCTCTCGAGCTCGGGCAAGACCAGCGCGAGCGCGAGTCCGTACTTCGTGACCGGACCGAACAAGCTGCTCGGCCCGTCGATGACGATGCGATACCCGCGCTCCAATCGCTCGATGCGATGAAGCAGCCGGCGAAATTTCAGCTTGGCGAAGAGCGCGCGGTAGTGCACGGGCGAGGCGCACTCGACCTCGGCCGTGACCGACGTCGCACGCAGGAGAACGGCTTGGCGCGCCGCGCGTTCGTAGTCCGCCACGAGTACCTCCGGCGGGAACCGAGGGACCGAGAGCACGCGTTCTTCGCTCCGGAGGTCGGAGTAGATCGCGGCGTCGAGCGTCTCGGGCGCCACGCTCCGGGCGGTCGCTACGCGCTCGAGGACCCGTGCGCGGCTGAAACGTTCGTCGCTTCGCCGGAGCTCCGCCGCGGCGAGAAAGAGCTCTCGGCGGAGCGACGCGACGTCTGCGCTCTCTTGCCCCTCGAAACGACAGGCATCGATGCAGAGCTTGGCGAGTCCCGCTGCGAGCCGACGCTCGCCTGGTCTCGAGGCGACCGCCGCGAGGGCTTCCTCGAGCGCCCCGCGGCGACCCCCTTCGTGGTCCCGGGCGATGCCGAGCACGAGAAGCGCGAGCTCGATGGCTCGGGCGCGGCGCTTGCCGTCGAGGGGCGAGAGCACGAGCTCCCCTGCCTTGCGCCGCGCTTGCACCTGGTCGGGACCCAGCATCGGAACGGAAGTGGAGCAGAGAACCTTCGCGAATTCGAGCCTTCAGCGGTAAGCCGCGTGGTCCCGGCGGCGTTCGCTCGTGCCCGTCTCGCTTGTCTCGGCGCTCACGAGCTCGTAGAGCACCGCCTGCTTGCCCTCGCGCTGGCGCAAGATCCTGCCGAGGCGCTGCACGTGCTCGCGCACCGAGCCCGAGCCGCTGATCACGATGGCCACGTTGGCGTCCGGCACGTCGACGCCTTCGTTCAGCACCTTGCTGGTGGCGACCGCGCCGTATTCGCCCTTGGCGAAGCGCTCGAGGATCTCGCTACGCTCTTTCAGCTTCGTTTGATGCGTGATCACCGGCACGAGGCAGCGGCGCGATACCGTGTAGGCCGTCGCGTTGTCCTGCGTGAAGATCAAGGCGCGATCCAGACGGTGCTCCTCCAGAAGCTGCTCGACGAGCTCGAGCTTGCCTTCCGACGCGAAGGCGATCTCGCGCTGGCGCCGGTACGCTCGCATGGCCCGGGCGCCGTCGGTGTGCCCGGCCGAGCGCATCACGAACTCGCGAAACCCTTGGGGCGATCCCATGCGGATGCCGTTCTTGCGCACGAAGTCCAGATACAGGGCGCGCTCGGCCTCGTACTCTTCGCGCTCGCTCGGACTGAGCTCCACCGTCAGCCGCACGGTTTCGTAGTCGGCCAGGAAACTGCCGGCGATTTCGCCGATTTCGACCCGATGAACCACCGGTCCGATGAGCTCGCCGAGCACCGCCTCCCGGCCGTCGCTTCGTTCGGGCGTCGCGGTGAGCCCGAGGCGGAAGGGCGCGATGCACTGCTCGGCCGCGAGTTGATACGTCTCGCCGGGCAGATGATGGCACTCGTCGAACACCACGAGACCGAAGCGCGCGCCGAGGTGCTCCATCTGCAGGTAGGCGCTGTCGTAGGTGGTGACGGTGAGCGCGGCGACGCTGTGCTCCCCGCCCCCGACCACGCCCACTTCGGTGCCGAACGTGGTGCGAAGGAGGTCGTACCACTGGCGCACGAGATCGAGGGTCGGCGCCACCACCAGCGCGCTTCGCTGCCGATCGGCGATGGCCAGCACCGCGACGTGGCTCTTGCCCGCCCCGGTCGGCAGCACGATGACGCCGCGGCCGCCGGACTTCTTCCAGGCCGCGAGCGCTTCGCGCTGGAACGGCCGGGGCTCGCGCCGCACGCGCGGACCGGCCTCGAGCTCGAGATAGCGGCGCGCCTGATCGTCGAGCGGGATCTTGGCGCGGACGAGCGCCCGGACGATCTCGGCGTAGGCCAGGGCTTTGGCTCGATAACACGCGCTCCGGCGGTCCCAGCGCAAGCTTTCGGGGAGCGGCGCGCCTTCCGGAACGTCGTGGAGCTCGAGGGTGCCGGCGGAGAACGCGAGCCGCGCCATCACTTCGTCCAGAAGTCACCAAAGAGCTTGGAGGCGCCGGCTGCGATCTCGGGACACGACACGTTGCCGTTGTCGTCGATGTCCTCCGCCTGGCCTACGCGGATCGCGCGGAACGGGCTCCCCGGCTCGACCAGGATGTTGATCTGGGCAGCGGTCGTCAGACAATCGTTCGAGTAGCCGATCACGGTCTGGTCGAGGTCGACGTCGGCCTTGCCTTCGATGCGATCCGGGGTGATCACCTTGCCGCCGAGCTTGACCCCGGTGCGGAGCGCCACGAACAGCTTCTCGAACTTGCCCTCGCCGCAGGTGACCACGCTCGCGAGCAGAGTCACGCCGGGGTTTCCGTCCTGGTCTTCGTCGATGGCCTTCGACAGGTCGTCTTTGGTCGGAAGCGGGTCGTGCGCCGGATCGCCGAGCTTCGCCCCCACGACCAAGAGCGACGGCGGGGGCGCGTAGCCCGCGCCGATGAGGCTCTCGCTCGAAAGGAACTCGCCCGCGGCCTCCACGTGCTTCTGGGACATCAGGCTCTGGAGCTCGGGCGGGATGACCAGCGTGGCGAGGCCCTCGACCTTGGGCAGCTTGAAGGCACAGAGCGTGGTCTTTTGCTGCAAGCTCTTGCCTTTCTGCACGATGCGCAGCCGGAAGACCTGCCGAGTCTCCACCGGGATCCCCACCCGGGCGTTGATGGTGGTTTCGACGGCGAAGATGCCCGTGAGCGGGCCGGCGCCGGTTTGGTCCCAGGGCTCGAGGGGTTCGGGCGGGATCGTGATGGGCCCGCCGTCGACCGGCCCCCCCGCGTCGCAAGAACCCTCCACGGGGCAGTGATCCGTGCGCAGGAGCGGCACGTCGTCCTTCGGACCGCAGCCGAAGGCCAAGGACGCGAGAACGAGACTGTGCCGAGTCCGCATCACCAACGACCTTCGATGCCCAAGGATAGCGCGAGCACGCTGCCGCCGTGGGAGTAGCCCGGGTAGCCCGGGTTCTTTTCGAGCGCCTCGTCGCTCGCGAACCGCCGAAAGTCTTTGGTCTCGCTCCGCTCGACCAGGATGATTTCCTGCACGGCCAGGCTGAGACGAGCATCGACTTTCGGCGAGAGCCAGCGGGAGAGCTCGCTCTCGAGCCCGAGCGAGGCCACGTGGCGATCGTTGTCGAGCACGTTGGACGGGCCGCCGAAATTGCCCACGGGCGACTTTTGGAAGCGATACCCGAGCGCCGTCGTGAGCGCGTCGGAGACTCGGAAGCGCGCGCCCGCGGCGGGCGTCCAGGTGTCGCCGTAGACCGGCGAAGCGAACGCGTTCTGGTTCGTGGAGAGGGCTTCGCCCCAGCGCGCCCAAGCCACGTCGAGCGAGGCGTCGACGGCGGCGCCGAGGCCGGCCTTCACGCCGAAGGTCAGGGTGCTCGGCTCGAAATAGTGGGCAAACCGGTGCGTGTAGCCCATGTTGCTCAGGATGGGCACGTCACTGATGCGCGTGTCTCCCCAGTCGTCGACGTAGCTCTTGTGGCGATAGGAGACGCCCAGTGACAGCTCGGGGAGCGGCGTCACCAGCAAACCGGCGAGCGGGGCGACGCGCCCGTACACCTGGGCGTCGGTTCCGAGCTCGGTGTGCGTGCGGACCTTGCCGCTCGCCTCGTCGTATTCCACGCTGGTCACTCGCCCGCGGGTCAAGGTCTGCACGTCGAACAGCACGCGCAGCCCGGCGCCGAGGGAGAGCCAGGGCGTGACGCGGAATCCGATGGACGCATTGGCCGTCACCACTTGGGTTCGATCGGTCAGAAAGCCCCAGACCACGTCGTCATCGGGGCGGATCGTCCAGCGGAAGAGGTGCTCGGGCACGTAGACCGAGAAGCCCATGTTCAAGCCGTCGAGCCCGAAAGGCTGCCCGATGCTGTAGCGCGAACCGAGGAGGACGCCGGTGCTCGTGGGGACGCCGGGCGTCGGGATCTCCGCACCGTCGTCGCGCGTCACGTGCAGCGAGGGTTTGGCGTACAGATACGCCAGACCGAGCTCGAAGAAGCCGCCCTTCCGGCTCGTCTCTTCGGCCGGCGCGAGACCGGCGGGGTTGTAGTAGGCCGCCGCGAAGTCGCCGCCGCGCGCGGTGTACGCACCCCCGACGGCCATGGCGCGAGGCCCGAGGCCGAAGGTGTCTTCGACACCAGCCGCGGCCGGCAAGCTCGCGACGCCGGCGGCCAGGCCGAGGAGGAGCACGCGCGACTTCATGGCTTCCGCTCCTTGCCGATGAAGATCTTCAACGAAAACCCGACTTGCCAGTAGCTCGCGCTCGAGCGAAACCCGGGATACCCGAGGTTGTCGATCTGCTGGCCCGGCAAAGACGCGCTCGCGTCGCCGAGACGCTCTGGATCTTTATCGGCCGACTGCTCCGCGCTGAGGCGCGTCCGCGCATGAACGTCCAGCGCGAGCGGAGCGCGGAAGAGCTTCCGGAAGTCGGCGCCCGCCCCGAGCGAGAGCTCTTCGGTGTCCGCGCCGAGGTAATTCGTGGGGCCGGTCTGGGGCGGGATCGGCGAAGGTTCGTGGCGAAATCCGCCGCGCGCGACGAGCCACGGCAGCGCTTGCCATTCGAGGCCCCCGCCGAGCTCGAGCGTGTCGTCGAAGGCCGGCTCGAGGCTCCGATTCATCCCGGTGCGAAACTCGCTCCAGCGTGCGTGGGTCGCTTGGAACGAGAGGCGCGCGCCGTGCCACGGCCCGAGGGCGAAGCCCGCCGAGAGCCGCGCGGGATCCCAGAATTGGTAGTAGTCGATGGGGTCGTCGGCCAGGATGCCGCCCGCCACCGTGCGCTGGCTGCCGCCCGCTCGACTCACCGCGTGGGCGCGATAGGCCACACCGAGCGAGAGCATCTCGAGCGGTTCGGCGCGCACGCCGAAGAACGGGCTCAGGCTCATCTCGAGGTCGCGGTCGAGGCGGACCATCACGTCCTTCTCGACGCCGTCGGCGCGGTCGGCGTCGTAGGAGACCTCGGTGGGAGTCGCCAGGTTCGGCGCCATGACGACTCCGAGCCCGACGCGGAGCTCTTTCCCGAACGCGTACCCGAGGGCCCCGAGCGCGCTCATGCGATCGGGACGCCCGTCGTAGACGGGTGACAGCGGGCGATCTTCGCGCTCGTCGACGGCCACCCGGAGCGCGCGATCCGCCGGCAGGTAGAGCGCGATTCCGAGGCGCAGCCGCGCGAGCCACTCCGGTCCCGGCAGCGGCGTCGCGACGGCCAGGCCGAAGCCGCCGATGGTCCGCGTGCGTTCGGAGCCCGCCTCACCGTCGCGTCCGAATCCCAGGCGGAGACGCGCGACCGAGGCACCGAGCAGGAGCTCGGGCTCCTTCACGTCGCCGAGGCCCGCAGGGTTTTCCAGCATCGAACCGGAATCGCCCGGAGGGGCGACGGCCGCACCCGCGAGGGCCGCCACGCGCGAGCTCTCTCCGAACGCAGTGCCACTGGTCGCCCCTGCGTCGAGCGCTACGAACAGCACCGCCGCGAAGAGCAACGGGGTGACGACTCGCACGCGCATGGGACTCACAGACCTGCCGGGCCGATGGCGAGGCAGTCCTCCGAGTCGTCGTCGATGGGGTCGGGCAGCGGACAGCTGCCGTCGTCGCCGAGCGGCGTGATGGAGATCGTCTTCAAAGCCTCCGACACGCCGCCCGCCGCGTTCTCCACGCGGAGCGTCACGTGGAGCGGGCGATCGGCGCGGCTGCTGACCAAGATGTCGGCACTGGTCGGCACGCTCTCGTCGTCGAACAGCATCTCCGCGCCCGCGAACGACCAGAGCAATTGGAGCGGTGGCTCGTCGGGCTCCGGCGGCGCTTCCACCAGCGTGAGCCGAGGAGCGCTCTTCTTCGCGTCGAGGTGGACGCTGGTCGCGAAGTCGTCACCCACGCACAGGCTCGCCGGGCAAGCGCGGATGACGGCGGACGGCGCTGGCGGCGGAGGCTCACCACATCCCACGACCGCCACGGCGAGAGCCACGAGCCCCACCGCGCGCGTGACACCCCGGAACATCGGCCCGACTTTGTCTCGGGCGCCGCCCAGAGCACAAGTCGGTCCGGTACGGACTCGCCTACTTCCCCAGGAGCTTCAGGAGCTCCGTCATGCCCTGCTCGGCACTCGAAGGCACCGATCCGTCGTAGGATCCGAAGCCCTTCCACACGATCTTCATGGTCTTGAGGTCGACGACGTAGGTCCACTCGCGCGAGACCAGGGCCTTCAGCGTCTCGCCGTCCTTCGGCTTCACCACGCTGATGTGTAGATCTTCGTTCTTGATCCACGCGACCAGGTCACCGCTGTAGAGCACGTCGACGACGAGCCCGCCGGCTTGAATCGCTGCTTGTCCCTGGGCGCCAAAAACCTTGGCAGCCTTCGCACAGCCGGGTCAACCCTGTAAGGAGACGTGGATCAGCCCGTAGGCCTTTCCACTCTTCCTCATTTCATCCGTCGAGTAGTCGACGTAGGGCAAAGTGTCCGACGACGCGGCGCCGGTCACGTTCACGTAGCCTTCCCAAGCGAGGTTCGCGATGGTGTCGCCCACGGCGTTGCCGTAGGGACCACCGGGATAGGGGCCCGGATCGACCGGGGCGTCGCTCCCGGCGTCGAGCCCGCCAGTGCCAGCACCGCTCACGCCGCCCGACGCGAGCCCGCCGGTGCCGATGCCGCCGCTGCCGCCGGCGACCACGCCACCGCTGCCGCCCGAGATCGAGCCGCCGCTGCCGCCGCCCGAAGCCACGCTTCCACCCGCACCGCTCTTGCCGCCATCGTCCGAGCTACACGCACCGGCAGCCAGGAACGCGAAGCTCAAGAAGAGCGCAGACGACAGGTGATGGAGCGCGCGGCGATTCACGGCTTCTTCCGTACTCCCAGCCAGGTAAGATAGCGGACACCCTGCCCGGGGTCCATCTCGATCCGCATGCCGTCGGCCGTCACCGTTCCCGTCGCCACCACGTCGAACACCGCTGGCGTGCTCAGATCGCTCAGGAGGTAGCTCCCGAGCGCGAGCCACTCCACGGCTGCACCAGCGGGCAACGCCGCCGCGTTTTCAGCACTCAAACGCGCGAGGGCCGGCTGGGCCTGGGCTTCGTCGACGATGGTCGCGTCGAACGGCGTGAGCGCCCAGAGCAGCGAAAGTCCGAGCGAGGCGTCGACGAACGCAGCGTGATTGCCCGCGGGAACCCTGAGCGCGCGGAACATTCGCCCGGTGTCGCCGAGGGCGATGTCTTCCACATCGAGTTTGACCTGGACACCGGTTGGAACGTCGAGCGTGAGATCCCCGGACGTGGCCGTTTGCGCGGGAGAGCCGGCCTTGTCGGAGCGCACCACCAGGGGCGGACCCGACGGAGGCAGATCGAGCGAGAGCAAGTCGCCGAGGTCGACGCTGGGCCCTGGGTTCGGCGGTAGCGCGAAGTAGAAACTCGTGCGCGTCGGGCGACCGTGGGGCTGGGTGGCGTACTGCTTGGGCAAGAGGTGCACGCCCACCGGTACGGTGAAGGCGCCCGTCGCGTCCGACTCGCCGTAGAAGCACACTGGACCGCAGACGCTGGTCGAGAGCTTCGCGATGGGCGCACCCGCCGCGTCCACGTTGCGCCCCTTGACCTCGAGCAGACAGCTGGCCCCGGGTGGGATTTCGCTCGGCGGCTCGCTGCAGGGAGCGGCTCCTGCTGCGCCGCCGCTCCCGGCTACGCCCCCTGCTCCGCTGGCGCCACCGCCCCCGCTCCCGCTCGCGTTCGGATCGGACGAGCTCTCGGAGCAGCCCGAGGCGAAGAGCCCGAGCCACAACGAGCACGCGAAGCCGAGCCGGCTGACCATCCCGAGACGGAGCCTAAGGTCGGAGCGGGCGCGTCGCAAGCCGGGGTCAGCGGAACAGCGCGCCCGTGTCGACCGAACCGACCTCGCCCATCATCTCGATGGGGAGGTGGAACACGAGCTCGCCCATGAAGGTGCCACGCCGCTCGCGCAGCTTCACGCGCGTCACGCTGCAGTTGCCCATGCGCACGATGCAGATGCGCGGAACGGGGCGGCAGATCACACGCTTCAGGAACTGGAAGTTCACGCCGCCGTGGCCGAACAGGATCGCGCACTCGTCGTCGGGCTCGTGCCGCTGGATGAGGCGCCCGAGCAGCGCGTCGATGCGCGCCTGGACCGAGTCGTAGCCTTCACCGCCGAACTCGGCGAAGTCGCCGAGGTCCATCACTCCACGCTGGGCGAACTCGGGGCGCTGCGCCTCGATTTCGCTCTTGGTCATTCCCTCGAGGGAGCCGGCGCGGATTTCGTGGAGGTCGAGCTCTGGCGTCGGCGGAGCGGCCCCGGAGAGCGCACACACGATTTCACCGGTCTCGGTCGCCCGGCGCAGGGGCGAAGCGTAGGCATGATGCCAGGTCACGCCGGCGGCGCGCAGGAACGCAGCGAGCTGCCGCGCCTGCGCGCGGCCGCGCTCCGAGAGCGGATAGTCGAGTGAACCTTGCAGCCGGCCTTCGGCGTTGGCTTCGCTCTCGCCGTGTCGAACCAGGATCAGGTCCATCGCTCAACACACGCCGAGGGTGGGCGCCGACGAACAATCGGGAACGCCAGGCGCCGGCGCCGAGCCGCAGGACAGCACGAATTCGTGGTCCGTTCCGTTGCACGTCTTCTTGGTGACGACCCCGCCGGCTTTCAGCGTGGCGAAGTCCGCGGCGGTGATCGTCACCTTGTGGCAGTGCAGCGCCGTGCCCGTGGCGTCGTAGGTCACCTCGACCCCCGCTTCGATGTCGGCGAGCGGGATGTCCAGCGCGTGACCGTGGTTCTTGGAGATGGCCGCGCTGATGGTGTTCGCGCAGCTGACCGCACCACCGCCCGTGCCACCCGTCGCGCCCGCGCTCCCGCCCGACGGGGAACCGGCAGCCCCGCCCGTGGCTCCACCGCCCGAGCCGCCGGCCCCGCCGCCACCGGCCCCGGACGTTCCGCCGGCGCCGCTCGCTCCGCCGCCTCCACCGCCGCCATCGTCACCACCGCAGCCCGACAGCACACCGACGACTCCCAGGAGAAAACTCTGGCGTGAGATTTTCAAAAGCTCTTCCTCCACAAAGGCCGAACCATAGCAGCGGCGCGAAGCCGCGCTCAGCGCGCGCGGGCGTCGAGCTCCGGATCGACCTCGGGCGCCGTGGCGATCGCGCTGCACGAATAGCCCTCGCCTTCGGCGACGCAGCTCAGATCGACCACGTCGGACGCGCCCATGCGGCCTGCTGCCGCCATGAGTCCGACGCGCGCACCTTCCTTGGTGCAATGGTCTTCGCAGCGCGTCACGATGTCGCCGAGCTTCTTGTTGCCCACGGGAAAGAGCGGCGATTCGCTCACGCCGTCGGCGGCGCGGGGCGGGCGCGCTGCCGCGCCGAGCGAAGGCGCGAAGAACACGCGGATGTGCCACGCCTCCGCGGCCCGCGGCTCCGAGTCTTCCGACATCACACCAGCGAGCAGCGGCCGCTTGTGGAGCGACGCTCCGGTCGGCCGCGCCACCTCCGCATCGCACGAGATGTGGAGCGTGGTGGAACTCTCGTCTTGGCTGCCGATGCGGGAGCGACAGTGACGCCCGACCAGGACCTCACCGCCGACCTCCGCCGCCTTCTCGCGAATCGCCGACATGAGGCGGCTTTGGGTGCAATCCACGTCGATGAGGCGGCTGCCCTCCTCTGGTCGCGCGCCGTCCACCAGCGTGCAGCGAGCCGCCACGCGCCCGACTCGCTCGTAGCCCTCGGGCATGGCACTCATCTCTTCGAGGTCGCCGGCGCGCGCGAGGCGCGGCTCGGCGTGCCCCTCGAACAGCACTCCCTGGCTCGCGCAGCCGCCCGCCAGGGCGAGGCTCGAGAGACCAAGCAAAGTCCGAAACGTCATCGGGGCGGACTATAGAGCAAGTCTCGGCAAATCTCGAACGGGCGTCACTTCCCGCCGCACTCGAGGGGGGCGTCGGCCAGCATGGTCTTGATGGCCTCCGCGAGCGCCGCATCGCTCCCCGCCGCCTTCTCCAGGACGGCGCGCGTCGCGTCGAGCTCTTCGGCCGCAGCGGCTGCCCAGAGCGCGTCGTGGTACGCGAGCTCGCGGGACAGCCGTGCCCAGTCGCCGAGGTCTCGATCGCGATCGAGGGCCGAGAGCTTCTGTGCCACGGCGAGGAAGCTCCGCCAGCTCCGGGAAGGTTCGCCGCGCTCGAACTCCTCTTCGGCGCGCGCAAACTCGTCCACGATGGCTCGCAGCTTGTCCTCGGCGGCACCCTCGGGCAGCGCCGGCAGGGCGTAGAGACCGTGGCCCGTGCAAGGCACCGCGTGGGCCGGATGCGGCGAAGCGCCGCCCTCCGGGCTTCGAGTCGAAGACGGGGCGGACGAGGCGCCGCAGGCCACGCTGAGGAGGGAGCAAGCGAGCGCGGCGCGAAACGACATCGCCGGCGAGCCTATGCCGAGCGGCGGGAATTTGGGAGCACGTAGAAGCCGGGACGTCGAGCGGCCGTGGGTCCGAGCCCCGACCCCGATCCAGAAGCCGGGGCTTGGGAGCACGACGGGGCCCACTATGCTTTACGACGTGCGGTCCCCGGCGCGTGCTGCCTACCTCGAGCTCGGGCTCGACGAGCTCCGCGCTCGGGCTCGGCGCGCGCTGGCCGAGCTCGAGAGCTGCGAGGTCTGCCCGCGGAACTGTCGGATCGACCGATTGCAGGACGAGACCCGCGTGTGCCACACCGGGCGCTACGCGCGCGTGAGCACCTGGTTCGCCCACCACGGCGAAGAGGACTGCCTGCGCGGCTCCCGGGGCTCGGGCACGATCTTCTTCTCGTTCTGCAACCTGCGCTGCGTGTTCTGCCAGAACCACGACACCTCGCAGGCGGGTCAGGGCCGCGAGCTTGGGCCCGAAGAGCTGGCATCGGCCATGCTCGATCTCGCGGCCCAGGGCTGCCACAACATCAACTTCGTCACGCCCGAGCACGTCGTGCCGCAAATCCTCGAGGCGTTGCCCCTGGCCATCGAGCGCGGGCTCGAGCTCCCCCTCGTCTACAACACGAGCGCCTACGACTCGCTCGCTTCCCTCGCCCACCTGGACGGCATCGTCGACATCTACATGCCCGACTTGAAGCTCCTCGGAGGCGAGTCCGCCCGACGCTACCTGAAGGCCAAGGACTACCCGGAGGTCGCGCGCCGCGCGCTGGTCGAGATGCAACGCCAGGTCGGCCCGCTCCAGCTCGACGGAGCGGGCCTCGCGCGCCGCGGCGTCTTGGTGCGCCATTTGGTGATGCCGGGCCTGCTCGAGGAATCGAATGAGGTGTTCCGCTTCCTCTTCGAAGCCCTCGGTCCCGACACGTACGTCAACGTCATGGGCCAATACCGCCCGGAATATCGCGCGGGCGAGTACCCCGAGATCGCGCGGCGCCCGACGGCGGCCGAGATGCAGGAGGCGCGACGGCTCTTCTACGCCGCTGGGCTCACGCGCCTGGACGAGCGCACGAGCTCGCCGCTCGCCGCGCTGGCGAAGCGGTTCCCTTCCGCATCCTGAACGACCTCGAGCTGGACAGCCTGGCCACGATGGAACCGTTCATTTCGCGCCCACCGCCGCTTCGAAGCGCACGCTCTGCACGCTCTTCCGCAACGCCAGCTCGAGCTCGGTCTTCTGGGCGCGGGACGCCGCGAGGTCGTCGTTCAGGCGCACGAACTCGTCTTCGTCGCGACCGAGATCGGCCACGTAGCGCTCGCGCAGCTTCTGTTCGTCCCGCGAGTCGCGCAAGGCTCCCAGGTTCTCGCGCACACGCTTCTGCTTCTCGGTGATTTCTCCGATGCGCCGTTGGAGCTCGGCTTGGCGTCGGCCGCTCTCGGCGATGGCTTCGTTCAAGCCGACGATGGTCTCGAGCGCCTGGTGCGTCGCCGGGTCGAGGTAACGGCTCGAGACCCAGAGCGCGAGCTGGTCGCGGTTCGCCTGAGCGAGCTGCACGCTCTCCCACTGGTCGCCCTGCTCGGTGACCACGAAGCGGGTTTCGGCCTTCTTCGCGGCGTCGAAGCGGAAGCGCTGGAAGCTCTCGGTGGTCTCGAGCGGCGCGGGCGTGTCGAGGAGCTTCCAACCCTCGCGGAACCGGTGCTCGAGAAAGAGGTCGACGATGCGCTCGGTCTTGTTGGCGACGCGATAGATGGTGCGCGCGATGCGATAGCGCTTCAAATAGAAGATGCCGTTCTGGATCCGCACCTCGTGGACGTCCTTGACGTCGCTCTCGGCGTCGACGCTGACCACGACGCCCAGCTCCACCGAATAGGGGATCAGTCGCTTCTCCGAGGGTTTCAGCGTCTCGATCATCGACTCGCCCACGTAGGCATCGGCTTCGAGCACCGTGAGCGGGCCGCCCTCGAGCGTGAGCCCCGTGGTGTTCTCGAGGTAGAGCGCGCTCATCGGGTTCTTGTCGCGCACGCTCGGGTTGTAGACCGCGACGCGCTTGCCCCCGAGCTTCGCCGCGACGATGGGCACGAGCGCCGACTGGTTTCGCTTCACGCTGACGGGGCGATCGAGCACGTATTGGAAGAGATCGCCGACCTGCACCGTCCGCGTTTGCACGTTCTGGGTACTCTCTCGCAGAGCGGCAGCCTGAGCGGCGGGCATCGGGGCGGCGCGCGCCATGGGGCGAGCCGCCATCGGCGGTGGCGGCGGCGCGCCGGGGGCCATGAGCGAAGGCGCCTT
>Ga0268298_10003686_pt1 | contig 15463 bp, 15 predicted proteins | sample WWTPWeurt_MetaG_FD_194462 | JGI IMG/M metagenome (GOLD analysis project Ga0268298, IMG submission 194462) | Activated sludge microbial communities from WWTP in Nijmegen, Gelderland, Netherland - WWTP Weurt | ecosystem: Engineered > WWTP > Aerobic digester > Activated sludge | place... | reverse complement strand
ATGACATTGAGCAAAATGTTCTGCAATTCGCGGATGTACTCTGGAGCAGTAAAGGCAAGAGAATAGGTGAATCGCATCACAGCAAACACACCGATGGTATAGACGACGGCCAGGCAGGCACTGAAAATTCCTGTGGCGCGCACGAGAGTCCGCCAGTCTTCGCGGGTATGACGAAACGCACGAAGGAAAGTTGCGCGACTCTCCACAAGGACGACGCGCAAAGTATTGAGCTTTCCCCCCATGCCCGAATTGTCTGCGGGCCCTGGAAAGAGTCAACATCATTCAGACTGCGGCCGGGCTCCTCTGCAAAAATTCGCTAGCCAGTGGTTACGGCAGAATGCGAAATGCACGAACTCTATGATGCAAACTCTGCACAATCTCGTCATCGTCTGGTTCGGTCTGGTGCATGACTGGGGCTACGGAGGAATCGTCTTCCTGATGGCCCTGGAAAGCTCTATCGTGCCTATTCCTTCTGAGGTCGTTATGCCACCCGCCGCCTTCTGGGCCGCACAGGGTAAGATGAATTTCTGGTTCGTTGTGCTCGCCGGAACAGTCGGAAGCTACCTGGGAAGTGTTATCAGTTACTTTGTTGCCCGGTCCATTGGAAGTCCGCTTCTCTATCGTTTTGGAAAATTTATCTTTCTGCCACCTGAAAAACTGAAACTTGCGGAAGCATGGTTCAATACATACGGAGCGGCTGGCATCTTCTTCGCACGCTTGCTTCCCGTTATTCGGCATTTGATTTCTATCCCGGCGGGCGTATTCAAAATGAACTTCGCCGCGTTCTCCACCTGGACCATTGTGGGTGCCGGCCTGTGGTGCATCGTGCTGAGCTGGTACGGTGGCCAGGTTCTCGGGGAAAGTCCACAGCTCCTCGAATCACCCATAGAAATGGTAGAAGTCCTCAAAGCGAAGATGTACTGGATCATTGCCGGAGTTGCAGGGATTGCAATTCTGTACGGCATCATGGTGTTTGCGAAGAGACGTTTGCTCGAGAAAAAGCCGGAGGCATAACTATGAAGGGATTGCTCACTCTAGACCAGCTGAAAGAAAAACACGCAAAAGGCGAAATCGAAACGGTTCTGGTCGCTTTCCCTGACCAGTACGGTCGCTTCATGGGAAAACGTTATACGGCATCGTTCTTCCTGGATGCAGTGGCTCGTGATGGAATGCATGCTTGCGATTACATTCTGACCGTAGACATGGAAATGGACGTAATCCCAGGATACAAATTGTCGAGCTGGGAAAAAGGGTATGGAGACTTCCACTGCAAGCCAGATATGAGCACTCTTCGCCAACTTACGTGGCTGGATCGCACAGCACTTGTGATTTGCGATCTGGTGAATGAAAAGACTCATGCGCTTGTAGGTCCATCGCCCAGGGCCATGGTGCAGCATCAAATAGACAGACTTCGCGCGGCTGGATATGCGGGCCTCGGTGCAAGCGAACTGGAATACTTCATGTTTGATGAAACGTATGAAAGTGCGGCCGCAAAAAATTACGAAAATCTCAAAACATTTGGCAATTACATAGAAGATTACCACATTTTCCAGGGAACCAAAGCGGAGAGATTGAATGCTGCCATTCGCAAGCACATGGATGACAGCGCCGTGCCCGTAGAATCCAGCAAGGGAGAATGGGGCCCCGGGCAGCAGGAACTGAACTTCAGATATTGCGACGTACTGGGCATGTGCGATCGCCACACAATTTACAAACAGGGAATCAAAGAGATCGCCTGGGCGCAGAACCTGGCAGTAACCTTCATGGCAAAATGGAAAACGGAATATGCCGGGTCCAGCATGCACCTTCATTTTTCGCTGTGGGACAAAGACATAAAGAAGAACGTTTTCGCGGGAGATAAGAAATTCGGACCTGTGATGTGCTCTGACGAATTTCGCTGGTTTCTGGGCGGTTGGATGCAGCATATCCGCGCCATCATGCCCTTCTACGCGCCCTATCCAACTTCTTACAAAAGATATCTATCTCAGTCCTGGGCACCCGTTTACATTGCATGGAGTCACGACAATCGCACTGCAGGCTTTCGCGTAGTGGGATCAGGAAATTCTCTCAGAATAGAAGCAAGATTTCCAGGTGCCGATGCAAATCCATATCTTGCGTTTGCTGCATCCATCGCAGCAGGCCTGGATGGACTCAAAAACAAAATAGAACCTCCGCAAATCTTTGAAGGAGATGTTTACTCAGCGCGAGAACTCCCACGTGTACCTTCCAATTTAATGGAAGCAGTTTCGCACCTCGAGAAATCTGAAATGCTCAAGGAAGCATTCGGGGCAGACGTGGTGGAACACTACGTTCATTTCTTCAAAGTAGAACAGGAGAAATTTGATCAGCAAGTAACCACCTGGGAACGAGGAAGATACTTCGAGCGCGCCTAGTACTGCAGGGTTGGAATAAAGGAGACACCGAATGGACCGTTTCCAGTGGAGTAAGTCCCTACAATGGTGGGAACTCCACTCGTCTGGTTGATCGTGTGCATGGTTACAGTGTTTGAGCCGGTGTTTGCAGAAAAGACGTATCGACCGAGTGGTTCGGCGGCACAGCCAATCGGGCTTGCTCCAGCTGCATAGGGGCCAGCGCCCAGCGGAATCATGGCCCCGCTCGCACCAATAAAATACGCGGACAAAGCCACGAGTCCTGTGGCGTCTCCAAAATAGTTAATTCCTAAAACAAATCTTTCGTACGGATCTACCGTGACCGAAATCGTATCATTGCCAGAAGCAAAAGGGGATCCGGAAATCGTGGTCAGGGAACCGTTAGACGCTATTGCGTAAGCCAGAACCTGGCCTGTTGCATTGTTGACTCCAACGTAAAGGAAACGACCGGATGGAGAAACACGCACAGATCCGGCAACGGGACTGGCACCAAAAGGAGATCCGGAAATCTGAGTCAAGACTCCAGTAGAACTATCAATCTGATAGGCGGAAATAAACGCAGTGGTTTCCGATCCTGCATAAAGGTAGGTTCCTGTTGGATCAATCGTAACAGAATAGGGAGCAGTCACGGAAGCAAAAGGAGAACCAGAAACCTGTGTCAGAGCACCCGTGTTCGAATTCACAGCGTACCCGGATATGTTATTGGAACCATTGTTTGCAAGATACAAAAATCGGCCCGAAGGATGGGCCGCTAGATGATGAGGGCTCGCACCTGCAGCAAACGGAGATCCGGAGACAGGCAAGAGCGTTCCAGTGGAGTAGTTCATTTGATACATCGAAACGCTTCCGCCCGTACTGTTCGAGACGGCGATGAACCTGGCCGCCTGAACACGCGAAAATAACAAGGCGGTTACGAAGGGATTGCATTCGCCATCATAGACCAGACAATCATCGCGATGACAACCGGCCAGAACCAACAGAAACCAGATGGATGCTAAGCCTTTCATGATGGGGAACCCATACAAAGAAACGCACTACGCGCAGGAAACAACCAGAATCCATCGCATAACCCGCCGAAGACCTAAAAACCCTTAAAATAAAAGGGGAGTCCACGAAATTTCCGTCCAATGAATGCCGAAGGTACCCTATGGCCCGCCGCATTGGCCTATTGCTACTGTTGTCCTTGTGCCCTCTGAGTGCAGAAATCGTGCAGCTCCGGGATGGTAGAACCATGCGAGGCCGAATCACGGCCCAGGACACAGAAACCATATCACTGCGCACCCAGGATGGGGATTATCTAATTTATCGCGATCAGGTTTATAGAATTCTCCTGGACGATCCGGCGGTGCTACGGGCCCAGGAAGCAGCAGAAGCAGAAAAAGAAGCAAGGGTCACACCCCAGACCCAGGTACGCGATCAAATTCGCGAAGAAACGAAAGTGCCAGAATCCCCCGGCAAGCGCCCGGAAACTCCGGGCAAACGAGATGAGAAGAAAGAAGAAAAGCATGCGAACTTTCTCTTCGGACTCTCTGCAGGAGGGGCAAAGCACGACTCCGTATATAAAGAAATCTTCGTAGACGATAAAACTGCGGATTATGTCCAGCAGGGAATCGCACTCACCAGTTCCGTATCCTATCCTTACGAGTTCAGTGAATCAAAACTGAAAACATACGCGGCATACATGTATTATGAATCCGGATTCTGGGCAGTAGGAGCAGAAGGCGAAACCGGGTCACACAGTTCAAGCTACCAGCTCATGGAGTCACTGACGAATAGCGGTCGGTTCTATGCAGGCGCCGGATCCTTTACAAAGACAACAGATCAAATCTACCGCCTTCGCGCGGGCATCCTTGCAGGAAGCGAATCGTGGACAGTTCAACCCTGGATCTTCGCGGGCCCTGTATTTCTCGCAAGCAGATCCAAAGGAAATCAAACAGAAGTACTCACCAATCCAACTACTCTGGCGGCTGCCGCGGTGTACAGTCCATCTCTGCAATACAAGTCCAGCGCGCAGGGTCTCGAAGCCGCCACAGAAATTCGCTGGCTCATCTCTGGAGGAATGGAACTGAGAGGCAAGGGTGCTTTCGGTCAAATGAAGGGTGGACTCCACTATGATGAGTTTCGCCTGCCGTTACAGGATGCAACCGCTTATGCGGCGCTCACTGCCTACCCGACCTGGGTGATCCAGAGCGCACAACTTCGCACAGTTCTCACTCAGTACGGTGCTGCGTTTTACTTCCCGTTAGGCGACATGTTCCGAGTGTTCGTCGATCTGGGCATGACGCGAGTTCAGTACAAATTGTCCAATCTGGGTACTCTTCGCCTTCCGGACAATGCACTTGCACCCGGAGCCACAGCCAACGGGGATCTTTACAGATATATTTTTGGAAAAAGTTTCAACGACACAAGTCGCGCTTATCGCGTGGGTGTAGAATTCAGACTCTGATCTCTCACGAGGCTTCGAAATACATTTTCGAGATCGTAGATGCACGAAGGATCGTGAGTCAATCGCCACATAGCGTGCGCTCCTGAAAACGCATGAATCAATCTGCGCGCAAGAAGCCTCGTATCCAGACTCGCCGGTAGCTGGCCGGTAGACACTGCCCTGGTAAGACGCCTGTCCACCAGGTGGATCCAGTTTTCAATGATGGCTCCTGGCATTTCATCGAGCCCTTCGTGACCTGCGCTGATTTGTGCTGCGAAATTTAAGAAAGGACAACCGTTGTATCTCCCCTGACTGCGCACATCTCTCCTCAAAATGGCAGCCCAGCGCATCGCAAATTCATCTATGTCCGCACTCCTGTCCAGGAGCCTCTCCAGCCTCGAGGTAAGTAAATCTCCATAATAATCCAGATACGCGCGCGCCAGATCATCTTTGGAGGGATACCACTGGTAAAAACTGGCCTTGGCCACTCCGGATTCTTCTATAATCTGGTTGATCCCCGTGTTCGGGAAGCCCTGCCTGTAGAACAGGCGCACGGCGGTCCGCAGTATCTTCTCTCGGGGGCCAAGCTGGCTTTTTTGAGACTTTGTCTTCATTTTTGCTCGACGATGGAGCCTGGCGCCGGTTTTCTGGACCCAACAGACAGACTTGTCTGTTCAAGAAACCACCCGCGGGTGATGCAGGCAAGCAAAAAGGAGCGCTTATGGAACCAGTTTATGTATTCGATGCGGTTCGAACACCGCGAGGCAAAGGGAAAAAACGGGGAGTGCTGGCGCATATTCATCCGCAGAACCTGGCCGGGGACACACTGCGCGCACTTACAAAGCGCAACTCATCTCTGAACGCAGAGAAAGTAGAAGATGTAATTATGGGCTGCGTATCGCAGGTAAACGAGCAGGGAGCCTGTGTGGCGCGCTACGCTGTTATGGCGGCAGAATGGCCAGAGAACGTTCCTGGTTACACTGTAAATCGTTTCTGTGGATCCGGTCTCCAGGCAATCAACAACGGCGTGGCCGCAGTTGGATCGGGAATGTCTGATCTGGTGGTGGCAGGTGGAGTTGAATCCATGAGCCGCGTAAAGATGGGCGATGACGTAGGCGATCTGGACATGAGCATTGGAAACCCGTTCATCGCAGAGCACTACAACCTGGTTCCACAGGGAATTTCAGCAGACCTGATTGCCACTAAATATGGATTCAGCCGCGAAGATGTGGACCGTTTCGCAGTAGAATCGCAACAAAAAGCAGATCATGCAATCAAGAATGGATACTTTAAGAATAGTATCATTCCTGTAAAAGGACCGAAGGGAGAAGATGTTCTCCTGGACGAACATCCTCGCATTGAAAGTGACTACGAGTTTCTTTCCGGACTCGGTGGCGTTTTCAAAACATACGGCGAAAGCGGTGCGGATGCAATCGCACTGAAGACGTATCCTGACATCTCAAAGATCAATCACGTGCACACTCTGGGCAACTCTTCAGGCGTTGTAGATGGAGCGGCTGTGGTTCTTCTTGGAAGCGAAAAGGCAAAAAAAGAATACGGGCTGAGACCTCGCGCTCGCATCGTATCGATGGCTGCCATTGGATCTGAACCAACCATCATGCTGACCGGTCCGGTGGCTGCATCCAAACTGGCTCTGCAGAAAGCGGGACTCACTGCGAAAGACATTGATCTCTACGAAATCAATGAAGCATTTGCAGCGGTTGTTCTCTTTGTTCAGAAAGAACTTGGAATTCCGAAAGAGAAAATCAACGTAAACGGCGGAGCCATCGCACTGGGCCATCCACTTGGAGGAACTGGCGCGATTCTACTGGGAACTCTGACAGATGAACTCGAGCGCAGAAACCTGCGTTACGGCCTGGCCACTCTCTGCATCGGCGGTGGAATGGGCATTGCAACCGTAATCGAGCGCATCAACGGCTGATTCGATTTTCATCAGACAAACGCAAAACCACGGAGAAATCCGTGGTTTTTTTGTGCCAGAGAACCACCTCCTAAATGGGACTGACCCTTTCATATTGCGCTGGCAACCCTCAGAACGCGCAGAAAATCCTTGATCTCCGTTCTGCCGGTGAAAAGATTTTTACCAGCATCCCGACCTGTTCGTCTAACCACATTGTAGGAGAATATATGAAGCACATTTTACTGTCCGCACTCGGCCTTCTAAGCATGCCTTTGTACGCAGATGGAGTAAAATACGTTCGCTCAGAATTTGACGCCAACCAGTACGGAGTCAGGGCGCTCTATGTGATGTTCACAAATGAAGGCAACCAGCCGGCAAAAGAAACAGTAACTGCAAGAGTAAAAGCCAAAGACGGCAGTACAATGAACTTCAGAAAAGAAGAAACTATACCGGCGCATGCGGGCCTGACTTTTGAAATCACTGGAATGCCGGCAGACGCAAGCGAAGCAACCATCGAATGGAGAGGCAAGGCCGTGGGAACCGTTAAAGCCGGCGCGCTGCCTCAGGCGGTCGTCTTTCCTGCTACAGGAAAAGACTGTAGCAAGTCAGGCGTAAACATCCCTCATGGTGCGCGCATCAGAGACAAAGGAAAGATCCAGCGCTGCAACAACGGTAATTTCCAGCTCGACAATACCACTTTTACAGGATTTTGCCCTTCCTCTTTCAGCACATCACAACAGCCAAATGGAATCGGTGGTGATGCTAAATTCAGATCGATGGACATTTCACCTGACCGTGCACGCGTTACATGTTCGTATGAGGTGAATGCGTCCATGACATACAGAGTTTCCAGCAACGCACACTCGTGTGAAGGAGATCCCAAACGCCCGCGCCACGTGACGTGCACCGTTCCTATTCTTGGACCCATCGCAAGTCTTCTGGAGGGCCGCGAAATCGGCGGAAGGAATTTCGCAGAGAGAATCAAAGTACAGGTTCTGGAGTATGAGAAGATCCAGACTATGGGCCTCATTGATTCGAAATGGATTTCAGGCAATCAACAGGATTCAAGCGGCCAGGTGGAATTGATTTTTGAAAGCCTCAATGTTCCGTCCAACAACAAGTCCTTTACCGTTACTTACAAATCTACGGACGCAAGGCTGCAGGTGAACCTTCCAGACAAAGACTTTTCTGGATGCAAATCCGCCGGCAAAGATAAGTTCACCTGCGAAGCCAATGTGGTGAAAGAATTCTAAAGTTCATCCATCCAGAGAAAACTCAGCAAGTACTCCAAAGTGATCGCTGGCCTGGACACCAGCGATCCTGTCCTTCATTGCGATTTCGCATCGCAGTAACGTGGTTGTGGGCGAAGGTCGATAGAAGATGTAATCGAGACGATGAGGAATCTTCAGCCTCGTATAATTCAAACGCAGATATAGATCAGGGTCATAGTCCGAATAGAAGGTCTTGTGATGATCGTTCTGAGCATAGTCCCACGTCGGACCCAGATCGTCATGCTTCGCAGAATACGCATCCGCAAAACCATGGTCCAGCAAGTGCCGAATTTCCGGCGTTCCTGGATTCGCATTGAAATCACCGGATAGAATTGCAAATGGGTTTTCCGCCTGGGTACGCTCCAGAGTGCGATCCACAAAATCAACCGTCCACGCCGCTTCCTTGAGGCGAATTCCTGCATTACCTCGCATCATTTCCAGGGCCTTCTGGATTTTCGCAGGCTCCACTCCTTCCTCTTTCTCTATTCTCTTCGCGCGATCCTCTATATCAGGACCCGGAGTGACTCCTGCGTGCCAGTGAGTGGTAAAGATCGGAACCACGCGATCCTCGCACTGAATCTGGGCCGCCAGGATCTGAGTTGCATCCTGCGCGTTGAAGCTCGCATAACGGGTTACCAGACCACCGCTCAGCTTCCGTCTTCCCAGAGCTTTCAGTCCGAGTGACTTGCGTGCGAAGATCGCATCTCCTTCATACAAATTCCACGGCATCCCGATTGGACCAAGACGAATGCCTGCCAGGTGAATGTGCCAGAATACATCCATATCCAGAGCCTTCGCAATGAAGGCCGCTTCCGATGGAACTGGATTGAGTTCGTGCAAGCAAACAACGTCCGGATTCAATGTTCGAATTTGTTCGATCATGGAATGGCGACGCCTGTGCCTGAAGTCCAGGTCTCCATACGTTTGCATATGAAACATTCCCTGGTAAGTAAGACCGGACCATACGTTGAAATCAAGTATGCAAAGGCGCACGCGAAATGATCCTGGATGGGCCCGGAGGATCAATCGAAATTGTGGAGACCTTTGATCGGAATTACAACGAAGCCCGTTGCAGATGAAAAGTACGGACAGTCTTTTGAATATGTAGATGCAATCATTCGGGCCGGAGGCATTCCTGTTCTTGTTCCGCCAGTCGGAAATCCAGCGGAGATCTACGAACGCCTGGACGGCCTGATCCTGTCAGGTGGAGGAGACATAGATCCATCTTACTACGGCGGCCGGGCTCATTCTGCGATTTACGGAGTAAGCAAAGAAAGAGACGAATTCGAAATCGAACTCGCGCGCGTTGCAGCCAGAGGAAGACGTCCCTGTCTGCCGATTTGCCGCGGAATCCAGGTACTCTGTGTAGCCCTCGGCGGAACTCTCATAGAGCATATTCCGGATGAAACTGACGAGAGCATTGTGCATCGTGATCCGGACATGAAAGAAGGAAAACCACACAAGGTAGACATAACGCCGAATTCTATTCTCGCTCTTGCACTCGAAGCCACATCGTGCACCGTAATCTCCTGGCACCACCAGGCAATTCGCGATCCCGGGCCTCTTCGCGTCACCGCGAAGTCATCTGACGGTATCATTGAGGCCGTGGAGCTTCCCGGACATGCATGGATGAATGCAGTGCAATGGCATCCGGAAATGAGCGCGGGAACAGACCCGACTCAACAAAGACTCTTCGACTGCTTCGTGAAAGCCTGTCGATCCTAAAAAAGTCTTTCCTCAAACCCACCACCATACATCCTGTGGGCGTTGAAGACCGGCACTGTAAATTCCATCCGCTTGCGGCGCTTCATGGACCTCCTGGCAGAGAAAGTCAGTCACGAAGAGTTGAGCAACTTCATCGCCAGTCTCCCGGCAGACCTTCGTGACCTTGCGGTCAACTACGATACGCAACCCTGGAGAAGTGCGAAAGAAGAATCGCGGCTGCTCGATCCAATTCTAGAACGTTATGCGCAATTCGGGCTTCTAGAACAAACCGGGCGAGATTGTGTGGTCACCGCGCTCTCGCAGACTGTAAACTCGCTTCCTAAAGAATGTGGCATTACAGATGTAGTATTCAGAATTCCGTCCTTTGCGGCAGTGTTCACGACCAGATACAGAGTCTACGTTGAGCGGCCTGAGTTTCATACTTTTGAAATCAAAACGGATCCCCCGGCAGAAAAACCAGACGTCCATTTCTTAAAAGGGCTCATCCAGGGTTTGATGACAACTCTTGCAGTGCAGGATGCGCAGATCACAGACGGCGAGGGGTTCACTCGCCTGATTTTGCCCGATGAGCTGTTGCGCGAAGGGGTCAAGATCACATACGACGTGTATGCACAGCAGGTACTCAAAGAATCGGCCAGAGTACTCAGCGACAATCGTGACTTACAGACTGCAGTAGAATATCTAAACATGGCCAACCGGGAACTGGAGAAAAAGATCCTGGTCAACAAGCGCGAACTGGACATGGCTCGAAGCATCCAGAAAGGTTTTGTTCCGCAGAGAGTTCCTGACTGGAACGGTCTTCAGTTCTGGGTTAAGTTTTTTCCTTTTTCGGAAGTTTCCGGCGACTTCTACGACTATTTCTACCTGGGGTCCACACGCTTTGGAATGGTGGCTGGAGATGTTTCCGGACATGGAGTGCCGGCCGCTCTCATCAGCGCGATTGCAAAGTTCTCTTTTTCAAACAATCGCCTGGATTCGCCAGCACAGGTACTAGAAAGCGTGAACATGGATATGCTAAACTTCGTAAGGGGGGAAGGCTATCTCACTGGTTTTTATATGATCGTGGACAACAACTACGGGATCACGTATTCTGTGGCCGCCTTCCCCAACCCAATTCTATTTCGCGCGAAGACGCGACACATTGAACAATTACCCGGTCACGGAACTCTTCTTGGAATGTTTCCGGATGCAGGCAGATCTTACATGGACTACCAGACGTACCTGGAACCGGGAGATAAGCTTTTCATTTTTTCAGATGGTCTCATTGAAGCAACGAATGTGCAGGGAGAGAGCCTGGGAGAAGACAAACTCATAGATACAATTCTGGAAACAGAAGGGATGGATGTGCAAAGAAGTTCTGAACACATCATGGGAATGTACAATCGGTTCATACGCGGTACAGACCAGAAAGATGACCTGACTCTCATCACTGCCATGCTCAGCGAAAGGCTGAGCGAGTTTGATGAAACAGTCATGCATGCGCGAAGAGCGTTTCATTCAGGAGACGTTACGCACGCCTGCACTCTTCTCAAAAAAGCAATTTCCATTTTCCCAAGACAAACAGCCGCTCTCTTCTTGCTCGGGAAGTATCTGGCGCTTGAAGGCAAATACGAAGAAGCTCTTGAGTATCTCAGGCAATACAACGGCCTTAAACCCTACAACGCTGATTCTTACAGGATCAAAGGATATTGCTACTACAGACTGGGCAACCTGGAAGCTGCGTCCGAGCAATTCAAACGGGCTCTGGGTCTACGATGGGAAAACCCATCCGTTTTGTACAATCAGACCATGGTTTTGTTGAAGCTCAATCAGGTGGAAGAAGCCCGCAAACTATTTGAATACTTTGAGCATACCAACCCGGGCCATTTCCTTCTGGGTAAAATCAGAGACAAGTTGCGAGCGATGAATCAGCACACCGAAGACGATGCGCCCGGTGCGGATTAACTTCTAGAATATTTTCAAGCTTATTCAAGATCGTCTAACGTTCTGCAGAGGCAGCGCATCGAAATCCAAAGTGATGAAACGGCTTGTTAGCAGGAAAGTGAGGTCTCCGATTGGAGCTACGCGCGTATTCCGCATCCCACCACCAGGATCCTCCCTTCACAATCTTCTCCGGAAATCCAGGACACACGTCTGCGCCCTTGCACGGACCTTTTGGATCTTTTCCACGGCAATCGTCTCCACACTTCGCATAACCGGGTGAATACCAGTCATTGACCCATTCCCACGAATTGCCGGCCATGTCGTAGAGTCCGTAGCGATAAGCGGGTCTTGATCCCACATCCACCGTGGTGCCAGGCCCGCATCCTTTCTTTCCATTTTCTTGAATGATCGCTCGCGCGCATGTTGCCGGCTCGTTTCCCCATGGAAAAATTTCTCCAGCATCTCCTCGCGCTGCATGTTCCCACTCTGCTTCCGTGGGTAGACGCTTTCCTACAAAAGCGCAATAGTCGCGCGAATCAAACCAGTTCACTCCGAGCATGGGCATCCTGGGATTGCTATAGCCTGTGTAATTTGGATGGGCCGCACGACATTTACCGGCCGCAATGCATTTCTGAAAATCGGAAAAAGTGACTTCATAGATGTCCATGAAAATGGTGCTCACCTCCACTACTTCTTCAGGCGCTTCGTCGGTGACCATCTTGCCTGTGTCTTCATCTTTGGAAGGTAGATTCGAACCGCGTATGAACTTCGCACCCGGAATGCAGACCATTCCCGCCGGAGGATGCAGAGCAGCGCAGGGATCCTGTTTAAACGCGGCAGGAGTGCAGCCAAATAGAATCAAAATCATACATGTAAAAAGGCGCATCATGCTAAAATGCTTGTGAAGTTTGAGTGTAAACAAATAACCGAACCGTGTCGCGAGTCAGAAGCTGGGCGATCTTTACGATCCGTGGGAGCATCGTGCCGGAACTCATCACGCGCGATCTGGGAATAGAACCAGATCGTGTTTATGACGACGGCAGAGATAGAATCTGGCAAATCAACTCCACTCTGGGTGCCACGGAAACAACGGAGGAGCACTTCCACGAACTACTCCTGCGGCTGCTGCCAAAAAGATTAACGCTGCGAAAACTCGCAGAAGATCACCGACTAGAATTCTATTGCTTCCTTGAAAAACCCCAGGAAATGAGTCTGCCCATCACCCTCTCCCCCAGAATTCTGCTCTTGTGCGGATTCCTCCACGCTCATATTGATGTGGAGGTAAAGGACCTGGACGAAGAGGCCTAACGTTATTCGATCTTGCCGTACTTCTTATAAAGAAGTGCGATGGCGTCATCTGACTCAATCCCGCGCATATCCAGTACAAAGTCGGCTGCTTTCTCATACCAGGGCAGCCTTCTCTCTAACAATTCCCTGTAACCACCTGGAAGATCCGGACGATTCAAATCCGCGCTGACGCGATCGAGGAGCCAGCTCATGTCGCGCTTCACGTATACCACGTTGCAATTCTTTAGAAGATTCATTTTTCTGGCTGACAGTTGCTCTGGTTCTCCCGGGGAAACAGGCGCCTCCACAAGAATTCCGCCCCCGCAATCAATAACCAGATTTTGCATGGCCGTGAGCTTCTCGAGGAGTGCATACTCGCGATCTCTGAAACCCTGCCATCCTTCTCGCTCCACAATCTTCGTAATGGGAATGCCGCCCGCTTCGTAGCAAACCAGTGTATCCGTAGAAAGAGAAAGCCTGCTCGACAATTTCCCGAATTTTCTGGAGATCCTGGATTTGCCCGCTCCCCTTCCACCAATGAAAGCGATGTTCGACTTCTGCATCACACTGTCCTCAAATCGTTCATCTCACCGAGTAGCTCTGGAAGCCCCCCGTAGAGCGCCTCCAGATCCGCTTCTGTGATTCTCAAGATTTCCAGCGCCTGTTTCTTGAGAGGCTCTGCCATGCCGCTGGAATCCACACCAACACCCGCAGCCAGAGCGATGTGATTGGCCACATGAACCAGACTCGTGAGCTCGGGACTGGCCACCGCCTTCTCTGGATTGTATTGAAGTGCCGCCGCTTCCGCAAGTTCTGCTGGAAACTTCCAGATAGAAAGCAAACGACCACCAATCTCAGCATGATCATATCCGACGATCCGTCTTTCCACTGAATCAAATGATTCCGCCGGATTCTTTTCCACTTCCGCGGCTACCATTCTGTATAGTTTCTTAAAGTATTGGGAAAGGATGATCTTTCCGATGTCATGAAGGAGTCCCGCGGTAAATGCAACGTCAGGCTGTACCTTCGTGCGTTTCAATCGCGCAATGCGTGCTGCGAGTTCTGCAACCAGAAGACTGTGATCCCAGATATCCTTTCCTTCAGATCGATATCCATCCAGAGGTTGTGAGAGTATGCTGTGAGATGCCGCGACCAGTACAATGTTCTTCACCGTGCGAAGACCAAGAGTGACCACCGCTTCCTGCACGGAGCGCACTGGCCTTTGTGGTCTGTAGTACGCAGAATTAGAAAGACGAATCACTCCTGCTGTAATCCCGGCGTCCTTCGAAATTTCATCTGCAAGCTTGTGCACATCCGCATCCGGATCTGAGGCAAGCACCACCACCTTCTGAACTACGGAAGGCATAGCAGGAAGACGAGAAATATCGGCGAGCTGTTCATCGATCTGGCGTTTGATTTCTTCTGCTGCCATGGTTACACCGCCACTCTATAGAAATACTTCTCTCTAGTGCCTGCGCGCATCAGAACGCTTCCATCTTCCAGATTGAGCGTGATGGTTCTGCCTGTGGTTCCGCCCGTATCTTCTGCCACGACCGGAATATTGTGCGCCTTGACTGCTTCTGTTGCGGCTCTCACATTATCCGGCCCAATGCTCTGAAGAAACCTGGAATGGACCGCTTCGAACATGGAACCGCCGCCAAAAATTCTAGCAGTGAGCATTCCTGGTTTGATATCTAGTTTGGCGAGGTCTGCCAGGAGAGATTCCAGAGCAGGGCGAGCGTACTTTCCGCGATGGACAATCTTACCTACGGGAGCGTCCCCCAGTAGAATGTGCGCCACCCCACCTATCTTTTTGTCCGCTGAGTAAAGTACGATTCCCACACAACTTCCCAGAGTGGTGCGAAGAGCATCCGGCGCTTTGCCTGTCTTCCATTCGGCGACGCCTACATGCATCACCTTGCCTTTGATATTGTCCAACAACTGATCCTCAGCTCAAATTTCACTGGAGCAGGCCAGCCCTGGAAGAAAATCTGTTCCAGTGAAATCAGTTCAACCTAAAAAAAATCAATATTCCGGTCCAGTTGCAATTCTAGAAGATGGAAAAACAAAAGTCATCATCCTGGGCACAGCACACGTTTCGCCCGAGTCCATCGCAGACGTGGAAAAAGCAATCAAGGAGCTCGACCCCCACACTGTTTGTGTTGAACTGTGTCGCCCCAGATACGATGCCATGCTCGACCCGGATCGCTGGAGGAAACTCAATCTCATTCGCGTGATCCGTGAAAAGAAGATGGGCCTCCTCTTCTCTTCTTTGATTCTTTCTGCCTACCAGAAGAAACTTGGCTCTGAAAAAGGAATTCGACCAGGCCAGGAAATGATTACGGCGGTGCAGCTTGCAGAATCATCCGGTAGAAAACCGGTCCTGGCAGACAGACCCGTCAGCATCACTCTCACTCGTGCCTGGAGAAAGGTTGGATTTTTCAGCAAATACGCAATTGTTTCGCAATTGATCAGTTCCATTTTTGTACGCGAAAAAGTAACGTCTGAAGAGCTCGAACAA
>Ga0268298_10003685_pt1 | contig 15466 bp, 16 predicted proteins | sample WWTPWeurt_MetaG_FD_194462 | JGI IMG/M metagenome (GOLD analysis project Ga0268298, IMG submission 194462) | Activated sludge microbial communities from WWTP in Nijmegen, Gelderland, Netherland - WWTP Weurt | ecosystem: Engineered > WWTP > Aerobic digester > Activated sludge | place... | reverse complement strand
AAAAGCCAAGTGCAACTACATTGGATGTACTCACATAGGGGTGCATATCATTAATATTCACTAATTCATCTGGTCCATGCCCGGTAACTAAACCCAAATCAAGTCCAGCCGCCGCATAAAATCCAAAACTCTTTTTGTTTCTTGGGTAAGCAAAATCATCATGACCATCTATAAAACACAATCCATATTCGCCAAGAGAACGTAATGCCAACATACTACCAAGTAGGATACTGCAATCACCACCTAAAATTAATGGAAAACGGTTGCCTTGGATCAGATGTGCAACTTTATTTGCCAAGGCTTTTGAATAATCCACGATTTTCGTACCGTTACGAAATCCTGTAGAGAGGTCAGGATCTGTTGAATAACTAGGCGACGCGACTTCTCCAGCATCACTTGCTTTCAAGCGTTCGAGTAATCCTTTTGCACGTAGCGCTTTTGATAGTTGCCAAACACCTGGTAACCGACCCAAGCTTGGTGGTCTCAACCCTAAATTTGACGGCGCATCAAGGACAGTAATATTTGTCTTCATGGTTTATTTTCTTTGAAAGTGCTGATTGCTTATTTACACGGTTGCCCAACGGTTTGCGTCGCAAAGCGCTGCGCTGGGGCGAGGACGGCGAAGCCGCCCAGCCAGAAACGTGTGTGAAACTGCCTGGGATGTCCGCACGCCCTTCGGGCGGTCCCCAGCGTCAGGCGCACGCTTTGTTCGGCTTTTTTATTTTATACAACTTTGTTAGATTGTGGAATGATTCTTTTCATTTCTCCATTTCCGTATGAATTCATAGAGAACAAGTATTAACCTTTTTCCTGGCTTTTCCACAAAATGATATGATGCAACTGAAATACAGATAAGGAGAAAAACTAAAATATAGAATTCCTCATCAGGATTATTGACAGCCAGGTACTTCAATATATATTTAGTATAAATATGCTGCACAGGTTTTTGTAGAATATATAGCGAATAACTAGACTCGCCTAAAAGAACTAGAAAAGGAGTTGACATTATTCTTGTAATAGCGCTCCCTGAGTAAGCTAAACCCAATATTAAAAATATGAACAACAAAGAATAAAAACTGGAGCCAAATGCTAGTGGGTATCCAATCAAGCGACTAATTACGTCAGGTCTCTGCAAAGCTAAATAATTCAAAGAAAAAACCAGGATGAGTACAGTAAATGGTAAAAAACCTTTTTTGTTGAACCAATTCGTATTTTCTACGTAAATGAAACCACCCGATACACCAAGCAAAAAGCTACAATAGTGCGATAGAGGAAAATAATAGATTAGGTCATGAGATGGAGATGGAAACCCGCTGTAAAACCCATTACTTAATAGGTTTGATAGAAATACTTGTGTAAAGCAATACAATAAAAAAGAGAGAATTGCGATTTTTTTCCAAGAGATATTGCTTTTTTTTATTCCAAATAAGATAAAGGGAAATGTGAGATAAAAAAACGCTTCTACAGACAAGGACCAGGCTGGGCCATTTAGGGATAGTGGATATGGAGGAAACCAGGACTGCAGAAATGTTAGAGCTAGAAATAACGCTATTGAGTTGTTTTTACTTGAATTATTGTAAAAAGAGTAAGTTGCCAGCGATAAGGCAATTAGATAGATGGGAACTATTCTAGCAACACGTTTTATATAATAGCTCGTAAAAGTTTCATCATTTTTCTCGTAATGTGCAACCATCATTACAAAGCCAGATATCACAAAAAAAAGGGACACCATCTGGGGACCAGAAGTGATAAAGGGGCTAGCAGACTTGGCAAGCGATGTATTTCTCCCAAAATGAAATACAACAACAATCAACGCAGCGATAAATCGTAAAAACGTTAACGATTCTATTCTCTTCATGTTTCGTTTAATATCCTTTATTCCAAACTGCCTAACAGTTTGCGTCGCAAAGCGTTGCGCTGGGGCTGTGGACAGCGATGCTGTCCAACTGAAAAAATGACAAGGCGTAGAAAACTGCCTGAAATTTGCGTACGCCCTTCGGGCAGTCCCCAGCGTCAGGCGCACGCTTTGTTAGGCGGGCTTTTGCCATAAGATGACATTGCGATTCAGAGACCTTCTTGTAATTTTCATTTTAAATTTAACTCGTTATTTATTGCTCGTTTGGCGTAGATTCTTTTCAAACGCTTTTTTCATCAATTTGGAAATTGGAATTAACATCAGCCAGCCAAATAAGCCTTTTGGATACATGGTCATAATTCTTGATGCTTCTATTCCGTTAGTTGATTTGCGAAATTCCCACGTTTCAATAAAGTGAGTTGCTAGATTTTGCAACGGGGAATTAAATTCTTGGAATCTTAATGCTATTTTATTGTTGGCATCCCATTCAATAATTTCTTCAACATGTGAGGAACCATCTTTATTTTGTACTTTTATTCTTGACCCTACAAACTCTGGAGTTTTCACTTCAAAGTGAGCACTTTTTATTCCTGGCAAAATTGAATATCCTTCAAATTCTGACCAGCGTTCAGTGTCAAGAATCTCCGTGCAAATTTCTGGCGAAGATTTTTGAACATGACCGACAATCTTTATTTCAATAGGTTTCATCTTTATTGTATTTCCAATGGGCAACTTTACTGGCTTTGCCCGCCTAACAGTTTGCGTCGCAAAGCGCTGCGCTGGGGCGGGAACGGCGAAGCTGTCCAGCCAGAAAATAACAAGGCGTAGAAAACTGCTTAGGATGTGCGCACGCCCTTCGGGCAGTCCCCAGCGTCAGGCGCACACTTTTTTGGGGTTAGTATATTTTGTTGTATGGAGGAAGTCCATACAAGTCTGGTTTTTCAATTGCATACATTTCGTTCACAAATAAATTATAGCGCTCCCATAAATCTATATTCTCTACATTGAAGACTTCAAATAATCTTCTATCATATTCATTCCAAATATATGACACCATTCCAACTGTCCACTCTGCTGGTGAAAGGTTTTGCAAACTACTAGCTAAATCAGTTTCTCTATACTGGTCTTTTATTCGTGAAGCATACTTTTGTTTGACAGATTCTTCTGGTGATAGTCCGTCGATAAAATTTAAAACAATCCTGTCATCATGCCAGCTCCAACGCTCTTCCTTGTCAACCAGCAAAAATGAGCCCTTATTAGGAGCATGTATTCTGCCATAAGAGACATTTAAGTAAGTATGATGGTCATGTTGTTGTCCGCTTCCTGTAAAGTTAAATCTAACTTTACACAATTTTGATTGGTAAATAATTGTTGGATATTTTCCAGGGTCAATGTAGATCTGCTGAAAACCTAAACTTTCAAAATTCAAGTGTTTAGTAAGGATGTTCAAACACTCTTGAAACTCATTTTTCGGTGGCTGCCATGTGGGTAGGTTTTTCTTGATATATTGCTGGGCGATACTTGCTGCTTCATCTATATTTTCTTCTCTCCCGACGAGAGTTGCAAATTGGTATTCTTGTGTCCCTCTTTTCAGGTGCAACAGTATCGGTTTTTCGTATTCAAACAGATAAGATGTTTCTTCAAAAGGAGAGTTTTTTTGGTTTTTCACTGAAACGGTAATATATGCGAAATTTGCATTGTCACGAATTTGGTTAACAACCACCCTGCTGATTTGAGGTGCGGCAATTATGGCTTCTGGTAAAGGCTCTGCACTATCATTAATTATTTCAAGTGCTTTCTTTTCATCATTTTTTGCAAGTACAAACATGGATAAATTGCGAGCATCTTCCCCAAATAAATCTATTTCCTCGATATATTTTTCGAGAATATTTGATAGCCGTGGGTCATTTAAATACCTTGCTTTTTTTAGAGAAGACAAGACAGCAATAACATTGAGGCTTGTCTTGTACCAGCGTCGATCTTTCGCGAAATTATCTATATATATTAAATAATCCACATATCTTTCAACGATAAGTCTTTCGGTTTTCTCTCCTTCTCTTGCTGCAATCGCATCTAAAACCCTTGTAAAAGAAAAATCGAATCTTTCTACATAATCGTTGAAATTTTCCATTAGTAATAATACTGCATTGTGGTCACCAATTTGTTTAAGTACATACAGTGTATTCTTGTGCAAAGAAAGGGTTTTATTTTTAGGCAGATTGAGTGCCTCAATTAAGGCGAGAATCACATCGTCTCTATATGGTTCTATGGCATCTACGACCTCAAGAAGTCTTGCGCTTGCGTTAAATAATTTTTCTATGCATTCCCTTAGAGTTTCATTGCTTGTGCCTTGAACAGTGCTAATGTAGGAATATAAATGATGTAAAAATTCAATAGTTGTATTTGGAGTTTTGTTCATTTTAAAAATTACCCTCATGGATGAATTTGACCTAGCGCCCAACGGAACTGTCGAAAAACCAATGCGACTGAGCCGCCGAACGGTTTGCGCTACTGGGCTTGTGGGCGGGACGCCGATAATGCTTGAAAAGCCGCAGAATCCCCAGCGTCAGGCGCCCGCTTTTGACTTTGAAGGTTCATACAGCAATAAGTGGGACTTGCTTCAACTCAACTGGAAAATTTAAGAAATGAAAATAGCGGTAAACAAGTTTAGTAGAAAAAATTTACCGATTCAGCCATCCGCCGTCCACGGGTACGATCGCGCCGTTCATATAGTTGGATGCGTCGGAAGCGAGAAAGACCACCGCGCCCATCAAGTCGGCGGGCTCGCCCCAGCGTCCGGCGGGAATCCGCTCAAGAATTGCCGGAGCACGTTCGGCGTCGGCGCGAAGCGGGGCTGTATTATCTGTAGCCATATAGCCGGGAGCAATCGCGTTGATATTGAGTCCTTTTGATGCAAGTTCATTTGCCATCAAACGAGTTAGACCAGCCAATCCGCTTTTGGCGGATGTGTAAGACGCTACGCGGATGCCTCCTTGAAACGAAAGCATGGAAGCGATATTGATAATTTTTCCTTTGCCGTGTTTGATCATTACGCGCGCGGCGGCTTGCGAAAGCAGAAAAACAGATTTTAAATTAATTTGAATCACATCATCCCAATCTTTTTCGCTAAAGTCAAGAATGGATGCGCGACGTATGATGCCCGAGTTGTTCGCAAGAATATCGAGACTTCCTAATTTGTTTATAACTTCATCGACAATTTTGTCTGCATCTTCTGCATGCGCATTAACCAAATCAAAAGTTATGGGGATGAAACGCCGCCCTAAGGCTTGGATTTTTGCGGCGGTTTCGTCCATTGAGTTGATCCCCAGCCCGGCGATATCGGCTCCGGCTTCAGCGAGAGCAATTGCCATGGCTTGACCTAATCCGCGGCTGGCACCGGTGACAAGGGCAACTTTTCCATCAAGTTTGAAGAGATCAAGAATCATAATTAATGTCCCAAGTCTTTCAACATGGAAACGGTTTTGTTGACCCAACCCACGGCGGGATCATCCACTGTGGCTTGGACTCGTTGATTGCCTGCGAGGAACCACAAGTAATACGTGGTATACCCAGGCGCGCTTACAACGGTATGATATCCGCGCGGGAGCATGTGAATGCTGTTATCGCGAATGGTAAAATTTTCGTCTTCGCCTTCTTCATTATAATAATGACAAATGCCAAAGCCTTCGCCCGGGTTCACTTTGAAATAATACATCTCTTCGTGAAAAGCCTGACGCGGAAGATCATCCACTTGATGTTTGTGGGGCGGATAGGTGCTCCAATTTCCGCTTGGGGTAAATGTCTCGCCGACGATCAGACGGCTGGCGGGGAGTTCGGGCTGAGCCGCAAGGGTGAGAATTTGATGAAAGTTGCGTTTGAAATTTGCCGCGCCCCAAACGCCGTTTGCCACTTGAGACGGATTAATGACATAGGGCTTAATGGTTATATCGTCGCTGGGCGCGCTGGGCAGACCGATCTCAACCGCGCCTTCAGCTTGAATTTTACATTCAGCGCCCGCGGGGATATAAACAGAATGCGGTTTGCCGTTGAAAACGTTGGGGCGTCCGCCAACTTTTTCGAAAGTAATTCCGTTTACAGTGAAGGTTGCTTTACCGCCCAAAATAACGGCTAAGACTTCACGACCTTCGCTTTTGACGTTATATGTTTCACCGTCTGCAAGTTTCAGCAAATTGAAATCAAGCAGTTTGCACGGGTTGGTCGGCAAAGTGTTAAGCCCGGGGCTGGCTGTAAGCAGTGAATGGTATTTCATGATGATTCTCCTGATGACTTGGATGGATACCTAAATTACGAAATGGTTAAATCTGGTTTTGCTAAACGCATGAGGGCTTCGACAAAATAATAGTCGCCGTAGATCAAGCCGTGATCCATTAAGTTATGCGGCTTGGAGCGTGTGCCGTGAATCAAGATACTCGCTTCGCCTGTATTTTTGCTTGTGTAGTTTTTCCAAAGAGATTCAAGAATGCTGACCGCTCGTTCGCGCCAAAGCTCTGCCAGACTGGGATCTATTTCTACGGAAGCGAGATTCAACAACCCGGAGGCAAGAACCGATGCAGCGGAACTATCGCGCACATCGTTCGGAATCTGCGGGCTGTCGAAATCCCAAAATGGAACAAGGGCTTCCGGCATGCGCTCCCAAAAATATTCAAATAAACGACGGCTGGTATTTAAGAAAACGACATCGCCCGTGGCGCGGAAACAATCGGCAAAACCGTATACACCCCAGGCTTGTCCGCGGCTCCAGCAGGAGTTGGCGCTCATTCCTTGATGCGTATCCTGTTTAATGAATGCGCCTGTATCTGGGTTGAAATCACACACATGAGATGTACTGCCATCGGGTCGCATATGGCAGGTTAATGTTGTGCGGGCGTGAGCGGCGGCAATTTCTGAATACTTCGGGTCGCCGGTTTGTGTGCCCGCCCAAAAAAGCAGATCAAGATTCATCATGGTGTCCATAATGGTGCGTCCGCGCAATTCGGAAGAGGCTTCGAGCAAACCCCAGGCTTGGATAAATTGTCCACGAGGGTTGAAGCGTTGGCTGAGGGTTGAAGCGGCTTGTAATGCCGGGGCTTTGAGTGTTTCATCTGCGGTGAATTGATAACCGAGCACAAATCCCAATTCAAAAAGAAATCCCAAATCGTGATCGTCCAATTCGGGGCGGCGCGGCAGCAAGCGGTTTGCCCAATCACGGGCGGCGATGTTGAAATGTTTCTCTTTGGTGCCGGCAAATGCCAGCCAAAGTAATCCAACCCAATGCCCGCCGACCCACCAACCATTTAAGTTGGGCTCGGTTTGAATCCATTGCCCATTTGAATCGGTGCGTTCAGGAAAGCTTGTAAGTGTTGAAAGGTTCTGGCGGGTTTTGGTAAAAGAAAATTCTAGGGCATCATTCACCCATTGAGGCGTTTCGTCTTTCATAGTTATGCTTTGCCTAAAAAAATTTCCAAGCCGCGCACAGCAAGGGCGTGGTCTTCCCAACCATCCAAGCCTGAAACGATCATCGTGCCCATCCGTCCTTTTCCGCGCACATTGAGCGGAACAGCGCCGCCTTCCGCGCGGAAGAGGTCAGGATCGAATCCAGTTTCGGTTTGAAAATCCGCATTGCGTTCAAGATATTCCAGGCGGACTGTCCAAGAGCTTTTATTAAATTTGCGGGTGACGTTTTTCTTTTTGTTGATCCAGTCGGTATTGCCTGGTCCGGTTCCATCCATGTAAAACACAAAGAGCGGATGTTCATCTGTTTCAAGGTGAATTGCCACAGGTCTGCCCGGCACAAGCGCTTTTGCAAATTCAAGCGTGGCTTGCCCAATCGTCAGCGCGTCTTCAGCGGTTAAATGTTCAAGCAGGAGAGCGGCTTCTTGTTGATTGCATTCGGCAACGGTTTGCGGCGCGCTTAATTTTAATTTCATTTTTTTCCTTTGGTTTTATTTTTTAGAATCGATCTTCACCCAAACATTTTTCAAGCGCGTATACGCCAATATCGCTTCGGGTCCGCCTTCACGACCGAGTCCGCTTTGTTTGACACCGCCGAACGGAACTTCAAACCCAAAAGCGGCTGATCCATTAATAGTGACGTGCCCCACATCCAGTTTTGAAGCAAGCGAGTGAGCAGTACTTAAATCATTTGTCCAAATTTCGGCGGAGAGTCCAAATACATTATCGTTCGCAAACGCAACTGCTTCATCAATGCTGTCAACAGGGATAACGCTAATGACAGGTCCAAAAATTTCTTCGCTGACAATGCGCATGTTGTTATTACAATCTGCAAAAACCGTGGGGGCGATGAAGTAACCGGTCTCGCCGGAATCTTTGGGTCTGCCTCCGCCTGCGATCAGTCGCGCGCCTTCAGCGACTCCTGTTTGAATGTAGCTCATCACTTTTTCATAGTGACGCTTCGATGCGAGCGGACCCAAGTCTACGCCTTGCTTTGTGCCGATACCAGGCTTTAAATTACCCGCGCGTTCGGCAAGTTTTTCAAGAAAGGGTTGATATAAATCGCGGCGCACGTACCAGCGTGAACGTTGCCCGCACGATTGACCGGCATTCCATGCCAAAGTCCCCGCCGCGTTACCAACCGGACCGTCGAGTTCGGAAGCGTCTTTGACGAAAACCAGCGCCGCAGATTTACCGCCGAGTTCCATTGAGATGATCGGAGTAATATTCCGCGCGGCGGCTTGAAGTACAGCCCGACCCGTTGCAACCGAACCGGTGAAAACAATTCCGCGCACACGCGGGTCCTCGGTGAGCGCTTTTCCCAGCTCGGGTCCGCCCGGGATAACATTCAACACGCCCACAGGGATTCCTTCTTCTTGAAACAAGCTTGCCAGCGCAAGTGTGACGAGAGAAATTTCAGGCGCGGGTTTGACCACACAAGTGTTACCCGCCGCTAAAGCGGGCGCGATGCTACGGCAAAAAATATCGAGTGGATAATTCCACGGCGCAATGTGAACCGTCACGCCGAGCGGTTCGCGCAGAACATAATCCAATTGACCTTGACCGAGATCAATGGTCATGCCGGTTAATTTATCGGCGAGCCCGCCAAAATATTCCAAGTATCGGGCGGCGTCTTCAACTTCAGATGCGGATTGATGAAGTGGCTTCCCTTGTTCATTCGTCAAGAGTGCGGCGAGTTGCGAACTGTTTTTACGAACCGATGCCGCAACCGCCAGAAGGAAACGACCTCTGCGGGTTGGGCTCCAGGTCGACCATTCACCGCTTAAAGCATTTTGCGCGGCTTCCAAAGCAAGGTTGGCATCTTGGGCGTTGCCCCAACTGACTTCGGCAAATTGTTCTTCGGTGGCGGGGTTGACGACCGGAACTTTCGCGCCGTCTGAACCTTCGCGCCAAGCCCCATTAATAAAAAGTTGATAAGAGGTGTTCATCTTTAATTTGCTCCAATACCATTTTTAAATTATTACAGCGCTTTGAGGGCTTCGCTTTTTTTGACCGCATCTTCCAAACTCATGCCAATAAAGTCGGTGGCGTTGAAAAAACGTCTGCTCTTTTTGTCATTTACAAATGCTCCGACCGCCACACCGGGGATGCTATCTTCAGGGTCATGATCTGCATTTGGTCCACCCAAATCGGTGCGGCACCAACCCGGGTCGGTCAGGCTGATTATGACATCAGTGCCGTCATATTTAACGCCCAGATCAAGCGTGAATTTATCCAACGCGGCTTTGCTCGCGGAATAACCAGCTTGCTCGGGCTGGTCGCGGATTCCGCTTGTGGTGTTGATGATTCTCCCGAACCCGCGCTCAACCATTTTAGGAAGCAGGCGATAACAAATCATTGCAATTGCAATAAAGTTAACCCGCAGACTCAAGTCCAAATCTTCGATTGGCGTTTTTAAATAATCTTTGCGATAGGTTAATTGCACGGCGGCATTATTGAAAACGATATCAATGGCCGTGCCCTTGGCTTCGATTTCATCGAGCATTCGGGTTACTTCAGCACTGTTGGCGAGTTCGGCTTCAATGCAGTAGGCATCCACGCCAAAGGCTTTTACCTCTTCCAATAATTTCTTTGTGTGTTCAAGACTGCGGCTGTGTAAAACTAAATTACATCCATTTTTCGCCATAAATAGTGCGGTTAGATTACCAATTCCGCGGCTTGCGCCGGTGATGAGAGCCCACTTCCCATTGACAGATATCATTGCGCTGTTCTCCATTTATATATCACGTTCGTATTCCAAAAACGTATCTGAAGTCCTGACGCGAGAGGGACTTTACAAGCTCCTCTGTAGCAAACCGCTCGAATTCCTCTCTGCAACTTCGAAACGCTTCTTGGTAAAGTCAATAAGACTTCCATCCATGCCCCCAGCCAGGGAAGACCATATCCAAGTATTTCATTCCACTAGTCGTAACTTGCTACGACTAGTTCTGTTAATTCCTTACCAGGACTCGCACGATTGCCACGAAAAAAACAACCTACAGGAAAGTGTACTTTCTCTACGGGATCAAATAGTGGGTTTTCGGAAAGTCGAGATGCTATTCTTCTATCGAGACACCCGCGAGCATCTGCCAAGCAGTGTGTGGCAAAAAGTTTAGAGCCTCCTTTTAATGACAATCCTTGCCAATAACAACGGCATTGGCGGGCTATCGGTTTGCGTTACTTGCGGGTAGGCGGGGACGGTAAAGCCGTCCAACCAGAAAAATGATAAGGCGTGTAAAAATGCTTGGGATGTGCGCACGCCCTTTCGGGCAGTCCCCAGCGTCAGGTGCAGCTTTGTTGGGCTACTTTTCGAAATTTAGATTACCCTTTCATGTTTGGAGAAACGGTTTCGAGAAAACGATTTACTTTATAACTTATATAACCAGTAAAAAGACTTAAGCTTGATACTAACCAAAGAAGAACTAAATAGTTAACTTTTGTCATTTTTACTGCTAGTAATACCTGACTTGGAGTTATCACTAACGATATAAAAAATCCCGTCAATACGCTCCAAACTAGAGCTGCCTCTGTATTCTTTGCTCTTGATACTACTAGTGCTATTGGTATGCCCCAAGTCGCTCCGCTTGCAATATCTGGCAGAATTATCTTAGAGAAATTGCCAAAAACATTATAGTCAATCAATATCCAATAGATACTCGCTGCAATTAAACCGCTAAATGCAATTACTAAAAGTTTAAAAAGTAGCAAGGGAATTCGTTCAGATGTTTCAAACATGCTAGTTATTCGCTTTGTAATAGTATCCCACTGAACAATGATTGTTACAATAAAACCCAAGATAACTATCGCAAAAGTAATATTGTTGCCATATTCCTTGATAAAGTCAGTCATATTTGAGCATCCTTTTTTTTGAGATTTGAGATGGTTATTTGTTGTGAATATTATTGTTGAAGTAGCCCAACGGTTTGCGTTACTGGCGGCTGGCGAGAACAAACTTACGAAACGAAAAAAGCTGCTCGCCTGGAATCGCTTTTTTGCACAGCATACCAGCCGTCCAATACACGCTGTGTTGGGCGCGGTTGAAATTTGTAACATTATTGATGTTTTGAAGCCAATTCTAATATGAATATAATTAGTTTAAGGAAGGAAATATGAAAATAAACCGGATACAGATTGTGCTAATAATAATTCTTACCATTTTATCCTCCTGCATACGCATGAAAGTAGCCAGTGAGCCAATGACCTCCAACAACGCCAATCATTGGTGGACTCTATGGCTTGATGCGCCGGCATGTATGCCGCCATGTTGGGAAAATATTACGCCTGGCAAAACCACTTACGCAGAAGCTTTAGCCATTTTGGAAAGTTTGCCAGGAATTATTTTTCTTTATAGCGATGATCGAATTGGTCTTGAATGGATATTCGATAAAAACAAGACGGACACTGGTGAAATCAAATTGAATCCAGATGGTACGGTATATCGTATTTGGTTGGGAAACTCATCTGATCAAAAACTATATCTTAAATCAGTAATTTCCTCCTTTGGCCCCCCCACCTTTGTGCAGCCCTATGATTGCCGTGAAGGAATGTGCTCGACAGCATTGGTTTACCCGGATCAAGGAATGATGCTGGAAGTTTTTGTGAAAAATTTGGCTGACGATAATGGACACCAAGTTAAGATTGAATCGAATGTAGAGATTTATAGCGTTCGTTTTTTTATTCCTGAATTTATAGAATACAACAATATGCTTATGGATGAGAAATATATCTTTACAACGAAATGGAAGGGATATGGCACGTATCCATAGATTATGACGACGCCGAAAACTGCCGGCCTAAGCTAAGCTCCACGGTCAGAGCGGATTACTCCTCCAGCGAGCGCCCAACGGTTTGCGTCGCAAAGCGCTGCGCTGGGGCGGGAGACGGGGTAGAAAAAAGCTCGAAATCAAAAAAGCTGCAAAAGCGTATGAAACTGCCTGTCGAAGCCGCAGAATCCCCGCCGTCCGCTGCACGCTTTGCTAGGCGGCGTTACTTGTTTGTGATATTTTCACTTTCTGGAAACCAAATTTCAAGAAAACACTTTCAGAAGATTTATTTCCATCAGTAATTACTGCTCTTGCTTCTTTGAAACCTTTTTCAATTAATGCTTTCAAACCCAAAGATAGCAGTTGACGCCCAACCCCACGATTTTTCCAATTAGCGTTCGTCATTAAATATGCGATTATAGGTGATTGTCTATCTTTCCATTCACCAATTAGGCAAGCACCAACCAAATCAGAATTATCAAATGCTAAAAACGACAAATCTACCCAAGGTGAACCGCCCCTTTCTCCTGCCAAAAATGCATTAACCTCTGATAGTGCATCATCGAAAGTCTCGCCATCGTAATCAATAGTTCCGCAGTAGGCATTAATCATTAATTGCGCCAGCAATGAAGCGTCTTCTGTTTGTGCAGTTCTGACCTGAAATGCAACATCAAGTATAGGCATTTCTTTTGACTGAACTTCTGGTAACTTCAAAAAATATTCACTGCGACTAGTCATAAAACCCTGTTCTTTTTAACAGACAAGTATCTATCTTTGCGAAGCCGCCTAACTGATTGCGTTACCTGCGCTGGGGCGGGCGGCGGAACGCCGATTTTATCGGAAACATCTCGAAGCTGCGCAAAGAGCTTGAAAACGCGCAGACTCCCACTCGTCTGCTGCACGTATTGTTGGGCGTTTTTGCGGTTTATGATGGATGATATTCATTTCGATTGATTTGCCATCGCCAAATTCTACCTTCCTCAGGATCGTTGAGTTCCGCAATGAAGGTCATCCCCACCTTTTTTAACACCGTATTGGATGCGTTTATCTGAGCTAAAGTATGTGCAATGACAGCCTGCACCTCTGGGTGTGCAAATGCATAAGCGATCATGCCTTGAACTGCCTCAGTCGCAAACCCTCTATTCCAATGTTCGGAAGCAATTTCATAACCAATTTCTACTGTGCCGGATTTGTCAGGTTTGCCTTTGAAACCACCATTACCGACAAGTATGCTACCTGTTGGGAGAATAAAGAAGTATCCGTGCCAGTCAGTTGGAAACTGTTCCGATGCGTCAGACTCGTTAATGAGAACCGAAAATGCCTCAGGAAAGTTAGGCCAGCTATCAGGTATGCTAACATGCAAAATTTCTGCAAGGTCACGCTTATCACGCAAAAGCGCTTCTATATGAATTCGTTCGAAGGGAAGTAGTTGAAGATTACTTGTATGAGTCATAACTAGGTTCCTGTATATATTACTGCGAACGATTTTGCGACCTTGTGTTTGCAGGTCAAACGCCCAACGGATTGCGTTACCTGCGCTGGGGCGGGGACGGCGAAGCCGTCCAGCCAGAAAAAGGCTAAGGCGTGAAAAAGGCTTGGGATTGCCGCAGAGTCCCCAGCGTCAGGTGCACGCTTTGTTAGGCGCGGTTTTGTATTTCAACACCTTCTGATAAAAACTGTTTGAGTATTGAAGCCAATTGCACTTTCTTTTCAGTTGGGACTGGAAGCGCACCGCTTCGCAGAAATATTGGCATTTTACCTTTGTATCTTAATTTGAGCGAATAAGACTTTCCATTATCGTCAATCCACTCATAAGACTCGATTTTGCCCCACTTTATCAAATCCACATAAACGAGTATGCCGTTTTCGTGAACTTGTATTCGACTAAAACTCATAAAAAGGGCGTATATACCGCTGAAAAGACCAACAACAACTGAAATCAACCAAGAATATTTAGTATCTTTCCAAATGAAATCAGCATATCCCGAAAAGCCTAAAATTACAGCAACAATTCCTATAACAAAGAATAACCACCCGTTTGGGATAGGTGCAATATCAAGTAATGTTTGACCTGCCTTTTGCTTGAATGAAAACAAATTGAAAAAGAACCACAGAAAACCTCCACACCAAATTACCCCAAAGGAAATGGCAAGGCTACTTCGAGCTGTCTCACCGAATCCTAGAATTGGAATTATGGAAACCAGCCCGACAACTGCCAAGAATGCTAAAGAGATGAAGAAGCCATTCTTGATGCCTTGTAACCAAGTCGTCCTAATGTTTACCCCTAGTTTTTTTAGGCTGAGCATAATAACTAGGGCTACGCCAAGTTCAACGGACAGAATGATTAAGGATCTTATAGGGGATGATAAATCAAATAGCCAATCCATAAGAAATATTCCCTTTGCAAAAAAATGACCCAGCGCCTAACGGTTTGCGTTACCCGCGCTGGGGTGGGCGGCGGGACGCCGTCCGACTGGAAAAATGATAAGGCGTAGAAAAATGCCTGGGGTCGCGCCAGAATCCCCAGCGTCGGGTGCACGCTTTGTTGGGCAGTGGTTGGGAAAGCATGTGATTTTACTGAGACAAATCATTCTTTTCCACTGAAATAATCTGGGCTGTTTGGGCATCAATATAAAAAGTTAGGTCAACTATATCATCGTAATAATACGATACATACCATATAGACTCACGTCCACGTTCATCAAAATTGAGAATTGCTAAGACACTAGCGTTGTTTGGCGGAAGCCCCGATTCCTTTTCTGCTAATGACCAGGTGGCATAAAAAGCGTCACGTGGGTGTACGGAAACTCTTTGCAATTTTTCCTGTCTATCTTCTGGAGGGATAGAGTTTGCCCAACTATTTCCAGTGCGGATGTCAAGTACCAAGTTTCGGTCATCGAACTCAATATGTTTAGTGGGATGATTTGTTTCATCATCTACACGAGAAGGTTCTATCTTGAGAGATGTGTAGGCAATGTGAATATCTATAAAAGTTGGACCATTTTCTGTATAACGATTCCATCTGGATGGACTAGCCCAAATGGTATGAATTCTAAAATCAGTACCTGACTTGGAAAATGCTGTATCTAGAATCTGCGTCCATGAAGCGGGAGGACAATTAATAAAATGACATTTATTTTCGTAAACAAATTTAGCAAATGCAGCAATTATGAAAACAATGATAAAGATAGACGCAAAGCGATTTCTGAATTTGGAGTTATGCACCATATTGCTCTCTGAATTTCGTTTGCTTTCCTTTATTCGTGAACTGCCCAACGGTTTGCGTTACCTGCGCTGGGGCAGGGACGGCGAAGCCGTCCAGCCAGAAAAATGATGAGGCGTGTGAAACTGCTTGGGATGTGCGCAGAATCCCCAGCGTCAGGTGCACGCTTTGTTG
>Ga0268298_10003684_pt1 | contig 15469 bp, 11 predicted proteins | sample WWTPWeurt_MetaG_FD_194462 | JGI IMG/M metagenome (GOLD analysis project Ga0268298, IMG submission 194462) | Activated sludge microbial communities from WWTP in Nijmegen, Gelderland, Netherland - WWTP Weurt | ecosystem: Engineered > WWTP > Aerobic digester > Activated sludge | place... | reverse complement strand
AGGCGCAGGCCATCAAGGAGATCGCCAAGCGCGGCAAGGATCCGATCTCGGGCCCGCTGCGCATGGGCGTGATCTACACCATCGGGCCCTACCTGCTGCCCGATCTGGTGAAGCAGGCGATCGAGCGTGTGCCGCAGATGCCGCTGATCATCCAGGAGAACTTCACCGCCAAGCTGCTGGAGATGCTGCGCACCGGCGAGCTCGACGCGGCCATCATGGCTGAGCCCTTTCCCGACACCGGCCTCGCGGTGGCGCCGCTCTATGACGAGCCCTTCATGGCGGCGGTGCCCAAGTCGCACCCGCTCGCCAAGCGCAAGAGCCTCTCCGCCGAAGAGCTGAAGAACGAGACCATGCTGCTGCTCGGCACCGGGCACTGCTTCCGCGATCACGTGCTCGAGGTCTGCCCAGAGTACGCGCGCTTCTCCAGCGACGCCGAGGGCATACGCAAGAGCTTCGAGGGCAGCTCGCTCGAGACCATCAAGTACATGGTCGCCTCGGGCATGGGCGTCACGGTGGTGCCGCAACTCAGCGTGCCCAAGGAGCCGCAGGCGCACGTCACCTACATCAAGTTCGCGGCGCCGGTGCCGACGCGCCGCGTGGTGCTGGTGTGGCGGCGCACCTTCACGCGCTACGAGGCGATCGCCGCGCTGCGCAACTGCATCTACGCCTGCGAGCTGCCGGGCGTGAAGCGCCTGAGCGACTGAGCTCGCGGAGCCTATCGGGCCGATAGCCGCCGTGGCTATCGCGCCCTTCGAGCGAATCGCTTGGACGCGCCGTGCGCGCCTTCCTAGAGTCGACGCATCCCTTCAGCGTCCACGACAGGAGAGCACGATGACCCGACCCGCATCCGAATCGCAAGCCGCCGGTTGCCCGTTCGCACACGGCGCGAACAGCACCACCCAGGCCGGCGCGCGCAGCAACCGCGACTGGTGGCCCGAGCAACTGAACCTCGCCATCCTGCACCAGCACGCCCCGAAGTCCGACCCGATGGGCGCGGGCTTCGACTACGCCAAGGAATTCAAGAGCCTCGACCTCGACGCCGTCGTGGCCGATCTGCACGCGCTGATGACCGACTCGCAGGACTGGTGGCCGGCCGACTGGGGCCACTACGGCGGCCTGTTCATCCGCATGGCCTGGCACAGCGCCGGCACCTACCGCATCGCCGACGGCCGCGGCGGCGCCGGCAGCGGCAACCAGCGCTTCGCGCCGCTGAACAGCTGGCCCGACAACGGCAACCTCGACAAGGCGCGCCGCCTGCTGTGGCCGATCAAGCGCAAGTACGGCCGCAAGCTCTCCTGGGCCGATCTGATGATCCTGGCCGGCAACGTCGCGCTCGAATCCATGGGCTTCAAGACCTTCGGCTTCGCCGGCGGCCGGCCCGACATCTGGGCGCCCGAGGAAGACATCGACTGGGGCGCCGAGACGAAGTGGCTCGCCACCAGCCAGGAGCCGAACAGCCGCTACGCGGGCGAGCGCGCGCTGGCCAATCCGCTCGCCGCGGTGCAGATGGGCCTGATCTACGTGAACCCGGAAGGCCCGGACGGCAAGCCCGACCCGGTGGCCTCGGGCCGCGACGTGCGCGAGACCTTCGCCCGCATGGCGATGAACGACGAGGAGACCGTAGCGCTCGTCGCCGGCGGCCACACCTTCGGCAAGGCGCATGGCGCGGGCGACCCGAAGCTGGTCGGCCCCGAGCCGGAGGCCGCGGCGATCGAAGAGCAGGGCCTGGGCTGGAAGAACGCGCACGGCACTGGCAAGGGCGCGCACACCACCACCAGCGGCATCGAAGGCGCGTGGAAGCCCAACCCGACGCGCTGGGACAACGGCTATTTCGACATGCTGTTCGGCTACGAATGGGAGCTGACGCGGAGCCCGGCCGGCGCCCAGCAGTGGGTGGCCAAGAACGTGAAGCCCGAGCACATGATTCCCGACGCGCACGACCCGGCGAAGAAGCACCCGCCGATGATGACCACGGCCGATCTCTCGCTGCGCTTCGACCCGGCCTACGAGAAGATTTCGCGGCGCTTCCACCAGAACCCGCAGGCCTTCGCCGACGCCTTCGCGCGCGCCTGGTTCAAGCTGACGCACCGCGACATGGGCCCGCGCGCCCGCTACCTGGGCAATCGGGTGCCCAAGGAAGTGCTGGTCTGGCAGGACCCGGTGCCGCCGGTCGAGCACCCGCCGGTGAACGCGCAGGACATCGCGGCGCTGAAGCGCAAGCTGCTGGCCTCGGGCCTCAGCACCGCGCAGCTGGTGCGCACCGCCTGGGCCTCGGCCTCGACCTTTCGCGGCAGCGACAAGCGCGGCGGCGCCAACGGCGCGCGCATCCGCCTCGCGCCGCAGAAGGACTGGGCCGCCAACGACCCGGCCGAGCTGGCGCGCGTGCTGCAGGTGCTCGAAGGCGTGCGCGAGGAGTTCAACGCCTCGGCCGCCGGCGGCCGCAAGGTCTCGCTGGCCGACCTGATCGTGCTCGGCGGCGGCGCCGCCATCGAGGCGGCCGCGAAGCTGGCGGGCCACGACGTGGTCGTGCCCTTCACGCCGGGCCGCAACGACGCGTCACAGGAGCAGACCGACGCCGATTCTTTCGCCGTGCTCGAGCCGCAGGCCGACGGCTTCCGCAACTTCGCCAAGCCGGGGCTCGCCGCCACGGCGCCCGAGCGGCTGATCGACAAGGCGCAGCAGCTCGGCCTCGGTGCACCGGAGATGACGGTGCTGGTCGGCGGCCTGCGCGTGCTCGGCGCCAATGCCGGCGGCAGCACGCTGGGCGTATTCACCGCGCGGCCGGGCGTGCTCAGCAACGACTTCTTCGTCAACCTGCTCGACATGGGCACGCAGTGGCAGCGTTCGGCAAGCGAAGGCGTGCTCGAAGGGCGTGACCGCCAGAGCGGCGCGCCGAAGTGGAGCGCGACTAACGTCGACCTCGTCTTCGGCTCCAACTCGCAGCTGCGTGCCATCGCCGAGGTCTACGGCTCGGCGGACGCGCAGCGCAAGTTTGTCGACGACTTCGTCGCCGCCTGGGCGAAGGTGATGAACCTCGATCGCTTCGACCTCGCCTGAACGAAGAGCACGCCGTCATTGGCTCGACCCCGCCACTTCGCTACAGTGGCGGGGTTTTGTCTCGCCCAGGACCTTCGCCGTGCGCATCGCGATCCTGACCTTCGACGGTTTCAACGAGCTCGACTCGTTCATCGCGCTGGGCCTGCTCAACCGCCTCGGCGCGCAGGGCTGGAAGGCGGAGATCGCGAGCCCCACCTCGCACGTCACCTCGATGAACGGGGTGACGGTGCAGGCGCAGCGCCCGCTGGAGTTTGCCAACCAGGCCGACGCGGTGATCTTCGGCAGCGGCATCTACACGCGCGCGATCGCCGAGAACAGCCAGCTGCTCGACCGCCTGCGCCTCGACCCCCTGCGCCAGCTGATCGGCGCGCAGTGCTCGGGCACGCTGCTGCTGGCGCGGCTCGGGCTGCTGGCCGACGTGCCGGCCTGCACCGATCTCACCACCAAGCCCTGGGTGCTCGAAGCGGGTGTGCGCGTCGTCGATGCGCCCTTCCACGCGCGCGGGCCGGTGGCCACGGCGGGCGGCTGCCTCGCCTCGCAGTACCTGGCGGCCTGGATGATGGCCAGCCGCGCCGGCTTCGATGCCGCGGCCCAGGCGCTGCACTACGCCGCGCCGGTGGGCGAGAAGGACGCCTACGTCGAGCGGCTGCTGCAGGTGGTGCGGCCCTTCGTGGATGCGAGCGCCGCCTGAGCGCCTGGCCACGCCGGGCGCCTGGTGGAGCCTGGCGCCCGAGGCGCTGCTGGCCGCGCTGCGCTCCGGCCGCGAAGGCCTGAGCCCGCGCGAGGCCGCGCAGCGCTGGCGAACCCACGGGCCGAATACGGTGCGCGCCGACGAGGCGCCGGCTTGGCCGCGCCTGCTGCTGCGCCAGTTCACCAACCCGCTGGTGCTGATCCTGCTCTTCGGCGCGGCGGTCTCGCTGCTGCTGCACGAGCGCACCGAGGCCGCCATCATCCTCGTCATCGTGGCCGGCAGCGCGCTGCTCGGCTTCGTGCAGGAGTGGCGCGCCTCGGCGGCGATAGCGCGGCTGCGGCGCCGGCTCGCGCTGCACGCCCAGGTGCAACGCGGTGGCGCCTGGCACACGCTGCCGACCTCGCGCCTGGTGCCGGGCGACATCGTGCGCCTGGCCGCCGGCCACCTCGTGCCGGCCGACGCACTGCTGCTGGAGGCCAAGGATTTTCTCGTCACCGAGGCCGCGCTCACCGGCGAATCCATGCCGGTGGAGAAGCGCCCCGGCACTTGTGATGCGAACGCGCCGCTGGCGCGGCGCGAGAACTGCGTCTTCCTCGGCTCCTCGGTGCGCAGCGGCACGGCCACCGTGCTGGTGGCGGCCACCGGGCCCGACACCGCCTTCGGCGCGGTGGCCGCGCGCCTCGCGCAGCGCGAGCCCGAGACCGACTTCGCGCGCGGCGTGCGCCGCTTCGGCGAGCTGCTGCTGCGCGTGATGATCGTGATGGTGCTGTTCGTCGTGCTGGTCAACCAGTGGCTGGGCCGGGCTATGGTGGAGTCGCTGATGTTCGCGGTGGCGCTGGCCGTGGGGCTTTCGCCCGAGCTGCTGCCGGCCATCGTCAGCGTCACCGTCGCGCGCGGCGCGCACGCCATGGCACGGCGCGGCGTGCTGGTGCGGCGCCTGGAGGCGATCGAGAACCTGGGCAGCATCGACGTGCTCTGCACCGACAAGACCGGCACGCTCACCGTCGGGGACATGGCGCTGTCTGGCGCGCTCGGCCCCGACGGCCAGGCCTCGGCGCGCGTGCTGCGCTGGGCGCATGCCAATGCCGCACTCGAGACCGGCATCGCCAATGCGCTCGACGCGGCCTTGGTGGCCGCCGGCCAGGTGCAGGGCCTGAGCGTGGAGGCCTTTCGCAAGATCGACGAGATTCCCTACGACTTCCAGCGCCGGCGGCTCACCATCGTGGTCGCCGAGGAAACGGCCGGTGAAGGCACGCATCGGATCATCACCAAAGGCGCCTTCGACAACGTGCTCGCGGCCTGCGCCCAGGTGCGCGCGGGCGAGCAAGCGCGAGCGCTCGACGACGCCGAACGCCGGCGCCTCGCGGAGATGTTCCGCGCGCGCAGCGAAGAAGGCTTCCGCGTGCTCGGCCTGGCGACGCGGCGCGTGCCGGCGCAAGCGCACTACACGCTGGCCGACGAGGCCGGCATGTGCTTCGAGGGCCTGTTGCTCTTCCTCGACCCGGTCAAGCCCGGCGCGGCGCAGACGCTGCGCGAGCTCGCCGCGCTCGGCATCCGCGTCAAGGTGATCACCGGCGACAACCGCCACGTGGCGGCGCATGTGGCGGGCGCGTTGGGCCTGTCGACCGACACGCTGCTCACCGGCGAGCAGCTCGCCGCGATGCGCGACGAGGCGCTCTGGCAGCAGGCGCGCCACGCCGACGTATTCGCCGAGATCGACCCGCAGCAGAAGGAGCGCATCGTGCACGCGCTGCAGCGCACCGGCCATGCGGTGGGCTACCTCGGCGACGGCATCAACGACGCGCCGGCGCTGCACGCCGCCGATGTCGGCATCTCGGTCGACCAGGCGGTGGACGTGGCGCGCGAGAGCGCCGACATCGTGCTGCTGCGCCCCGATCTCGACGTGCTGCGCCGCGGCGTCGAGGACGGCCGGCGCACCTTCGCCAATACGCTCAAATACATCGGCATCACCACCAGCGCCAACTTCGGCAACATGGTGAGCATGGCGCTGGGCACGCTGTTCCTGCCCTTCCTGCCGCTGGCGGCCAAGCAGATCCTGCTCAACAACTTCCTCTCCGACCTGCCCTCGATCGCGATCTCCACCGACCGCGTCGACCCCGAGCGCCTGGCCGCGCCGCAGCGCTGGCAGGTGAAAGACCTGCAGCGTTTCATGATCGTCTTCGGGCTGATCTCGACGGTATTCGACCTGCTCACCTTCCTGTTGCTGCACCGCTGGTTCCACGCCGACGAGGCGACCTTCCAGACCGCCTGGTTCAGCGTCTCGCTGCTCACCGAGCTGGCCGTGGTGCTGGTGCTGCGCACGCGCGGCGCGTTCTGGCGCAGCGCGCCCAGCCCGCTGCTGTGGGGCACCACGGCGGCGGTGGGCGTGCTGGCGCTGCTGCTGCCGCTGCTCGCGCCGGTGCAGAGCCTGTTCGGCTTCGTCGCGCTCTCGCCTTCGCTGCTAGCCGCGCTGCTGGGCGTGGTGCTGGCCTACCTCGTCGCCACCGAATTGCTCAAGCGGCTCATCGGCGCCGCGTGACCTTCAAAGGTCGTCGATCGTCTTCGGCCAGCTGGCCTTGAGCAATCGCGACAGCGCGCGGTCGGCGAGCAGCTTGCCGCCGGTCTGGCAGCGTGCGCAGTAGTTGGTCTCGTTGTCGGCGTGCACGATGCGCTGCACCGGCGTGCCGCACACCGGGCAGGGCTGGCCATAGCGGCCGTGCACCGCCATCTCGGGGTGGAAGGCCGAGACCTTCTTCGGCCAGCCGCCGGCCTTGCTGGCCTCGTCGCGCAGGCGTTCGGTCCATTCGAGCAGCACCTCGCGCGTGGCCGCGTGCAGGCGCTGCAGCGCCGCGTCGTCGAGCGCGCGCGTCAGCGTGACCGGCGAGAGCCGCGCACGATGCAGGATCTCGTCGGAATAGGCGTTGCCGATGCCGCTGAAGAGGCGCGGGTTCGTCAGCGCACGCTTGAGGGTGTGGTTCTCGGCCTTCAGGCGCTCGGCGAAGGTGGCGAGGTCGGCCGCGAGCGGCTCCACGCCGCCCGGGTCGGCCGCCGCCAGCGCCTCGCGGCCCGCCAGCAGATGCAGCGAGGCGCGGCGCTGCGTGCCGGCTTCGGTCAGCACCAGCGTGCCGGCGTCGAACTCGAGCGCCAGCAGGGCGGACTTCGCCGGCTTGGCACCGGCGGCCAGCCACTGCAGGCGGCCGGCGATCATCAGGTGGATGACGAGGAAGAGATCACCCTCGAGCGTGATCGCGACGCGCTTGCCGAGCCGCTCCAGCCCCGTCACGCGCCGGCCCTCGGCCGAGGCGATGGGCGGCACGGCGGTGCGCAGCACGAAGGGGTTCATCACGCGCACGCGCTGCAGCGTCGCGCCCGCCAGCTTCGCGGCCAGGCTCTCGACGTAGACGGTGATGTCGGGCAGCTCGGGCATGCGGCGCAGTGTGCCTGCGCCGTGCCTCGGGGCTCAACGGGGATAATCGCGGCCCCATGTCCGATCTCACGCCCCAGGTCCGGCGCCGCCGCACCTTCGCCATCATCTCCCACCCCGACGCCGGCAAGACCACGCTGACGGAGAAGCTGCTGCTGTTCTCCGGCGCGATCCAGATCGCCGGCTCGGTGAAGGCGCGCAAGGCCTCGCGCCATGCGACCTCGGACTGGATGGAGATCGAGAAGCAGCGCGGCATCTCGGTGGCCTCGTCGGTGATGCAGATGGAATACCGCGACTGCGTCATCAACCTGCTCGACACGCCCGGCCACCAGGACTTCTCCGAAGACACCTACCGCGTGCTGACCGCGGTGGACGCCGCGCTGATGGTGATCGACGCGGCCAACGGCGTCGAGCCGCAGACACGGCGGCTGCTGCAAGTCTGCCGCGCGCGCAACACGCCCATCCTCACCTTCGTCAACAAGATGGACCGCGAGGTGCAGGAGCCGCTCTCGCTGATGGACGAGATCGAGCGCGAGCTCGGCATGTCGGTCGTGCCCTTCACCTGGCCGGTGGGCATGGGCAAGCTGTTCGGCGGCGTGCTCGATCTGCGCAAGGACCAGATGCGCGTGTTCTCGCCGGGCGAAGACCGCATGAAGGACAGCGGTGACGAGATCATCGACGGCCTCGCCAACCTCGCGCTGGCCGAGCGCTTCGGCGCCGCCTATGCGCAGGCGGCCGGCGAGGTGGAGCTGGTGCGCGAAGCCGCGCCGGCTTTCGACGAGCGGCAGTTCCTCGAAGGCCACCAGACGCCGATGTTCTTCGGCTCGGCGATCAACAACTTCGGCGTGCAGGAAGTGCTGGACGCGCTGGTCGACCTGGCGCCGCCGCCCGGCTCGCGCCACGCCATCCAGCGCGAGGTGCAGCCCGACGAGACGAAGTTCAGCGGCGTGGTGTTCAAGATCCAGGCCAACATGGACCCGGCGCACCGCGACCGCATCGCCTTCGTGCGCGTGGCCTCGGGCCGCTTCGAGCGCGGCATGAACCTGAAGGTGGTGCGCTCCGGCAAGACGCTGCGGCCGAATACGGTGGTCACCTTCATGAGCCAGAAGCGCGAGCTGCTCGACGAGGCCTTCGCCGGCGACATCATCGGCATCCCCAACCACGGCGTGCTGCAGCTCGGCGACACGCTGACCGAGGGCGAGGCGCTGCAGTACACCGGCCTGCCCTTCTTCGCGCCGGAGATGTTCCGCACCGTCGAGGTGGCCGACCCGCTGCGCACCAAGCAGCTGCGCGCCGGCCTGACGCAGCTCGGCGAGGAGGGCGCGATCCAGGTATTCCGCCCGGTGGGCGGCTCGATGCTGCTGCTCGGCGCGGTCGGCCAGCTGCAGTTCGAGGTGGTGGCGCATCGGCTCGAACACGAATACGGCTGCAAGGCACGCATCCAGCCGGCGCGCTACAACGTGGCGCGCTGGGTGACCTGCGAGCTCGAGGAGGGCGCCGCCGCCAGCGAGCGCGAGCTCAAGCGCTTCATCGACGGCAACGCGCACCGCGTGGCCTACGACGCGGTCGACGCGCCCTGCGTGCTGCTCGAATACGCCGGCGAGCTGCGCGCGATGCAGGAGAACTGGCCGAAGATCAAGTTCCACGCGCTGCGCGAGCACGCGGGGCTGGTCTTCCACAAGCAGATCGACGCCTAAACCTCGATCGGGATCGTCAGCCGGTCTTCGTCGTGCAGCATCAGCGCTTGGTGCGCGGTGACCTTGCACACCCAGGTTTCGAGGCGATGCGCATCGGGCAGCGCGAGCGCCTTCGGCGCCAGCACCGCGCCGCAGGTGCCGCCCGCGCGGCGCACCGAGGCATAGCGGATCCACTGCACCTTGCCGTGCGCGCGCGCGGCACGCGCCAGCGCCTGGCAGGGCGCGTAATCGTCGCGCTTCGTCCAGGCTCGGGCGGCTTCCGACCAGGGCTCGCGGCGCAGGTCCAGCACCACGCCTTTCACCTGCGCCTGGAAGAAGGTGTGCTCGGTGACGAGTTCGCCGTCGCGCAGGCTGACGCTGTCCATCAGGAAACGCCAGCGCCAGTAGCCGACTTCGGTGCAGGCGGTCTCGCGTTCCTTGGCGCCGTACCAGACGCCCGGGTCGGTGCCGGCACGGAAACGCGAGCCGTAGGGCGAGCGGTAGCGGAAGGGCGTGGCGAGCAGGTAATGCAGGCCCTGCGCGGCTTCGGGCAACGGCGGCTTGCTGGTTTCGAGCAGGCGCTCCAGCGTGGCCTGGTCTTCCAGGCTGTCCACGAGGCGCAGCGTCGCCACGCGGTGCTGCGCCTCCACGCCGCGCCACAGCAGCGCGCTGGCGCTGCGCAGCGGCGTGGCGAACCACTCGTCGCGCCAGGGCTGCATGCTCGGCGGCGGGTTCAGACGGGAGCGCGCATCGCGTCGAGGTAGGCCACCGCGGCGACCAGGCCTTGCGCGCTGAGGATCAGCGTGGCCGGCACGCCGCCGAGCGCGTCGTTGGGGCTGCGCATCCAGGCCAGGCGCCGCGCCTCGTCGTTCCCGACCAGCGCATCGAGCGAGCGATACAGGCGCACCAGCAGCAAGGCCAGCTCGCCTTCCTTCGCCTCGGGCGGCAGGCCGCGTTCGCCGCGCGCGAGGCGCGACACGCTGGCCTCGCTCACGCCCAGCACGCGCGCCAGCGCGGCGCCGTTCAGGCCGAGCAGCGCGGCGGCACGCTGCGTCGCCGTGGCCAGCACCGCGGCGGCGTTGGCATCGGCGGCGCCGTCTCGGGCCGGGCGGCGACGTGCGGGAAGGTGGATCGTGCTCATTTCAGGTGAAAGACTAGAGCATTCTTCTTGCACTTGCAAGCGGCATGGCCGGGGTCGACAATCGCGCCATGAACACGCTCGCCGCCCCGCCGCGCCTGGCCCCCTACCTCGACCTGATCCGCTGGAACCGCCCGGCCGGCAGCTACCTGCTGCTGTGGCCGACACTCTCGGCGCTGTGGCTCGCCGCGCAAGGCTTTCCCGGCTGGCACCTGCTGGCGGTATTCGTGCTCGGCACCTTCCTGATGCGCAGCGCCGGCTGCGCCGTCAACGACGTGGCCGACCGCGAGTTCGACCGTCACGTCAAGCGCACCGCGCAGCGCCCGGTGACCAGCGGTGCGCTCGGCGTGCGGCAGGCGCTGCTGTTCGGCGCGGTGCTGGCCCTGATCGCCTTCGCCCTGGTGCTCACCACCAACCTCGCCACCATCGCGTGGAGCTTCGCCGCGCTGGCGGTGACGATCTTCTACCCCTTCACCAAGCGCTTCTTCTCGATGCCGCAGGCGGTGCTGGGCGTGGCCTTCAGCTTCGGCATCCCGATGGCCTTCGCCGCGGCCACCGGCAGCGTGCCGGCGCTGGCCTGGTGGCTCCTGATCGGCAACCTGTTCTGGGTGCTGGCCTACGACACCGAGTACGCGATGGTCGACCGCGACGACGACCTGAAGATCGGCATCCGCACCTCGGCCATCACGCTCGGCCGCTTCGACGTGGCCGGCGTGATGCTGTTCTACGCCGCCTTCCTGGCGATCTGGGCCGCGCTGGGCGCGGGCCTGGACCTCCACTGGCCCTACTTCGCCGGCTTGGGTGTAGCCGGCGCGATCGCCTGCTGGCACTACACGCTGATCCGCACACGCACGCGCGAAGGCTGCTTTCGCGCCTTCCGGCTCAACCACTGGGTCGGCTTCGCCGTATTCGCGGGCGTGGTGGCGGACTTCGCGCTGCGCTGATCGGCCTCTTCGTTCCGGCTCAGGGATACAACCCGCGCTCCTCGCGCGCGATCAGGATGCGCTCGCAGGCCACCGCGAAGGTGGCGGTGCGCAGCGTGATCTGGTGCTTGTCGGCGGTGTCCCAGATGCGCTTCAGCGCGCCGACCATGATCTTGTCGAGCTTCATGTTGATCTCGTCCTCGGTCCAGAAGAACGAGCTGAAGTCCTGCACCCACTCGAAGTAGCTGACCGTCACGCCGCCGGCGTTGCAGATCACGTCGGGCACGACCAGCACGCCGCGCTCGGCGAGGATGTCGTCGGCCTCGGGCAGGGTCGGGCCGTTCGCGCCTTCGAGCACCAGCTTGGCGCTGGTGCGCTGCGCGCGCTCGGGCGTGAGCTGGCCTTCCAGCGCCGCGGGGATGAGGATGTCGCACTTGACGTCCCAGAACGACTCGTCGCTGGCCTTGTCGGCGCCCTTGAAGTCGCCCACGCCGCCGTACTGCGTGAGCGTGGGCATCAGCTCGGCCATCTCGATGCCGCGCTCGTTGACGATGGTGCCGGTGTGGTCCTGGATGGCGACGATCTTCGCGCCGGCCTGGGCGAACAGCTCGGCCGCCGCCGAGCCGACGTTGCCGAAGCCCTGCACCGCGACGCGCGCGCCGTCGAGCTCCAGGCCGATGCGCCGCGCCGCCTCGCGCCCGGTGACGAAGACGCCGCGGCCGGTGGCCTTGACGCGTCCCAGCGAGCCGCCGAGGTGGATGGGCTTGCCGGTGACCACGCCGGTGGCGGTGGAGCCGGTGTTCATCGAGTACGTGTCCATCATCCACGCCATGATCTGCGGGTTGGTGTTCACGTCCGGCGCCGGGATGTCCTGGTGCGGCCCGATGATGATGCCGATCTCGCTGGTGTAGCGGCGCGTCATGCGCTCCAGCTCCTTGATCGAGAGCTTCTTCGGGTCGACGCGGATGCCGCCCTTGGCGCCGCCGTAGGGCAGGTTGACGGCGGCGTTCTTGATCGACATCCAGGCCGACAGCGCCATCACCTCCTCGAGCGTGACGTCGGGGTGGTAGCGCACGCCGCCCTTGCCGGGGCCGCGGCTGAGGTTGTGCTGGACGCGGAAGCCCTCGAAGTGAGCCACCGTGCCGTCGTCGAGCTCGATGGGCACGTCGACGATCAGCGCGCGCTTGGGGCGCTTGAGCGTCTCGCCCCAGCGGGCCAGGTGGCCGAGGTAGGGCAGCACGCGGTCGACCTGCGACAGGTAGGTCTGCCAAGGGCCGTGCGCTTGCGGGTGGACGTAGGACAGCGGGCTCGGGGTCATGGTGTCTCCGTGAGGGTTGGATGCGCCGTGACCCGCGCTCGTGACGCGGCCGGCGACATGCGCCGAGACTGTAGGCCCGCGCGCACCGAGTTTTTCACCAAGGGCCATGCCGGGTTTGCATGGCTTGCACCATGGCGGGCATGCGCGCGGGATCAGCGGCCGAACTCGTCTCCGAGCTCGCGCGCGCGTTGCTGCGCAGCAGCAATCGCCTTCACGAAGGCGGCCTTGACGCCGCTCGCTTCCATGCTCGTGAGCGCGGCGTAGGTGGTGCCGCCCTTGGAGGTGACGCGCTCGCGCAGCACGTCCGGCGGCTCGCTCGAGGTCTGCGCCAGCGCGGTGGCGCCGGCGAAGGTGGCCAGCGCGAGCTGCTTGCCTTGCTCGGCGGACAGGCCCATCTGCTGCGCCGCCTGCATCATGGCCTCGACGAAGTAGAAGACGTAGGCCGGGCCCGAGCCCGACAGCGCGGTGACGGCATCGAGGTCTTCCTCGCGCGCCACCCACAGCGTGCGGCCGGTGGGCGCGAGCAGCGCTTCGGCGGCGCGGCGTTCGTCGGCGCTCACCGCCTCGCGCGCATACAGCCCGGCGATGCCCTGGCCGATCAGCGCCGGCGTGTTGGGCATGCTGCGCACCACGCGCGCGCTGCCGGTGGCGCGCACGATCGCATCGCTGCGGATGCCGGCCATCACGCTGAACTGCAGCGCGCCGCGCACATGCGTGGCGCAGGGCGCGGCAGCATCCTGGAAGAGTTGCGGCTTCACCGCCCACACCACCACCGCCGCCTGCGCCAGCGCCGCGTCGGCCGCGGCCTGCGTGCGCACGCCCAACTCGGCGGCGAGCTTGCTGCGCTGCGCCTCGCCGGGGTCGATGACGAGGATGGAGCCTCCGGGCCGGCCGGCCGCGACCAGCCCGCCGATGATGGCCGAGGCCATGTTGCCGCCGCCGACGAAGGCGAGCAGGTCGTGTCTCATCGGGTGTTCCTCACTGCGAGGCGGCGGACGCGGGCGCGGCCGGCGCGTTCGGATGCGTGGGCAGCACCACGCCCGGGCCGAGCGGGATGTCCGGCGTCTCGACGATCTTGGTGACGAAGTAGCGCGTATCGCCGAAGCAGCTGGTGGGCAGGCCCACCTTCTCCTCGTAGTGCAGGCTGACGCGCTTGCCCATCGCGGCGCTGATCTGCTGCGCGAGCGCGTCGTCGTGCACCGTGAACATGAACTTCTCCACCGTGCTGCCGGGCAGCGACACCAGGGCCAGCTCGCCCTCCCAGGTCTTGCAGACCCAGCCCTTGTTGGAGAACTTCTGCACCCAGCCGGCGCGCTCGCCGCTGGAGTAGTTCCAGTTCAGCGCGAAGGCGAACCAGGCGGCGACGAGGAGGACCAGGGCGACGAAGGCGGTGAGGGCGGCTTTCATGACCGCGATCCTAGCCCGGCCAGCAGCTCCACATTGCCGCCGGCGGCGGCGGTATTCACCGTCAATGTCTGTTCGGCGCAAAAGCGGTACAGGTAATGCGGCCCGCCGGCCTTCGGCCCGGTGCCCGACAGCCCTTCGCCGCCGAAAGGCTGCACGCCGACCACCGCGCCGATCATGTTGCGGTTGACGTAGACGTTGCCGACATGCGCGGCGGCGGCGATGCGCAAGGCCCGGCCGTCGATGCGCGTCTGCACGCCCAGCGTCAGGCCGTAGCCGAGCGCGTTGACCTGGGCGATCAGCGCGTCGACCTCGCCGCGCCAGCGCAGCACGTGCAGCACCGGGCCGAAGATCTCCTGCTTCAGTTCGGCCATTGCCGAAAGCTCGAAGGCCACCGGCGCGATCAGCCGCTCGAAGGTGGAGCTCACCGGCGTCTGCCCGATCAGGCGCGCCTCGCGCTTGAGCTGCTCGACCTGCGCGCGCAGGCCGGCGAAGGCCTCGGCATCGATCACCGGGCCGACGTCGGTGGCGAGCTGCGCCGGGTCGCCCACCGCGAGCTCGGCCATCGCGCCGCGCAGCATCTCGATCACGCCCTCGGCCACGCTCTCGTGCAGCAGCAGCAGGCGCAGCGCCGAGCAGCGCTGGCCGGCGGAGCGGAAGGCGCTGGTGACCACAGCATCGACCACCTGCTCGGGCAGCGCGGTGCTGTCGACGATCATCGCGTTGATGCCGCCGGTCTCGGCGATCAGCGGCACGATGGCGCCGTCCTTGGCAGCAAGCGCCCGGTTGATGTGGCGCGCCACCGCGGTCGAGCCGGTGAAGCACACGCCGGCCGTGCGCGCATCGGCCACCAGCGCGGCGCCCACCGTTTCGCCCGGGCCATGCAGCAGCACCAGCGCATCGTCGGGCACGCCGGCGGCGTGCAGCAGCGCCACCATGCGCTGCGCCACCGCCGGCGTCTGCTCGGCCGGCTTGGCGGCCACCGTGTTGCCGGCCACCAGCGCCGCCGCCACCTGGCCGGCGAAGATCGCGAGCGGGAAGTTCCACGGGCTGATGCAGACGAATACGCCCCGGCCGGAGAGGCGCAGTTCGTTGTGCTCGCCGGTCGGCCCGGGCAGGGCCTGCACCGCGAGGCGCTGCTCGGCCTGGTCGGCGTAGTAGCGCAGGAAGTCGACCGCCTCGCGCACTTCGGCCACGCAGTCGGCGAGCGTCTTGTGCGCTTCCTTGACGAGCAGGCCGCAGAACTCGGGCAGGCGCGCATCGAGCGCGTCGGCGGCGCGGCGCAGCGTGGCGGCGCGTTCGGCCAGCGGCACGGCGTTCCAGCGCGGGAAGGCGGCATGCAGGCGCTGCATCGCGGCCTCGATGTCGGCCGGCGTGGCTTCGCGCAGCGGCTCGATGCGCGTCGCCGCCACCGCAGCCTGCAGCGGCGCGCGTTGCGCCAGCACGGCGAGATCGGCGCCGCTGGAGTTGGGCCGCGCGCCGTAGAGATCGCGCGGCAGCGGCTGGCCGGGCAGCGTGGCCGGCACCAGCGGCGAGGCGAGCAGCGCATCGACATCCACCTGCGGATCGGCGAGCTGGTGCACGAAGGAGGAGTTGGCGCCGTTCTCGAGCAGCCGGCGCACCAGGTAGGCGAGCAGGTCGCGGTGCTCGCCCACCGGCGCATAGATGCGCACCGGCACGTCGGCCTGAGCCATCAGCTCGCGGTACACACCTTCGCCCATGCCGTGCAGGCGCTGCATCTCGAAGCCGCCGCGGCGGCCTTCGGCCATCTGCAGGATGGCGGCGATGGTGCCGGCGTTGTGGGTGGCGAACTGCGGATAGATCAGGTCCTGCTGCGC
>Ga0268298_10003683_pt1 | contig 15471 bp, 16 predicted proteins | sample WWTPWeurt_MetaG_FD_194462 | JGI IMG/M metagenome (GOLD analysis project Ga0268298, IMG submission 194462) | Activated sludge microbial communities from WWTP in Nijmegen, Gelderland, Netherland - WWTP Weurt | ecosystem: Engineered > WWTP > Aerobic digester > Activated sludge | place... | reverse complement strand
CCTTCACCGGCCGCAAACGCTGGTGAATGCGGTTCCCGGCCGCGCCGTTCCGCGGCCACCCTCCGAGAGCGAGTTCAGGCCAGTCCGTCGAGCACCGTGGGATACAAGAGCTGCAACCGCAGCTCTTTTTTCATGCGCGTGTTGATGAGCCTGCGCGATTCACCCAAGAAGCTCAATTGCATGGGTGAAAGCTGCTGCGCCAACTCTGCCCGGCTGCACCGCGGCGGGCGAGGCAGGCCATAGCGGTCGGCGATGGCGTCGAAGTGGTCGCCCATCTTGCTGTCGCTGTCGTCACTCACGTGGTAGCGGCGCTGGGGCGCGCCGCGAAACAAGGCCGCCACGCAGGCACGTGCCAGATCGTCGGCGTGGATGTGGTTGGTGTACACGTCCTGCTCGGCCGCCAGCACCGGCGCGCCACGGGCCACCCGGTCGCGCGGATGGCCACCGGTGCGGTCAGTGGCGTAAATGCCGGGAATGCGCAGCACGCTGCAGCGCATCCCCAAGGCCAGACCAGCCTGACGCAACTGCGCTTCGGCATCCACACGACGCTTGGCCCGGTCGGTGGCTGGGTGCACCGCCCGGGTCTCGTCGAATTGGGCCCCCCCGCAATCGCCGTAGACGCCTGTGGTGCTGCCGTACACCAGGCGTGCGGGGCGACTGCGGCACGCCAGCACTTGCAGCAGGTGGCGCGTGCGGTGGTCGGTGGCACCCTGGCCTGGTGGCGGTGCCAGGTGAAGCACGGCATCGGCCAGGCCGGCCAGTCGGCGCAGGGTGGTGGCGTCGTCCAGATTGGCCAGCATGGGCACGGCACCGGCCGCACGCAGTGCACCGAGGCGATCGGGTGACGATGTCAACGCCAGCACACGCCAGCGGCCGCGCACCAGGGGCAATACGCGCATGCCCACATCGCCACAGCCGATGATCAGCAGCACGGGGCGACGAAAGCGTGAGGGCAAGGCAGTCATGGTGGCATCAGGGACAATCTGAGCCAAGTTTACGTGGCGGTTTCGCGCCACCCGAGCACACCAGGACCATGAATTTTCGAATCACACTGTCCCCTTCAGAGCGCCATTTCGACGTGGCCCGCGACGAGCCCATCCTCAATGCCGCCATCCGCAGCGGCATCGGCCTGCCCTATGGCTGCAAGGACGGCGCCTGCGGCTCGTGCAAGAGCAAGCTGCTGCAAGGCCGGGTGATCCACGGTGCGCACCAGCCCAAGGCCCTGAGCGAGGCCGAGGAAGGCGCCGGCCTGATCCTCACCTGTTGCGCCACACCCACCACCGACTGCGTGGTGGAGGCCCGCAGCGTACCCGGTGCGGGGGAGTTCCCGGTGTTGAAGATGCCAGGCCGCGTGCTGAGCATCGCCAAGCCCGTGGCAGACGTGGCCATCGTGCGCGTGCAACTGCCTGCCAACCAGAGCTTCCAGTTCCACGCCGGGCAGTATGTGGAGTTCATCCTCAAGGACGGCGCGCGGCGCAGCTATTCCATGGCCAATGCGCCGCACAACCTGGGCACGCCGCCGGCCATCGAACTGCACATCCGCCACATGCCCGGTGGCCTGTTCACAGACCACGTGTTCGGCACGATGAAGGAGAAGGACATCGTGCGCATGGAAGGCCCGTTCGGCAGCTTCTTCCTGCGTGAGGATTCGGGCAAGCCCATGGTGTTGCTGGCTTCGGGCACGGGCTTCGCCCCCATCAAGGCCCTGATCGAGCGCCTGCAGGCGCAGCGCATCACACGACCTGTCGCGCTCTACTGGGGCTGCCGCCATGAGGCCGATCTGTACCTGCACGACTGGGCGCTGTCAGCGGCGCAGCAAATGCCCAACCTGCAATACATCCCTGTGCTGTCCGAGCCCGATGCAGGCTGGGCGGGCCGCACCGGCTTCGTGCACCAGGCCGTGATGGCCGACTTGCCCGACCTGTCCGGCCACCAGGTCTATGCCTGCGGCGCACCTGTGATGGTGGACGCAGCGCAGCGAGATTTCACGGCGCTGTGTGGCCTGCCCGCTGACGAGTTCTGCGCCGACAGCTTCACTTCGATGGCCGACAAGCTTGCGGCCGTTTGAGTCGGCCCGGCGCTAAGCTGCAACCATGGACGCGCTGTATTTCTTTCCACTCGCGGTGGGCATCGCCCTCACGCCCGGCCCCAACAACTTCTGCGCGCTCAACCACGGGCTGCGCGAAGGCGTGGTGGCCGCGCTGGTGGGCACCACCGGCCGGGTGGCCGCATTCGCCATTTTCCTCACGGTCTCGGCGCTGGGCCTGGGCGCCATGCTGCTGGCCTCAGAGGCCGCGTTCAACGCGCTGAAGTGGCTGGGCGCGGCCTACCTGTTCTGGCTGGGCATGCAGGCCTGGCGCAGCCGCGACCTGGGTGGCCTGCACACCGGTGAGTCCGCCCAAGGCGCCCCGCCCCGCCGCTGGCGCGAGCTGGTGCGCCAGGAGTTTCTGCTGGGCATCAGCAACCCCAAGGCGATGCTGCTGTTCGCGGCGATCTTTCCGCAGTTCATTGACCCCGGGCGCCCGGCTGCCACCCAGTTCGCCACCCTGGGCGTCACCTACCTGCTGGCCGAGTACGTGTCGTCGCTGGCCTACGGCCTCGGCGGCCAGCAGATCAGGCGGTTGGTGAGGAGCCCACGCGCCGCGCGCCGGCTCAACCGTGCCACAGGCGGTGTGTTCATAGGGGCCGGCGGGCTGCTGCTGGCGGCGCATCGCTGACGTTGCCCCACCGCGCCTGGGCAAACGCCCAGGCATTCAATCGCTGCCCAACTGGGCGCGATAGGCCCCGGCTTCACCTCGCAGCCAGGCCGCAAAGGCCTGCAAGGCCGGCAGTTCAGCCTTGTGCGGCGGGTAGACCAGTCGGTAGGCGCGGTCGCTCACGTACTCATGCGCCAGCAATTGCACCAGCCGGCCACTGGCCAGTTCGCCCTCCACCAGCAGGCGCGGCACCAACGCGGCCCCCAGGCCTTGTGCAGCCGCCTCGCTGAGCATGGAAAAGAGCTCCATGCGGGCGCCTGCCATGTCGTGCTCAACCTTCAGACCCAGCGATTCAAACCACTGGCGCCACGCGTAGGGGCGGGTGCTGGCCTGCAGCAAGGGCAGGCTTGCCAGGTCCACCGGCTTGCGGATACGGCGCCCCACCAGCAGCCCCGGGCTGGCCACGGCGATCAAGTGCTCGCGCATCAGCACCTCGCCGACCGTGCCAGGCCAAAGCGCCTCACCAGGGTGGATCGCGGCATCGTGCGGTGTCTCTTCAAACAGGAACGGGCGGGTGCGCGGCGTGAAATGCACGGTGATGCCAGGGTGCAGGGCCTGGAAGCGGGCCAGTCGCGGCAACAGCCATTGCGTTGCAAAGGTGGGTACCACGGCCAGTTCCAGCGAGCCCACCGCCTCGCCCAGGCCTGCCTGCGACATCAGGTCGAGCGTGTCGCGCTCCACCTCGTCCAGGCGCGCCGCCACGCTGCGGGCGTAGCGTTGGCCCGCGTCGGTGAGCAGCACGCCGCGCTGGCCACGGCGAAACAGCGCCACACCCAGAAACGCTTCCAGCGTGGCAATCTGCCGGCACACCGCGCTTTGCGTCACCGCCAGCTCGTGGGCGGCCTTGGTGTAACTCTGGTGCCGGGCCGCGGCTTCAAATGCCGCCAGGGCAGCGGTGGACGGGATCTTGCGGCGCATTACCAACCTCGGAGTTCTTCTTTCGCACAGATCGGTGCGAAATTCTCGTTTGCCACGCAGGCAGATCTGATTCTAAGATTCCATCATCGAACTTGACACCGGAGACACCCGCATGAACGCCACTGCATCGAAAGCCCGCTTCCAATGGGACGACCCGCTGCTGCTCGACAGCCAGCTGACCGAAGATGAGCGTGCGGTGCGCGACGCCGCCCGCGCCTATTGCCAGGACAAGCTGGCCCCGCGCGTGCTCAACGCCTTTCGAAACCAGCACACCGACGTGGAGATCTTCCAGGAGATGGGCGCGCTGGGCCTGCTGGGCCCCACCATTCCGGAGGAGTACGGCGGCGCCGGCTTGAACTACGTCTGCTACGGCCTGGTGGCGCGCGAGGTGGAGCGGGTGGACTCAGGCTACCGCTCGATGATGAGCGTGCAGTCGTCGCTGGTGATGGTGCCCATCAACGAGTTCGGCAACGAGGCCACCAAGCGCAAGTACTTGCCCAAGCTTGCCACCGGCGAGTGGATCGGCTGTTTCGGCCTGACCGAGCCCGACCACGGCTCCGACCCCGGCAGCATGGTCACCCGCGCGCGCAAGGTGGACGGCGGTTATGAGCTGAGCGGCGCCAAGATGTGGATCACCAACAGCCCTATCGCCGACGTGTTCGTGGTCTGGGCCAAGGACGACGGCGGCCAGATCCGCGGCTTCGTGCTGGAAAAGGGCTGGAAGGGCCTCAGCGCCCCCGCCATCCACGGCAAGGTGGGTCTGCGTGCCAGCATCACCGGCGAGATCGTGATGGACAAGGTCTTCTGCCCCGAGGAAAACGCCTTCCCCGAGGTGCGTGGCCTGAAGGGCCCCTTCACCTGCCTGAACAGCGCACGCTATGGTATTGCCTGGGGCGCGCTGGGAGCCGCCGAGTTCTGCTGGCAGACGGCCCTGCAGTACACGCTGGACCGCAAGCAGTTCGGCAAGCCCCTGGCTGCCAACCAACTGGTGCAGAAGAAGCTGGCCGACATGCAGACCGAGATCACGCTGGGCCTGCAAGGCTGCTTGCGCCTGGGCCGCATGAAGGACGAAGGCACGGCCACGCCCGAGATCACCTCCATCATGAAGCGCAACAGCTGCGGCAAATCGCTGGACATCGCCCGTGTGGCGCGCGACATGCTGGGCGGCAATGGCATCTCCGACGAGTTCGGCATCGCCCGCCACCTGGTGAACCTGGAGGTGGTGAACACCTACGAGGGCACCCATGACATCCACGCCCTGATCCTGGGCCGTGCGATGACCGGCATCGCGGCGTTCTGAACATGGCTGCACCAGGGGCCCTGCAGGGACTGAAGGTGCTTGACCTGTCCCGTGTGCTGGCCGGCCCCTGGGCCAGCCAGATGCTGGGCGACCTGGGTGCCGACGTGGTGAAGGTGGAACGCCCTGGTGAGGGCGACGACACCCGGCACTGGGGCCCGCCCTGGGTGAAGCAGGCCGATGGCAGCGACAGCGACCAGGCCGCCTACTTCCAGTGCGCCAACCGCAACAAGCGCTCCATCACGGTCGACATGGCCACGGCCGAAGGCCAGGCCCTGTTGCGCGAGTTGGCCATGAAGGCCGACGTGGTGTTGGAGAACTTCAAGGTCGGCGGCCTCAAGGCCTATGGGCTGGACGCCGCGTCGCTGCGTGCACTGAACCCGCGTCTCATCTACTGCTCCATCACCGGTTTCGGACAGACCGGCCCGTATGCCGGGCGCGCGGGGTATGACTTCCTCATCCAGGGCATGGGCGGGCTGATGAGCCTCACCGGCCGGCCCGAGGGCGACGAAGGTGCCGGCCCGCAGAAAGCCGGCGTGGCCCTGGTGGACGTGATGACGGGCCTTTACGCCAGCATCGCCATCCTGGCTGCGCTGAACCACCGGCACGCCACGGGCGAAGGCCAGACCATCGACCTCGCCCTGCTTGACGTGCAGGTGGCGACGCTGGCCAACCAGGCCGCCAGCTACCTCACCACTGGGGTGGCGCCGCGCCGCATGGGCAACGCCCACCCCACCATCGTGCCGTACCAGGACTTTCCCACCGCCGATGGCGACATGATCCTGGCCGTCGGCAATGACGGGCAGTTCGCCAGGTTCTGCGCGGCCGCAGGGCATGCCGAGTGGTCGGTGGACGGGCGCTTTGCGACCAACCCGGCTCGGGTGGCGAATCGCAGCGTGCTCATCCCCTTGCTGCGCCAGGCCACGGTGATGAAGACCACAGCTGATTGGATCGCGCTGCTGGAGGGCGCCGGAGTGCCCTGCGGCCCCATCAACCGGTTGGACCAGGTGTTTGCCGACCCCCAGGTGTGCGCACGCGGTCTGCGGGTGGAGTTGGAACACCCGGCGTTCGGCAAGCTGCCGGTGGTGGCCAACCCCATCGCAATGTCTGCGACACCCGTGCAATACCGGCACGCACCACCTCGCCTGGGGCAGGACAACGACCAGGTCCTGCTCGACTGGCTGGCCTGAGGCCTCGCGCGCGCAAATCAACGGCCCCTCGGGGGCGTAAAGAACTGTGAAGTACGTGCTGTGAACCGCCTGCACGTCGCAACTCGCCAACACCAGGCCATGTGGGCCCCGCCGCGCCATGCAGAATCGCCTGCGTCCAAAGGTGAATCGCCTTGGCCACCCACCGGGTCGTGACCCCGTCGTCAACCGGTGCCTGGACCCTGGCGTTGAGCAGCGGACATTTGTCACCATTGAAGGAGAACCCCCATGAACAAGCTCATCGCTGCCCTGATCGCTTCCGTGTTCGCCGTTGGCGCTTTCGCTGCTGATGCAGCACCGGCCGCTGCCGCCGCACCGGCCGCCACTGCCGCCCCGGCCAAGCACGCTGCCAAGAAGCACCACGCCAAGAAGGCCAAGAAGGCCAAGGCCGCCAAAGCCGCCGCCATGTAATCTTCGGATTGCTTTGAACCAAGGGCTCCTTCGGGAGCCCTTCTTCATTGGCGAACGGTTTGGTTTGGTGCCCTTGCAGCCAAAGTGCACCTGGCGGCTTGATTTGCCGCATATCCATGGACCGCTGCCGCATCAAGGGTTTGCACTGGCATGAGCGACAATAGCGGGTTGTGTCTGCCCTCAAGGGCACGCCTTTGACCGATCCTTCCGACCGACCCGCAGGACCCCCGAGCATGAGTGCCTTCAACGAAGAGCGCGTGTTGAGCGTGCATCACTGGACAGAGCGCCTGTTCAGCTTCACCACCACCCGCGACACCTCGTTGCGCTTCTCCAATGGTCATTTCACGATGATTGGCCTGCGCGGTGTGAACGGCAAGCCGCTGCTGCGCGCCTATTCCATCGTCAGCCCCAACTACGAGGAGACGCTGGAGTTCCTGAGCATCAAGGTGCAGGACGGCCCGCTCACCTCCAAGCTGCAGCACATCCAGGTGGGCGACACGGTCATCGTTGGCAAGAAGCCCACCGGTACCCTGCTGATCGACTACCTGCTGCCTGGCAAGCGTTTGTACCTGCTGTCCACGGGCACGGGCATGGCACCGTTTCTCAGCATCATCCGCGACCCCGACACCTACGAGAAGTTCGAGCAGGTCATCCTGGTGCATGGCACCCGCGAGGTGAAGGAACTGGCCTACCACGAGTACCTCACCAACGAGTTGCCCAAGCACGAGTTCCTGGGTGAAATGGTGCGCAAGCAGTTTCTCTACTACCCCACCGTCACGCGCGAGCCTTACAAGCACCAGGGCCGCGTCACCACGGTGATCGAGAACGGCCAGCTCGCTGCCGACCTGGGCCTGCCGGCGCTCAACGCCGCCGAAGACCGGGTGATGATCTGCGGCAGCCCCGAGATGCTGCGCGACCTGAAGGCCATGATGGAAGTGCGTGGACTGAAGGAAGGCAACACCACCACGCCGGGCGATTTCGTCATCGAGCGCGCCTTCGTCAGCCAGTGAGCCAGCGCGAGGCCCGCTGATGCCCAGGCGAAGCCTCCTGCTGTTGGCCGCGTGGCTCGTCACGGGCTTGCCCGCCGCTGCCGCTGGTGCAGCCTCCACGGCAGCAGCCAATGTGCAAGTGCTGCCCCAGCGCTTCGCAATGCCGGAACTGGGCCGCGACCGCACGCTGCGCCTGTACCTTCCGCCCAGCTACGGCAGCGGCAACGCACGCTATCCCGTGGTCTACATGCACGATGGGCAAAACCTGTTCGACGCCGACACCGCCTACGCTGGTGAATGGGGTGTGGACGAGACGCTCAACGAGATGGCCCAGCGCCAGGGGTTCGAAGCCATCGTGGTGGGCATCGACAACGGTGGCGCGCGGCGAATGACCGAGCTCAACCCCTACGACCACCCGCGCTTTGGCAAAGGCGAAGGGGCGGCCTATCTGCAGTTTCTGGTGTCCGTCGTGAAGCCCTACATCGACAACCACTACCGCAGCCTGCCGGGCCGCGAGCACACGGCGGTGGTGGGCAGCTCCATGGGAGGGGTCATTTCCCATGCGGCCATCCTGCGTTACCCACAGGTGTTTGGACTGGCCGGCGTGCTTTCGCCGGCGTACTGGACCGCACCCGGCATGTTCGACGAGGTGCGGCTGCAGCCCTTGCCTGGGGATGCGCGGGTGTACCTGTCGATGGGCGAACTTGAAGGCCAGGAGGCCAACAGCGACGTGAGCCGCATGCAGGCTCTGATGGCCAAACAGGCCGCGGCGGTGACACTGCACCGCGTGCCCGGTGCCGAGCACAACGAGGCCGCGTGGCGCGCCGAGTTCAAGACGGTGCTGAACTGGCTGTTCAGGCTGCCGGTCACTGCGGCAAAGTGATGCCGCCCGTGGTGATGGACACCACCCCGCTGCGACTGCTGTACCAAGACGACGCCATGCTGGTGGTGGACAAGCCCGCCGGCCTGCTCTCGGTGCCTGGCCGTGGCCCCGACAAGGCCGACTGTGCCGCCACAAGGGTGCAGCAGCAGTTCGTCGACGCCCTGGTGGTGCACCGGCTGGACATGGGCACTTCGGGCCTGATGGTGTTCGCCCGTGGACCCTTGGCTCAGCGAACGTTGAGCCGCAGCTTCGAAACGCGGCAGACCGACAAGCGCTACGAAGCGCTGGTGTGGGGTCTGGTGTCAGGCGACCAAGGCCAGATCGACCTGCCGCTGATCTGCGACTGGCCCAACCGGCCCCGGCAGATGGTGAGCCATGAGGCGGGCAAGCCTTCCACCACCCGCTGGCAGGTGCTGGCTCGAGATGCCTCGAAACACCAAACCCGCATCGCGCTGCAGCCGATCACCGGCCGTTCGCACCAGTTGCGCGTGCACCTGATGGCCCTGGGCCACCCCATACTCGGCGACGAACTGTATGCCCCCCCCGAGGCCCAGGCCGCCGCACCCCGCCTGATGCTGCACGCTTGCAGCTTGGCCTTGCCCCACCCCACGTCCGGCGCCACACTGGTGGTGGACTCAGTGGTTCCGTTCTGACAAGGGAAACACACCATGCGCATCGCTGTCGACCTCGCCAAGGCCTACCGCTTGCTGAACCACGGCCCCACCGTGTTGGTGAGCGCCGAGGCTGAAGGCCGCCGCAACGTGATGGCGGCGGCCTGGGTGATGCCGGTGGATTTCAACCCGCCCAAGGTGGCCGTGGTGATCGACCGCAACACTTTCACGCGGGGGCTGATCGAACGCTCCGGACGCTTCGCACTCAGCGTGCCCTGCCGTGCGCAGGCCCGCATGGTGACGGCCCTGGGCACGCACACCGGACGCGAGATCGACAAGCTGGCCGACTTTCAGGTTTCTCTGCTGGACGAACCCGCAGCCAGCTCACCACTGGTGGGCGGCTGCGTGGCATGGCTCGATTGCGTGCGCCTGCCCGAGCCGCACAACGAGGCCACGCACGACCTGTTCCTGGGCATGGTCACGGGCGCCTGGGCCGACCGACGCGTGTTCGATGGCGGGCGCTGGCACTTCGACCAGGCCGACGAGGGCTTTCGCACCCTGCACCACGTGGCCGGCGGCCACTACCTGGCCATCGGCGACGAGGTGGACACGGGTCAGTGAGCCGGGGCCGATGCGGCCAACAGCGGCGCCCGCAGACGGCTCTCGAAATCGCGCGGTGCAACGTACTGGATCACCGTCTTGGTGCCAGCACCTTCGCCCTCGGCCGGCGGCAGCGCGATGGCCACACCCTTCACCGCGTACAGCAACTGGGTCTCGCCGGCCGGCCCGGTGTGGCGCTCTGGGTTGTCGCCAAAGCGTTGCACCACAGTGGCCTCGTCCAGTTTGGCCGACGGCAAAAAAGCCATGGCCACCAGCACGGCACGCCGGGCGGTGTCCACATCGTCGCTGGCCAGCGTGTAGCGGCGGCTGCGGCCGCCCTCGCCCACCGCGTTCTTGGGAGCGCGCTCCTTGGCGCGCTCGGCCCAGGCCGGATCGGCATCGAATGCCAGTACCAGCTTGCCGGTGATGAAGCCGGCCCGGAAGCTCTCCACATAGGCCTCCAGCGCTGGTGCCTGTCCGTTGGGCACGATCAAGCCCATATTCAAGTCTTCGGGAAAGCGCCGCTGCACATCGGCGAGCGTGGCACGCCCCAGCGCCAGGCCAAACACCTCGGCCTCGCCAGAGCCGTCGGCCCTCACCTGCCAGGGCAGGCCCGCGTCGGTGGTGCCCACCCCAGCCGGCTTCATGCTCAGCAACGACCAGGCCACAGCACCCGAGAGCACCACCACCACCACCCCCAGCGAGATCACCGAGGGCCGCTGCCACCAGGGCCGCTTCACTGCCGCCTGCGCATTTGCGGAGGCGGGCGTTGACAATTGATCATCCATGGCGGCATTGTCGCCGCCCCAGTCGCCACACCCGCCGCCGCAGGACGCCATCCATGAACCAACCCCTTACCCCCTTGACCGTCATCACCGGTTCGTCACGCGGCATGGGCGCCGCCATGGCCTTGCAATGCTTGCGCGAGGGGCACCAGGTCATCGGCATTGCGCGCCACACCAGCGACGAACTGGCCGCCGCCGACACATCTGGCCGGCTGAGCCAGTGGCAGGCCGATCTGGCGAATGCCAGCGAGGTGGCGCAGCACCTGCACGACCTGCTGCAGGGCCGCAACGAGCCGGGGTGCAGCGCACTGAACCTCGTCAACAACGCTGGCGTGATCGCACCGCTGCAGCCGCTGGAACTGGTCGGCTTCAACGACACCACCCAGGCCCTTCGCGTTGGCCTGGAAGCCGCCATGGTGCTCACCACGGCCGTGCTGGGCGCCACGCGGCATTGGGCGGTGCCGCGCCGGGTGCTCAACATCTCCTCAGGCCTGGGCCGGCGCGCCATGGCCGGCAGCGCGTCCTACTGCGCTGCCAAAGCCGGCATGGACCATTTCAGCCGCGCCGTGGCACTGGAGCAATCGGCACTGCCGAACGGCGCGCGCATCGTCTCGCTGGCGCCGGGCGTGATTGCCACCGACATGCAGGTGCAACTGCGCGGCGCCGATCCGGCCCTGTTCCCCAACCGCGAAGATTTTGTGCAATTGCACGCCCAGGGCCAGTTGCTCAGCCCGGCCGATGCCGCGGCCCGCGTGCTGGCCTGGCTGGCCCGGCCCGACTTTGGCGCTCAGCCGGTGGCCGACGTGCGCGACTGACGCGGCATTTGGCGAGGCACAAGCAGCCCCAATGTGCGGTGCGGCCGACCTCGGCGCACTGTCGCCATCCACGCCCCACCGCCACCCTTCCCACGGTGGCGGGTGCCCGGCGACCTCTGCCCTTCGCCGGCGCGAAGACATGGATCCCACCCTTGCGGGACAGACGGCAGAGTCCCGGGCTCAGCCCTGGCGCGGCTTGTCGCGGTACATGGCCGCGTCAGCATGACGCACCAGCGTGGCCACATCCTGCCCATCGCGCGGGTACATGGCCAAGCCTATGGACACCCCCACCACCACGCCCGCATCTGCGGGCAGGCTGTTCAAGGGCTGCGCCAGCACGGCCTTGAGCTTGTCAACCACGCGCAGGCCGTCGGCCTCGTCGGCGATGCCGCTGAGCAGCACCACGAACTCATCGCCCGACCAGCGCGCCACCAGATCGTCCTCTCGCAGTTGCGATTCCAGGCGCTGGGCCAGTTCGATCAGCACCTTGTCGCCCGCGTCGTGCCCGAAGCGGTCGTTGACCTCCTTGAAGCGGTCCACGTCGGCGAACAGCACCGCCGACTGTTGGGCATCGCCTGATCGGCGCTGGAGCGCCAGGCGCTCGTCGATGTGGCGCAGCATGGCCTCGCGGTTGGCCAGGCCGGTGAGCCGGTCGGTGGACAGGCGCTGCTTCATGGCGGTGAAGCTCTGCGCCAGATCGCCAATCTCATCCCGCCGCTCGATGCCCAGCGGTGCGTTGAAATCGCCCTCGCCCATCTGGCGCGCAGCCTGGCTCAGCTTCTTCAGGTCACGCGACACCACGTTCAGGCTGATCATGCCCACGCCCACCACCGCAGCCACGGCCAGCAACGCCAACACAATGGTCTGGTACAGGTTGTCGGTGATGCGGTGCAGGTAGTCAGACCGCGGCACGGCCACGGCGATGACCCAGTCCAGGCCCGCCTTGTCGCGGATGCGCGCATAGGCCACCTGCACGGCACTGCCGTCAGGCCCTTCGATCTTGCCAGCCCGGGTGCGCGATGAATCGTCACTCTGCTGCATCAGGCCCTGAACAGCCTGGTGGGTGGCCACCAGCAAGGCGTCGTCGCTGCGCGCAGCATTGAGCCGCTCGACCTTGCCGCCCTCGCCACGCGAAAGGAATGAGCCGCGCGAGGTGGCGATCAGGTTGCCGTCGGGCTCGGCCACGAAGGCAATGCCGTTCTTGCTCAGTGGCAGCGAGCGCACGAATTCGCTCAGCGATTGCAGCGACACATCCGTGGCCACCACGCCACCCAGCGCGCCACTGGCCGTGGGCACGCGGCGGGCACGCGTGGCCACCAATTCCTTGGTTCGGAAATCGATGTAGATCGAGGTCCAGGTTGCGCCAGTGGCGGTTCTGCCGGCGGCATACCAGGGCCGCTGGCGCGGGTCGAAGATCTTCTCCTCGATCACAGGCAGCGTCAGCGGGCCACGGATGCCACTGAAACGGTACAGGGTGCGCGGGCCGTCGCCCTGAATGCGCAGGCGCAGTTGGGCATCGGTCTCGGTGTCGCGCCACAGGCCAAAGAAGTGGCCCTGCTCGTCACCGTAGTAGGCGTAGTTGTTCAGTTCACGGTGCACCGAGGTGGCCTGCCAAAAGCGGGTGCGCAGGGCGTCCACCTCGTCGGCCAGGCGGGGCGGCGCGGTGATGCCGGCGGGAAAGGCCACGTCCAACACTGCGCCGGAGCCGAACACGTGCTTCTCGACCGCCTGCGCGATGCGGCCCACGGTTTCGCCCAACAATTGCTCGGACAGTGAATCAACCGCAGTGCGGCCGGCCCGGTAGGACAACAATCCCACCAGGATCGCCAGCAGCAGGACCAGCACCACATAGGGCACGGTCAACAACTGCCGCAGGCTGAGAGCGCGGAACAGCGGCATACACAACGACTCCAGTACCACGCAACAACAACCTCTCCAGGTCATTGCGCGGACGCCATCGCAGGGGGGCGTCTGTTTTTATCGGATACCGGGGAGTGTACGCGTCGGGCGGGGCCGGAGGCCCGCGCCCGCCAGGATCAGCGGCCGCCTGCGGCGCGCGCCTTGGCTTCGTCTTCACGCATGTGGTTGACGATGTAGCGGTAATAGAACACGCCCATGCCCAGCGTGAAGGCAATCACGGCAGCGCTCAACAGGCCGTAGTCGGTGGTGAAGAAATCGCGCAGTGCATGCATGGTGGGCTCCTCGTCAGGTCATGGAATGTCGCCATGAGACCGTATCGAGGCATCCGCCAACTTGAGTCAGCGCAAGGTCCGCAGCCCTGCCCTGGGGGGCATTTGATCTTGATCAGGATCTGGTTTCGCCCAGGCACACGCCCAGCCCACGGGCCGCGGCCAGCACGGCGTGGTCGGGCGGCACGTAGCGGTTGCGGCCCGCCACCTCCGAGATCGGAACGCTGGAGCAGTCACTGCCCTTGAGCGTGACCATGCGGCCAAACTCGCCACGCCGCACCAGTTGCGCCGCGTGGTAGCCGAAGCGGGTGGCCAGCACGCGGTCGAAGGGCGTGGGTGAACCGCCGCGCTGCACATGGCCCAGCAGGGTGGTGCGCACCTCGCAGCTGAGGTGCGGTTGCAGTTCGTGCTGCAGCCACTGCCCCACGCCGCCCAGGCGGATGGGGTCGGGGCTGTCGGCAATGGTCTCGCGCACTGTCAGGTCGTGGCCAATGGCGCGCGCGCCTTCGGCGATGCAGATCAGCGTGTAGCCGTCGCGGGCTTCGCGCTCCTGGCAGACGCGTGCCACCTCGGCCACGTCGAAGGGAATCTCGGGCAGCAGGATCACGTCGGCACCGCCGGCCATGCCGCCTTCGAGCGCAATCCAGCCGGCGTAGCGGCCCATGGTTTCGGCGATCATCACGCGGCCGTGGCTGCGGGCGGTGGTTTCCAGGCGGTCGAGCGCCTCAGCCACCACGGCCACGGCGCTGTCGAACCCGAAAGTGCGGTCGGTGTGCTCCAGGTCGTTGTCGATGGTCTTGGGCACGCCCACCACCGGCAGGCCGAACGGCGCGAACTTGTGGGCGATGCTCATGGTGCCGTCGCCGCCAATCACCACCAGCGCGTCCAGCCCCAGTTCGCGGGCATAGGCCACGGCCTGGGCCGAGACATCGGCACCGCCGGCGCCAAAGTAGTGGAACGGGTCGCACTTGTTGTGCGTGCCCAGAACGGTGCCACCCTGCGCCAGGATGCCCTCCACCGAGCGGGCGTCCAGCGGCCTGGCACTGCGGGTGATCAGGCCCAGGAAGCCGCGTTCGATGCCAGTGACCTTGGCGCCGCATTCGTTGATCAGGGCCAGCGTGACGGCGCGGATCACCGCGTTCAGGCCCGGGCAGTCGCCGCCGCCGGTGAGGATGCCAATGTGCATGGTTTGCGATTCCTTTTCTGGTGTTGCGGCACCCACGGGCCGCAGCGTGATTGTCAATGCACCTGAGGGCGGCGTTGCAGGACTGGCCTCAGGGCTGGCCCGGCCCCTGGAAGCCACCAGATCGGAAGGTGAGCACCAGCGTGTCACGGTGCCCCACGGTGCCCACCACCTGCGGCTGGATGGGGGTGGACTCGTGCACCACGCGCTCATCGTCCAGAAGCAGGGTGCTCCAGGGCTCACTGAGCGTGAACCGCTGCCCCTCCCGGCCCTGCGCAGCGAAGACCCGGGTCTCGGCGCCCTTGATGCCCGCTCGGGCCACCAGCGTCACGGTCACCAGGTCGACCCCGTCACGGTGGGCCCCTTCGGGTGTGGGGCGGCCAATGCCATCGGTGGTGTCGATGCGGAAAGGGTGGGCTTCCACATGCCAGCGCTGCACACCTTTGAGTGCGGAAGCCCGCGCCGCCATGGTGACCAGGAAGCGCTGCCACAGCGGCTGCGCGTTGAGTGCGGTCTCGATGGGCTCGAAATGGCGCTCGATGCCGCCGTGCAGCGCGTTGTATTCCACGGGCTGCCAGTGCGGTCGGTGGGGCATCAGGGTGACCGCGTCGCCATCGACGACGAAGCAGCCGTGGCGGCGGCGGCGGTAGCGGCCACCGTCGCGCAGGTAAAGGTCGGGCGGCAACCGATCCCAGAACGGCAGCCAGGCGTTCAGGTCGGAACAAGGCGTGCCCAGCAGTTGGCCGACGGCGTTGGCGTCCAGCACGGCAAAGCCGTCGCGGGACAGGGTGCTGTCGGCCTGGCTGGCCGGGGTCAGGGGGGGAGC
>Ga0268298_10003682_pt1 | contig 15472 bp, 12 predicted proteins | sample WWTPWeurt_MetaG_FD_194462 | JGI IMG/M metagenome (GOLD analysis project Ga0268298, IMG submission 194462) | Activated sludge microbial communities from WWTP in Nijmegen, Gelderland, Netherland - WWTP Weurt | ecosystem: Engineered > WWTP > Aerobic digester > Activated sludge | place... | reverse complement strand
GGCAGCCAGGCTCTTACGGCGCTGGTTTACTTCGACAATGGCGACTGGTTGAAGGATCTTTATAGCGGTCGTAGAAGTCGTGAGACGTTCACTTTGAAGAACGGAAACAATGTCTATGGCAATGTACGATCAATAACTCCCACCGACGTAAGTATTGAAGTCTTGCCCGGTAAAATCGAAAAGATAAGTTTGTCTGAAATCGTCTCCATTGATTCTCCCTTTGCTTACCAGGTGACAATTTCCCTCAGTCAGGTGAAATTGAGCCCCGAGACCCAGGATATGACGGCTGAGGGTGGTAGCACAGTTCTCAAGCCGGTTTCCGTGGTGGGTAGCAAAATAGCCTCTAACAAGGATGCAGTTCTGCCTCCCTCTCGTCTGCCTGGTACCGAGGGCGGTATCACTAAGGGTAAGATTGCCTCCATGGTGGCCATGGACACAGTCAACACCCTGGCACCGCTGGTGGCTATACCGCTTGTTGTACCGCTGGGAGAACGCAGCGCCATACGCCAGCTCAATGCATACCAGCAAGCTGATATTGCCAATGTGGTGTTTGATCTACCGGCCGTTCCCCAGACAATTGCTCGGTTTTAAGTTAGTGCCGGCTCAAGGCGCTGTTTCCAGCACTAGTTAATCAGCATCACCTGCCAGGCTTTGGAGGCATTCATAAACTCCTCGCCCTGGGGACTAAGTTCGCCCAGTACCGGTGTACCGGGTACTCCAAACACAATTGGTGTGACAAGGGTGCCCTCTATTTGTTGGGGGAATCTGGTTTTCTTTACTTTGAAGCCTATGGTGCCTATCACTGTTGTCTTGTAATTGTAAGGGGGGGCCCCTTTTACCACCGGTAGAATGATCGTGTCGCCGCTGGCAAGATCTTGCACGTCGTTGGCTCTAACGCCGTTGTCGAGTTGCACCGGTGTAGTGCCGAAGTTCATAGAGGGTGAATTGAAGGCCCCCCAGTCCTTGATCCAGGCAGAGTTCTTTCCTTGTTGAGAGTTCAAGTCGATGGTGAAGGTTTGTCCGTTGGGATTAGTGCCGTAACTTTCCAGGGATCTGCCCTGCTGCGGACCCTTGGACGGCGCCCAGTCGAGGGATACGGCCAGGTTGAGGGCTTGATTGGGATGGAGGGTCTTTATGTCTCTCCAGGCAGCCGCTGTGGAGGTGGTTGTGATCTCCTGTCCGTCATTCCCGAAGAGGCGGGCGAATATATTGTTGACCTTTCTGGTGGCTGTCACCGTTACGGTATACGGGCTGGCAGTGGCGTTGGTACTGACCGTCACCTTGGTGTCCGCATCGCTCAATGATACCGGCTTGCCGTCGGCGTAGTTGGCGGCTGTAACTGCCAGTGCATCCCGCCTGGCTATGTCTGCGTCGAACGATGAAGGCACGTATGGGGGATCTACCTTGACGAAGTCGCGTGCTCCGGCCAGGGCACCGGCATCGGTGGCTACCTGGAGCTGCTCCTTCACCGTTACGGCATGACTTACATCCAGCCCGAAAGCACCAAAAGCCACTGATAATCCCACTATGGAGAGCATACCGACGGCAGCCAGCGAGCCTTTCTCGTTTCGCCCGTGTGCAACGCACCTGTCGGCGTCGACTCTGTTTTTGATTTTCATTCCGCGTACTCCTGTGGAAGTTCATTCCAGGCGGCAAGTTGCCTGGGCTTGAATCTGAAACTGGGTTCCCAGATTCAAGATGTCTGGATTGGGGAAAGTTGGTCTGCCCTCTTGTCCCCCAATGTAGGTACACTTGACTGTCACCGTGGGTGGATTCGAGGCTGTATTCCAGCCGTTAGCCGGAATAGAGAACTGTGTCGGCGAGGTAACGAAATTGAGGTATGTGACCTGGCTGAACACCACCTGCGGTGCCGCTACGGTGGTTGCCGGGTCCTGGGCATAGGCTATGGCCAGCTTTCTGGCCGCCTTGGCGGCCGATGCGCTGAGAGCGTTGTAGGTGGTTATGGCGATACCGGCTTCCACTGCGGCATAACCCAGGATCAATACTGCTGGAATGATGATTACCAGAGCCGCGCCAAACTCCGCAATGGCGTAGCCGGCAACCCGATATCTACGGTTGCACGATCTCATACGTTGTCTGTCTCTCCTCAAAGTAGCGAAAAGAACAGCACGCAGCTCTGTGCAAGCACCGGGGTGGCCGGTTGCTTGTTGTTGCGATATCTGCCCGAATAAAGTAGCTTGAGAATTTTTGCCTTGGTGACATACCAAGTTGCCCGTGCAAAAATTCCCCGCCATTGGAACGTTGTACCTTAACTCTAATTTAGCAAAGCTGCTTCAAGGACGCGAGGTATTTCCTTCAATGCTGTTTACAGATTGTTATCTTTAGTGTAGCCGACAGGTGGCTGTGGCCTTGATTTTAAAAGATTTTCCCAGACCCAATGGATCGAAAGTTGGAAATGGGGCTAAAGGTGGATTTCCTACTCCAGGAATATAGTTGCAAGAGACAGTCACCGTAGGTGGTGTGGCCGTGGTTTGCCAGCTTGTGTTGTTGAACTCGAACTGTCCGTTGTCTGCAACGTAGTTTTGAATTCTGACGTTGGTCAAGACGGACTGTTGCATAGTGCCGTCCACCGCAATGCTTGGCGTGGTGCCATATTGGGTGGCCAGGGCCCGAGCGGCAAGATGGGCTCCCTGTGTCATCTTGCCTGAGATGACGCAGGCTATGCTGGCCTGTATGGTGACGAGCACAATGAGCACTATGAGTGGCACAAAGATGACCATAGTGGCCACGGTGTCCGCCACCGCCGCCGCTGAAGGCGGGCGCCTTCTTCTTCTAGCATCTGGGGTTCGCCCCTTACATGGCAGGCGCAAACCTACGCTTGCCTTCCGGATTGACGGTTGCATCACGTTAACCTCAATTGAATTCGGTGATGAATTCTGGAAAAGAGATTCTGAACTCAAAATTCTGGAAGAGAGATTCTGAACTGAAAACTCTGGAAGAGAAATTCTGGACTGAAAAATGTGCCTGAGAGATTTTCTAAATTAAATGCCTAAAGGCAAGCAATAATTTCCACATTACCGGCGGCAGGTGGATCCGGCAAGATAAGTATTACCGTCTATTGCAAGACCTTCACTATTTTTTGTCACCCAGAGCGTTCATATCTGCCTTGCCCGACTCTATATGGATGAAGCGGCTGATCGGTACGGCATATATGATGCCGTCACCCTGTTGGTGAGTGCTGACGGTGCGAGTAATTAAATCAATTATCTCTTCGACGCGGTCGTCATTTACGGCTACTTCGACCCGACTGCGGGGGCGCACATAGGCTGGTTCATCCCCGACTACTCCGGAGCCTTGAACTTCTTCCACTGTATAGCCGGTGACTTTTGCTTTCCTCAAAGCCCTGGTGAGACGGTCTACCATGAAAGGTTGAATAATCGCTGTTACGAGTTGCATTAGTGACCTTAGCTTTGTGGGATGAAACCGGAGAGTGTTTTGTCCGGAATTAGTCAATTGACTCATATTAGCTATATCCGTCCCGGATTTAAAGATACCGTCCCGTCTTTCTTGTCTTCTCCGGCTGATGAGAGACGGCAGGGACCGAGTCTTCGTAGTTTCCCCCCGGAAGACCCAGAACTGTCACAAACCGACTGAATACTGAAGGCATGAAAGGCAACCCACTGTTTCACGCGGTATAGCCGCAAAAATAGAGCCCCGTCCCCAGGTCACAGAGACCGCCTTTTCTAAACCCCACCGGAGAAGCCAAATGTCTAAGTTTGAATCCCTCGAGGGCAACGCCCCTGTCAAGTCCAGTGCCACCACCCTCTTTGATGACGCCTATAACCTGTTAAACCGCAATTCCGATCGCACCGAGCAAGTTGCCGGGGTCGCTGCCGGTGTTCTGGCAGTCGGCATTTTCGCTGCTACCAGAGGCAAGTCCGGAATGAGTACATTGCGAGAGGCCCTGGCCGTGTCTGAGGGGACTGTCGTGCAGGGCGGTAAGCAGGTGGCGGAAGAGGCGCTCTCCCGACCTGTCATGAACAGCATCAGTCATGCTGGAGCGGAAGCCGCTCTCACCAAGCCGGTTGTACAGAGTGTGGGTCAGGTTGGCACTGAAGCCGGTTTGGGTTCAGGACGCACCTTGCAAACTTCGCTGGTTCGTTTCACTGACGATGTGCGCCCGGACGTATCCAAGGACATGTTGAAGCAAGGATTAGCCCTTGCCGATAGACCTCAGTATTTCCATAAGGTTGATCTTGGTCTGCCGCTCAAAATGGATGCCGAAACCGGCAATCGCCTGCACGCCAGCCTGGTATCCCGGGATCGGGCTTCCGCCGCAGCCGTTCTTGATGATCTTTTCGGAGCTCCCTCTACCTATACGCAAATGCGTCGTCAGTTTGGTGGATAATAAGCACTTGCCTTTGCCCTAATTTATGAGGTCTGGCGTGCCGGGGCATTACTTCCAAAGTCGAGATAAATGGCTGGATCAGGCCCGGCTCCTGGGTTTTGACACGGCTCTTTTAAGCGATCCCCCCTATTGGGTGGAAGCCCTTGAGGAGCCGTTCTGTCTGGAATTGACTGTGGCGGACATCGCCCTTCTTGAGCAGGTCGGCAAGATGGTGCAGAGTCAGGTGCTGGCTCTGGTGGAGCGAGTTTGCTTCGGACCGGATAGCGAAGCCCTGATGGAGCGGTTGTCGATTCCTCCCGACTACAGAAGGGCGGTACGCTTGTCCTTTGAGCGGCACGATCCTTCGCTCTACTCGCGCTTAGACTTGGCCTTTAAGCCTGGTCAATCTTCGCCCAGGCTGCTGGAGCTGAATGCCGACACTCCCAGCTCACTTATGGAGGCGTCCGTATTACAGCTTGCCTGGCTGGCTGGCATGAAGGAGCGGCAAGCCCTATCGCCGGAAAGTGATCAGTACAACTTCTTGCAGGATGGTCTGATTGAGTTTTTTTCCGGCTTCGCAGACCGCGCCGAGAGGAGCTGGCACTTCGCTTATTATCCGGGTGCCAGGGAGGATAAAGAGACAGTCAAATATCTATGTGCCGTGGCTGGAGCTCTTGGAATAAACTCGATGCTTGTTGAATTGAATCAGCTTCGGAGTATTGACGGAACTCTGATCGATGGAGAGGGGCGGCTTGTTGAAAGACTATTCAAGCTTTATCCATGGGAATTGTTGTTCGAGGACGATAGTCGAATCAAAGCTAAGACTGGTCAATATCTCTTCTTGCCGCTGCTTGAAAGCGGCAGATTGCAGGTCTTTGAGCCGCTCTGGAAATCGGTCCTGGCCGGCAAGGCCGCACTATCCCTCCTGTATGAAATGTTTCCCGATTCTCCCTGGTTGCTTCCTACATTTTTGGAGACGTCCCTGCCCGGCGACTTTGCGCCGCCCTACGTAATCAAGCCTGTCTTCGGCCGCGAAGGAGCGGGAGTGCGAATTGTTCTCGAAAGTGGAGCGGCTCCTGCTGCAACCGCTGATGCTGCTCATTCTGTAGGCGGCAATACCGATCGGGAAGTGGCCGTGGAAGTTGCCGCCGAAGATTACAATGGACCAGGTCGAGACTTGAATATCGTGCAGCGTTATTCAGCTTTGCCGGTATTTGCAGGCTGCAGTTTGGTCTTCGGTCTCTGGCTTATGGCCGGCAAACCTTGCGGGCTTTCTGTGCGTGGTGATAAGAGCAAGATTACCGGCAGGAGCGCGCTTTTCGTACCTCATTATGTGATTTGATCAGAGCTAGTGATGTTTGAATGTTCAGCCCTGTCTCAAAGCAAGACCCTCGCCGCTGGGAATGTTAGAAATTCGAGCCGGAGTCGCAGAGATAGAGGTTCTAAATTTTTAATCGAGTATTTACAGCCAATATCCAATGCCGGTGCTCGCCCCTGGAAAGTATTGAAACTGCTGACAGGAACGGCTTGGGTAGTCATTTTGCGGAACCACTGTATTTGTAACAATAGTGATGCGAAGAAATATTGCATCTGCGTTTCGGGGCTTTTCTGCTTCTGAAACCCAGTCTGAGCCGGCATTTCCGCTGTCAAACAGATTTAAGTTTCTCCGTTACATGAGTTTAGTGATTGGCTGCCGCTCTCTCAAAAAGAGGTAGGTATCCCTCGGGTTTGGTGAGAGCGCCCGGCCCGGGCGGCCAATTACAGAGTGCCTCACTCTCACGCTCAGGCAGAGAATGTCTCACGTTTACGAGTCTTTCCGTAACTTTCCGTACGTTATCTGTGTGTGCTATTTGCTCAACCTTTGCAAGGCCATGCCTAAGAGTTTGAGACTTCCTTCTTCGGCGACAACATCACCACTTTTGAGACCGCTCACAACTTCCACAAAATCGCCAAGAATTTTACCGGTCTCTACTTTTCTTTCTGCGAAGCTCTTGTCGCTATTCCTCACGTAGACTACCGATGATTCACCAATCTGCTGAATGCACTTCGAGGGAAGGAAGAAAGCCGTGGTCCTTGCTGTTTCTATGGTGAGCGTGCCGAACATTTCCGGCTTAAGCATCCGGTCGCCGTTCTGGATCGTGGCGCGTACCGGCAAAGTGCGCGTCTCAGTTTCAATGTGGGAGTCGATAAAGTTGAGGTGCCCTGGAAATTCCTTGTTCGGATACCCTTCAACTTTGGCTTTGACCGGCTGTCCACACCTTACGGCACTAACATCTTTCTCCGGCAACTGAGCCGTTAACCAGACCTGGCTCAAATCGGCAATGATAAAGAGAGTTTTCCCGGCTGTGATGATTTCGCCTGGGTCGGCATCACGGGTCGTGATTACACCGCTGCGGGGCGCACGTATTTCAAACTGATGATGAATTTCATGAGTCTTAATTACTCTTTCAACTTCCGACCTTTCTATTCCAAAGAGCTTGAGCCTTTGTACGACGGCTTCAGTACTAGCTTCTTGCTTGTCGGAAATGGCGCGCAAGGCGGCGCGCTCTTGCTCCAGCTCGTTTTCTGCAACTTCCAAATCGGCTCGGGCTGCGATGCGCTCTTCCAGCAAGGTTTTCTTTCTTTCGTAAATCTTTTGTGCCAGTTGCATTTTAACTTGCACCTGTTTTCGCTCCGCTTCCAACTCAAGGAGTTTACTCAGCAGTTCGCTTTCAATTTGTCCTACTTCATCGGAGCGCACCAGTGCCAGCAATTTGCCCCGGGTGACTTCGTCGCCGTGTTGCACCATCACATCTTCCACTCGCCCCGGCACAAGGGAAGTTACCGGGGTGGTCATGTTGGGATTGGCCTGCACCACCGCCGGTACATTCAGCTCTACCGGTAGGGTTCGGCTTTCCACCGGCACGGTGCTCAAGTGTATTTGACTGGCCTGACTATCGCTCAATTGCAAGGGACCATTGCCGGGCTGTGAGTGACCAGTGTCTTCGGCCTTGGCCGCATCCTGCTTGTGATTTAGTTCAGCGCATCCGCCCGTAGTAAGCATTACTGCGGCTAGCAATATGAAGACCTGCACTTTGTTGTGATTTGAGTCTTTACCGAATTTACTCACTTCTGTCCATCCAATTGATTACTCGCTTACCTGGTTACTTTTGATCTGTCTATTGCTTGGCTGCTGGCTTCCAGTTCTTCAATCTAATTATCGCTTGTCTATCCAAATTCCTTAAGCAGGTTTAGAAGGCTCTCCTGATTCAGCCAGTTCCGCTGCCAGGCTGGTGCCGCTGCCGCTGCCGCCTGAATTAGTTCTCCTACCAGGGCTTGGACCGAACTTAAGATAGAGAGCCGGAAGTACATAGAGGGTTAGCAGGGTACAACTCATCAGTCCGCCTATGATCACTATGGCGAAGGGCTTTTGGGTCTGGCTGCCGATTTCATTAGAGAGAGCGGCAGGCAAAAGTCCCATGGCTGCTATTGTAGCCGTCATTAGTACGGGGCGCATGCGGGTGAGGGAACCCTGGTAAATGGCATCTTCGATTGAATAACCTTCGTGCCTCATTTCATTGACAAAGGATACAAGTAGAATGCCGTTCTTGACGGCCAATCCAAAGAGAGCGATTAAACCTACTCCTGCAGAAATTGAGAAGTAGGTACCGGTCAAATAGAGCGCGCAAACGGCTCCTATGGCAGCAAGCGGCACAACCGAGAACATGATCACCGCACCGCCAAGAGTACCGCAAGAGAGATAAAGTATTATGATGATTAGAACCAGGGTGACCGGCAGAACAATGGCTAACTGATGGGAAGCTTCTCTCTGTCTTTGAAATTCTCCGGTCCAATTAACTGTATAGCCTTCCGGCAATACCACTTCTTTTGCTACCCTGACCTGTGCTTCTTCCACTGCCGTGGCCAGGTCTCTGCCCCTGACATTGGCTCGTATGGTGGCCATGCGTGAGCCGGATTCGCGCCAGATTTGAGTGGCCCCATTCATGGTCTTGAGGGAAGCCAGCTGGCTTAAAGGCACTCTCTTGCCGCTGGGAGTGGTAACCAGTATTTCGCGCAGAGCCTCCTGGCTGGAGCGAAAAGGCGCGGCCAATCTGACCATTAGATCGAATCTTCGTTCTCCCTCGATCACCGTAGAGGCAGAGGCACCGCCGATGGCAACCTCAACCAGCTCTTTCAAGTCTTCTTCGGAAAGTCCATAGCGGGCGGTTTGAACCCTGTCAATTTCAATTACAAACTGGGGTTGTCCTAAGAGCGGGTCGACAATTACATCGACAATGCCGGGTGTCTCTCCCATGATGTGACCGACTTTGTGACCAAGATTTTCCAGCTCAGCCAGATCCGGTCCGGCGATTTTGGCTACAAGAGAGCCCTGCACGCCCGACAGCGCTTCATCAAGGGTGGTTTGAATATATTGGGTGAAGTAATAGCCGACTCCGGGAATCTGCTCCAGCTCTTTGCGCATGGAGGCAATGAGGAGCTCTTTATTCTCGTGGAACTCTGGACGCCATTCCTTTGCTGGCTTCAAATCGACATAATGCTCCTGGTCTGCAAACTTAGCCGGGTCGGTGCCGTCATCGGGACCGCCAACCTGGGACAAGACCTGCTTCACTTCGGGGTACTTGCTAAGCAGCGTGGTGCGTACTTGTCTGGCCACTTTCACTCCTTCATCCAGAGTGACCGAGCCTGGTTTGATAGTGGCGCGCAGCCAGATATTACCCTCTTCCAGGTGCGGTAGAAATTCGCTGCCAATGCCGGTGAATAGCCAGCCTGCATAGCCAATTGCTCCGCAAGCGCAGGCGATGACAATGAGGGGGTGCTTGAGTGACCACTTGAGAGTAGGCTTGTAAATGAACCGCGCTAGTGCTACTACCGGTGATACCCTTTCCTTAACCGGCTTTTTGACCAGGAAGAAGGACATCAGAACAGGTACCAGTGTTAATGCCGCTAAGCCTGCTCCAATCAGGGCTGTCACCATGGTGATGGCTAGCGGTCGGAAGAGCTTACCCTCCACGCCTGAGAACGTAAAAATCGGCAGGAATGTGGCAATAATTGTAATAATTCCGAAAACGATCGGACCACCCACTTCTCGGGCTGCTTCGCTGAGCAATATCAGCCGTTCGCCCGGTGACATGTCCTGTCCGTCCTGACTGAGCCTTCGCACAATGTTTTCGGTCATAACTACGGCGCTATCTACAAGGATGCCGAAGTCGATGGCTCCCAACGAAAGCAGGTTGGCCGGTACGCCCATCAGGCAAAGGCAAATAAAGGCAATCAGCATGCTTAGCGGGATAACTATGGCGGTTATGACGGCTGATCCCAGGTCTACTAGAAAGACGGCCAGTAAGACCACGACCAGGGTGATGCCGATGGTGACATTGGTACCCACCGTGTGCAGAGTCTGATTTATAAGTTTATCCCGGTCGTACATAGCCGAGAATTCCACACCTTTGGGCAGGTGGGAAAGGATCTCCGGCAGCCTTTCTTTGATGGATTTCAAGACCTGCGAGGGGTTCTCGCCCCGCCGCAGGAGCACAATTCCCTCCACTACGTCGTCTTCATAGTCTTTGCCGACCTGTCCTCGTCGCACCAGGGAGCCTATAGTTACGTCGGCTACGTCTGAAATACGCACCGGGGTGCCCTGTGGAGTGGCTTTGATGACCACACTTTTTATGTCTTCAATGCCGCGCACCAAGCCGAGCTGTCTTACTATCAGGGCCGAGCCGTTGTGTTCGAGGAAGCCGCCGCCGGTAGTGGCGTTGGAGCGCCCGGCGGCCTCGAAGACTTCTTTCAGTGTGACGCCGTAAGCCTTCAACCTGTATGGATCTACATTGATCTGATAGGCTTTGGTCGGACCCCCTTCGCTTACTACGCCGATTACTCCCGGCACTTGCCGGAAGAGTTTTTCCATTTCCCATTGTTCGATGGAGCGCAGCCCCATGGCTGAATAGTAGGGGCTGTGCAGGCAATATCTGTAGATTTCCCTGAGAGAGCCAACGTCAGGCTCTAGGTGGGGGGTGACGTCATCGGGCAGGTCGGCGGCATGAATCCTCTCCAGCACTTGCTGCCTTGCTAGAGTGGTGGGAGTGCTATCGGTGAAGGTAGAAATTATTACCGATAGCCCGTATAGCGAAAGTGAACGCAGGGCTATCTGCCCGGGAATACCGTTCATTTCCTTTTCCAGGGGGACGGTGATTAACTTCTCGACTTCCTCCGGACCTTTACCAGGCACCAGGCTGATCACTCGCACTTGCGGGTTGGCCAGCTCGGGATAAGCTTCAATCGGCAAAAGCTTCCATGCTGCTATGCCGGCCAGGATTACGATCAGTGAGGCGAACAAAGTCAGGTAGCGCCCTTTCAGTGCGGCATCGATAAAGGCGTTGATGATTTGCTGCATGCAGGTCCCGGTCTAAAGTTGATGAAAAGTTGCGCAATGCCAGAGAAGCGTTCGGTCTTTCAGCGGAATCACAGCCCTCGGGGGCAAAGACCACGCTTCCGTATATTGTTGCATCCAAATGTGCTTGAGTTGTGATGAAATGTCCCCTTTGCCTCCATTCACGGCACATACGGGCTCTGATTTCTGAGGCGGCAGGGCTAAAATTAAGTAGAATTAGTCCTGGTTCGGCACTGCCTACCGGTGCTGCTATTAGTATTCCAGGGGTCTGCCGCAAGCCTGTTCCAGTTCGGTATAAGCATCCTGATAAAGGCGTACGGCATCGAGATACTGTCCGCGAATGCTTATGTTGGCTTGTTGCACCTGCAAGGTAGCAGTAATGTCCGACTGTCCTACTTCGTAACTGCGCCTCGATAGGCGCGCTACTTCATAGGAATCCGCCAGTACGTGATCCTGATAAACCTTGAGCTTCTGTCTGGCTGCCAGCACATTGTTGTAGGCCGATGAGACCTGCTGGCTGATGATATTTTTCTGGCTGTCCATCTCGTACTTGAGCTGTTTGCCCACGGCCTTGAGGCGGAAGATTTCGCCCTGGTTCCAGTTTGTCAGTGGTGTCTCGATATTGAGGGAGACATAAATAGAGCTTAATTTTGGACCGGTGGGGGCATTGCCTGAAACAGAGGAGCCGAAACTGACGGCCGGATTGGGAATGACGTTACCGTAGGCGGTACGCAGGTTGGCGTCATTCAATTTGAGCCTCTGGGCAATGCTCTGCAGTTCGAGCCTTTGCTCCAGCGCCTTGCCGATGAAGACATTCAAAGGCGGCATGTCCTGGTCGAAATCAGGCAAAAGCTGGTTCTTCTGATTTTCATCCAGCTTTACTTTGGTCTGGTCCTTCAGATAAGCCGGCAGTCTGGGAATGTTTATGGGGGTCTCAGGACTGCGTCCCATAATAATGTTGAGCTGTTGCTTGGCTCGGATAACCCGCCTCTGTCCTACTTGTCTTTCCACATCGGCCTGAGAGGTGGCCAGTCTTGCCTTCAAGACATCCAGCTCAGGCACGTCGCCTGCCTGGAAGCGTTTTTCCGAAACCTGGGAGAGTTTGCTGGCCAGATCATAGAGGGAGTTGAGGGTTTCAACCGTCTCCTGAGCCACGACAGCCTCCGTGTAGGCCCGGCGCACATCGGCCCTCAATGTCCAGAGGGCGGCCATGAGGTCGGTACGGGCCTGGTCTACCAGCCGTTTAGTGGCCAGCAGGCGGAAGACCAACTTCCACGGTGGCTCCCAGCTGAAGGATGGTCCGATGCGGCGGACCTGTTCGGCATAGGGACCGCGGTCGAAGAACAAGCCGGCATTGGGTTGGGCGGCGGCTTCTGCAAAGGCCGACCTGGTAATGTTGAGCTGGGCGCGAATGGCTGCCGCTCTCGGGCTTTTCACCAGGGCTTCGTCCAGAGATTGCAGTATCGTGGTGCCGGGGCCGCTCTCCGGCCTGGGGGTGGCTTCGTTAAATTGCACCGTTCCCAGCACTTTTGTGGAGTCGTTCACGGCCGAGCTTTTGTCCGGCCCAGTTTGGCTGCCGTCGCCACGGGGGTTGGGTAGAATGAGCCCCTGGCCGGAGCCGGTGGTGACCATGCCCTGGTCGGCCGGAGCCGTCGGGGCGGGGGTCTGAGGTGAATACTTAGTTTGATCCGTCGAGGAAAAAGTATTGTTCATGGCCGGCCGCAAGACCGGATTCTGGGCCAATTTGTCCAGAAGTGAGTCGGTTGCGGGTACATACAGGTTTGAAGGCGACTTTTCGGCAGCGATGGCTGAGTGTGAGAGCACAGTCGCCATGGCGGCAGAAACTATGAGCCCAGAAGTTTTATTGAGGACTGTAGACAATGGATTCCGATTTACTAAAGCAGTCATTTATAGCTATTGCTGTTTCCGCCGGCTCAAGTATAACGGTTTCCCGTCTTACTGCTTCCTCTTATAATCTGCTAACATTGCTGCCCTTGGGTGCTTGCGCACTGCTTGAAGACCCGCCCGGCGGTACTTTTCGGTTGTCATGAAAGGTCTTGCTTGCAGGGTCCGCCGGTAAACATTGTGAAAGCCATTAGAGAATGAACAACAAGGAAAGTCGAGCATTTTTGAAAGGGGAGATGGAGTTTACTCCCCAGCGAATGATGCGCTACATCCGTTCTCGGGCTCGCCTTGCTACCAGCGAGGATATAGAAGATATATTGCAGAATGCACTGGTTCTGGTTACTCAGCACTTTGATCCCGGCCATCCCGATGCCAAGTTAGCCCTATATTGTATGGGCGCCTGCAACAAAGCTATTGCTCAGAACCTGGAGCGATATCACAAAATTTCCCTCAAGAAACGCAGTGATGCCGGTAAGGAGGCTAAGGACGCTACCCCGGAGGCAGAGGCTGAGTTAGACGGCGATGGTCTGGACGGCCGCGACGTCGGAGAGCCGTCGGTGGGACTAAACAAGACGGCCGGTATAGCTCAAAGCGCGGCGGGCCCGGCCGACTTGCGGCAGGCGGAACTGGACGGCGCCGTGGTGACTGTGAAGACGCTCTCGCCGGGAAAATCCTTCGACGAGACACCATCCACCACCAGTCAGTACCGCACCACATCTCTCGATACCATGTTTGACGAAGAGGACGGGCGTAGTGCCGATGACCTCTTCGGCGGCGATATGAATGTGCTTGCTTCTGGCGGCGGCAGCAGCGACCCAGCCGGTAGAGCATTAATTAATGATCTGGTGGAGTTGGTTCTGGCTGAACTGCCTTCCCAATTGCACCGTACCTGCTTCGTTTTGAAGTATGTGGAAGGTTATAAGCGAGAAGATTTGATTGAATGTCTAAAAATGGATGCGAAGAGTATAGATACCATCGACAAGAAAATCGTCCGAACCCTGAAGGCATTCAAAGACAAGCTAGATCAGGACGAGGCACGAATTAGATAGATTCAGGAGATGGCAATGACAACGCTAAATGACAAACTTAAACAAGTGCTCTCGATTCAGGACGAAACCGAGTGTGCCAAGTCGTTTGAGAAGTTCTGTCAAGAAAACTTCCACGACTTGCCCCTGCCCGGGGAAAATTCCATGTTTGACCGGGCTATGTGGATGGCTTCCCAGTTTCTCTCTCTTTCTAAATCCGATGAAGAGGTGGTGAAACGGGTCACCAATCGTATGGAAGCGAAGCTCCCCCGGGAAGTTTCAGCCCTGGATCAGGCGGTGGATAAAGCCGTTTTTCACCTCAAGGACCTGCTCGGTCAGGCTCGCGAAACTGCCATCGGCACCTGGCAGGACATGCTCTCGGCCTGCGCCTGGCAGCAAATGGTACCGGCCGGAGCCACCCGCGGGGTGGGCAGCCAGTTGGTATCTCTTGGTACTTTCGAAAAGGTTGAAGGTGACGTTCGCATTCAAGTGAACTTAGGCTGGATGGTCGATCAGAACAATCTGCGCCTGCTTCTGCAAGCTAAAGACAGCGAAGACAATGCCATCGCCGATGTGGAAGTGAGGGTCACGGAAAGCGATAAGGGTCTTATCTATTCTTCCAAGACCAACCAGGACGGTGCCGTCGTGGCACCGGCGGTCAAGATCAATCCCGGGCAGTATCAAATTCAGGTGTTTTGGTCCGACAAAGTGGTGGAAACACCCTTCTTCCGGGTCTAACAGCGCTCCAGCCCGAGGCCTGCTCCACTGGCGGCTTTTGGTTCCGGCAATGTAAACTTCAGGCGGCGGTTTCTTGTCCCCGCAGACCTGAAATATCTCTGAAATCTATCAGGAAGAGGCACCCACCCGGTGCCTCTTTCAGTTTCTAGGGAAGGACGAAAAACCGTTCATATTACGCAAGGTTGGCAAGAGGTTGGGAGTTTTGTGTTATTCTCTTCCCAGGTGTTGGCAATATCCAGACAGAATGAATCGAGGCGTACTTCTGGTGCGTTCATTCGGCGCTTTCATTCGATTGGCCCTATGGAAAATAAAGAAGACGAGAAGACTAAGAAGTATGGGACAGCACCTCTGACTGAGTCTGCTGCGGAGCCGGGCGACGACGACCACGCCAAGGTGGCTTTGCACTCGCCTAGGGGCGAGGACGGTGCTTTTCTCCCTGAAGCAGAAGAGTCGGAGGGGGTCTTGAGAGCTGAATATGAAGCCCTCAAGCTGGAACTCCAGAGTTTGAGGCAGAAGGAAGCGGAGCTTCTGGCCCGGCAATCCCAGGCCAAGCAGAAGTATCGCCTCGAGCACCCGCCTCAGTCTTGCGTGGCTGGTTTACACAGTCTCTCGCCCCAGCAGCGGCTCCTGCTCCTCAAGGACAGCGCCGCACAGATGGAATATGTGATGCATTCCGCTACGATTCCGGCCTTCAAAGTGTCCGAGGGCGAACGTATCGTCGAGGCCAATCAGGCCTTTTTCAATTACCTGGGCCTGGAACCGGAAGCGGTTTATGGCGGCAAGTTGACTCTCAAGCATGTGTCAACGCCGGAGTCTGTGGCGCTGGAGCGTGCGCACCTGGCTGATTTCAAAGAAACCCTGGTCACCCGTCCTTTCGAGACAGAGCGCGTCAGCAAGGATGGTTGGCTGAAACCAGTCATGACCACTTTGCGGGTGACCCGTCTTGAGCCGCTGGAATATGTGGCATTTTGGCTTGATCTCACCGAGCTCAGGTACCTGGAAGACAGTATCAAGCAGCGCAACTCCATATTCTCGGCGATTGTCGAAGAGATGCCCCATATAGTC
>Ga0268298_10003681_pt1 | contig 15475 bp, 11 predicted proteins | sample WWTPWeurt_MetaG_FD_194462 | JGI IMG/M metagenome (GOLD analysis project Ga0268298, IMG submission 194462) | Activated sludge microbial communities from WWTP in Nijmegen, Gelderland, Netherland - WWTP Weurt | ecosystem: Engineered > WWTP > Aerobic digester > Activated sludge | place... | reverse complement strand
GGTGTCCTAAAACATGGTCGACCTTTTGATCCCAAGTATATCGATGCATCCAATATTGCCTCTTGACATTCAAGACAGCATCTACCCCTGAGGTCGTTGTTATTTCATCGTCAAGTGACGCTTTTGGTGTCATGTACGAATCTCGCAATCCCCTTATGCTGATCGGTGTTTGCCGTGTCCCATTTCGCCTAAATGCGATTAGCTTTTGGACAGTCCCTGACCTTTACCCCTTCGGCTTGTGTGGATCCACCTTCAGCAGCTTGAAGCCCCACTGGACTGCCGGGCCGATCAGCAGGGCGAAGATCAGGGTGCCGATCCCGACCGGGCCTTTCAGCAGCCAGCCCACCGTCACCACCACCACTTCGATTGAGCCGCGGGCGATGCGCACACTGACCCCAAACTTGCGTTTGATCCCCAGCATCATCGTGTCGCGCGGCCCGGCCCCGGCATCCACCCCAATATAGATGGCGCTGGCGATGCCCATGACCAGGATGGCGACCAGCAGCATGCCGATGCGCACAAATAAATTCAGCCCAGACAGATCCGGGATAAACGACAGGGCCAGATCCTCCCAGGGGCCGATGCTCAGGATGTTCGCCAGGGTGCCCCAGCCCATCTGCTCGCGCAGGAGCAGCCCGCCCGAAAGCACGAAGAAGCCGGTGATCACCGTCATGGTGCCCGGTGAAATATTCAGAATTCTGGAGAGGGCCACCTCCAGCACCGGCCAGGCGCTGGTCCCCAGCCCCAGGCGGATCATCAGGGCGATCGAAAAGCCAAACAGCAAAAAACCAAATTCGATGATGAGGATGTCGCGTGGTAAGCTGCGCCAGCGGATGGGCTTCAGCATGATTTTATGAAGTTGATCAACCCGTTGGTCGATGAATCGTGGCTGGTGACCGGCCCTGGTGCGAGCAGTTCGGGCAGGATGGCCTTGGCAAGCTGCTTGCCGAGTTCCACACCCATCTGGTCGAAGGGGTTGATATCCCAGATCGCGCCCTGGGTGAAGATCTTGTGTTCGTAGAGGGCGATCAGGCTGCCCAGGATTTTGGGCGTCAGCCGCGGGTAGATGAAGGAATTGGTCGGCCGGTTGCCCTGGAAGATCTTGGCAGGCACCAGCGTTTCCAGTTCGGCCCCGCTGTAACCGGCGGCGGTCAGTTCCTGGCGGGCTTCCTTGGCAGTCTTGCCTTTCATCAGGGCCTCGGTTTGGGCCAGGAAGTTGGAAAGCAGGATGGGGTGGTGTTCGCCCAGCGGGTTCTGGCTGTGGGCGGCGGCCAGGAAATCGCACGGGATCAGCTTGGTGCCCTGGTGGATCAGCTGGTAAAAGGCGTGCTGTCCGTTGGTGCCGGGCTGGCCCCAGATCACCGGGCCGGTGCTGGCTTCAACCCATTCGCCCTGGCGGGTGACGGATTTGCCGTTGCTTTCCATATCGCCCTGCTGGAAATAGGAGGCGAAATGCACCAGGTACTGGTCGTAGGGCAAAATGGCGTGCGACTGGGCATCGAAGAAGTTGTTGTACCACACGCCCAGCAGGCCCATGATCACCGGCACATTTTGGGCGAAGGGCGTCGTCCGGAAGTGCTCGTCCACGGCATGCGCCCCGCTCAACAGCTCTTCAAAGCCATCCATGCCGATGTACAGGGCGATCGACAGCCCGATGGCCGACCAGAGCGAATAGCGCCCGCCGACCCAATCCCAAAACTCGAACATGTTCTGGGGGTCGATCCCAAATTTCGCCACGGCTTTGGTGTTGGTGGACATGGCGGCAAAGTGGCGGGCGATGGCCTGCTCGTCTTTGGCCGTTTCCAGGAACCAGGCCCGGGCCGAGTTGGCGTTGGCCATCGTTTCCTGGGTGGTGAAGGTTTTGGACGCCACCAGGAACAGAACCGTCTCGAGCTGGACCTTTTTGAGGGTTTCCACCAGGTCGGTGCTGTCCACGTTGGAAACGAAGTGCATAGTCAGGCCCTGTTGGCCGTACGGCTTGAGGGCTTCGCAGACCATCTTGGGGCCCAGATCTGAGCCGCCGATCCCGATGTTGACGATATCGGTGATCGTCTTGCCGGTGTAGCCTTTCCACTCGCCAGAGCGGACGGCTGTGGTGAAGCGGCGCATGTGCGCCAGGACCCGGTTCACCTCGGGCATCACATCCTGCCCATCCACCAGGACCGGGCGGTTGGCGCGGTTGCGCAGGGCGGTGTGCAAGACAGCCCGGTTTTCGGTGACGTTGATCTTATCGCCGCTGAACATCGCTGCAATTTTGGCGCCCAGGTTGGCCTGTTCTGCCAGGTTCAGCAGCAGGCGCAGGGTGTCCTCAGTGATCCGGTTTTTGGAGAAGTCAAACAAGATATCGTTGGCGTGGAGCGTAAAGCGCTCAAAGCGCTGTGGGTCGCCCTCAAAAAGCTGGCGCATGGTCACAGCGGAAATTTCTTTTTTGTGCTCCCCCAGGGCCTGCCAGGCGGGAGTGTGGTTAATCAGGGTCATCAGTTTGCTCCTGTGAAGGGTTGGATTCGTCAGGCCTGATTTTATCATCAACCTGCCGCCCAAGGCAGGAAGAAATCCCTGGCTCTCGGGTATATCTATAGTAATAATTTTGGGCGAAGCCCAAAATTATTACTATAGATAGCCCTTGACAAGAATAGATCTGTTTGATAATATATCTATATTGATATATAAAACAAAAGGAACTCTATGCCGCTCGAACACGCCATTCTCGCATTTATTGAATACCAGCCCACTTCAGGCTATGACCTGAAGAAATTCTTTGATGTCTCAGTCGCCCACTTCTGGTCGGCCACCCAGAGCCATATTTACAAATCCCTCGAAGGGTTGGAGCGAAAAGGCTGGGCCGAGGTGCGGGTCATTCAACAGGATGGCAAGCCCAACCGCAAAGAATATCAGATTACGGATGATGGGCGCAGCGAACTGCGCCGCTGGATGACCACCCCCTTGCCGATGGATCCCGTCCGCGAGGCGGCCCTCATCCAGATTTTCTTCTCACACTTCAGCCGAAATGAAGAGATTGTGGCTCTGATCGAAGCCCGCATGCAAGAAATTCGCGTCCGCCTGCACAACCTCCGGACCTCGGCACAGACCGCGATCAACGAAAATGCCCAGCAGATCGGCATCGAACGGGCCCGCCAGCTCTGGCAGATCACCCTCGACTACGGGATCGAGTACTACGAATTCGAACTCGCCTGGAACAAAAAGACCCTGGAGACCATTCGCAGCCTTCCGCCGCTGATGCCTCCATAAAATTAGGGTTGTTGTTTGGTGTTTTTGGGACACTGAAAACACCAAACGAACTGGCGTTCCATAGCCCTCCAAAAGCTGAAAATTTAAAATATAAACTGCCTGAAGCAAGGCAGGTGTCTTCAACACACCTTACGCACGAAAAAAGGAGATTACATGAAAGTTGGAACTGCAATCAATATTCATAAAGCATTGGTCACCCCTGTTGTCTTGGCGCTCATGTGGTTTTTTAACAACTGGTCAACCGAAGCATTTATCTATCTGGCAATCCATGGAAGCTACAGCATTCTGTGGCTGATCAAAGATTCGCTTTACCCCGATAAGCGCTTCGATGAAAAAATGCCAACCCCCATCGCCATAATCTTTGTCTTCATTCCCCTGGCTGGATATTACATTGCACCATACCTGCTCATCAGCCGCCACCTCACTCTTCCCTCGCCGCTCATCGGATTGGTGCTGGTTCTTTACATCTTCGGGATTTTCCTGCACTATGTCAGCGATGCACAAAAGTTCTACACCCTGCAAAGCAAAAAGGGATTGATCGAGGAAGGTTTGTTCAAATACACCCGCAATCCGAACTATCTTGGCGAGATCATGATTTATGCGGCGTATGCGACCATGTCCATGCACTGGCTGCCTTTCATCGTTCTCAGTGGCTGGGTCTTTGGCTTCTTCGTAAAAAACATGCTCACAAAAGACAAATCATTATCCCGTTACCCGCAGTTCGCGGACTACAAACAAAAATCTGGACTTCTGTTCCCAAAATTCTTCTAACTCACAAAAAGGAAAAAACATCATGGCACAAAAAATTCTCGTAATCGGTGCGGCTGGATTCGTCGGCGCCCCAATCGCAAAACAACTTCAAAAAGATGGCTTCTCCGTCCGGGCCCTCGTCCGCAGCGCAGACAAAGCCCGCCAAATGCTCGGCGACCAGGTTGAACTGACCGTCGGTGACTTTGGCGACAAGGCCACGCTCGAAAAAGCGCTGGCAGGTGTGGATGGTGTCAACCTCAGTGTGCCCTGGCAGTTTGAATCGACCGTCGCCCAGGCTGTCACTTCCATTCTCGCCGCCCAGGGACGCAAGCAGGTGCGCGTCACCTACATCTCTGGCACCACCGCCCTGCCCGAAAACCGCTGGTATCCGATGATCGACGAGAAGCTCAAGGCCGAGGAAGTCCTGATCAAGAGCGGCGTGGCCTACACCATTTTCCGTCCAAGCTGGTTTATGGATGCGCTGGCTTTGTTCGTGCGCGACGGCCGCGCAACCGTCTTCGGCAAACAGAAACAGCCCTATTACTTCCTTTCCCTGGCAGATTTTGCCCGCGCCGTTTCCAAAGCCTACCAAACCGAAGCGGCTGCCAATAAAACATTTGTACTCAATGGCCCCAAGGCCATGTTGATGTCGGATGCCCTCCAGCAGTACTGCGACGCTGTTCACCCTGGCATCAAGGCCGCGGGCATGCCGATCTGGCTCGGCAATCTGCTGGCGGCGATGATGAAAAGCGAAACGATGAAAGATTTTGTCAAGATGATGGCCTATTTTGAAAAGTCGCCCAAAGTCACCCCGCCGAACGGTGCGGAAGCAATCCTGGGCGCCCCGAAGACGACCCTGGAAGAATGGCTCAAGACCCAGAAACATTAATCAGTGGCGGCAGATGTGTGTTTTGCGGGCTTCGCCCGCAAAACACACACAACACACCTCATTATTGAGATGATACCAAAGGAAAACGAAAATGGAAAAATTTGATGTAGTTGTTATTGGCGCCGGCCTGGGAGGGCTCAGCGCCGCCGGTTACCTCGCCAAGGCGGGGAAGAAAGTTCTTGTGCTCGAGCATCACAGCGTCCCTGGTGGATATGCTCACGAATTTCGGCGGGGTAAGTACCGCTTCGAAGTCGCCCTGCATGCCCTGGACGGGGCTGCGCCTGGTGGTTGGGCGTATCCCCCCCTCAAGGATTTGGAAGTGTTCGATCAGGTTCACTTCCACCGCATGGATCCGTTCTACACCGTGCGTTTCCCCAGGCAGGAAATCGTGGCTCATGCCGACTTGATGATGTACGAATCCGAACTGGTAAAACACTTCCCGCACGAGCGGGCTGGGATTCACAAGATGATTGCCGACATGCTCGAAACTTACTGGCAGGTACGCCGCTTCGATACGGAAGGCCAGTTGGGTGTTCGCCCGCCTCTGGAACAAATGCCTTCGCTGTACCCCCAAATGCTGGCAGCCATGTCCATATCCCTGGAAGAATATATGGGACAGTTCATTCAGGATAAAGAACTCAAAACCGTCTTCACCACCCTGTGGGGCTATTACGGCCTGCCGCCCGAAAAACTAAATGCCGCCACCTTCATTTTTCCCTGGGTCAGTTATCACCTGATGGGCGCCTACTATCCCGAAGGCGGCAGCATGGCGATGAGCCGGGCGCTCGAAGCCACCTTTAAAAAATATGGCGGCGAGATTCGCTACAAGCAAACTGTCAACAAGATCGAGATTAAAGATGGCCGGGCGGTGGCTGTCGAGACCGAAAAAGGCTTGCGGGTCGAAGCGGATGTCATCGTCAGCAATGCCAATTCCCCCGACACCCTGCTCAAGTTTGTTGGGCGCCAGCATCTGCCCGCCGATTATGTGCGCTGCATCGAAGAAGCCAAACCGTCCATCTCAAATTTCGTACTCTACCTCGGACTGGATCGTGACCTGCAAGCCGAAGGCTGGAAGAATCACGAAATGTTTGTCATAGACAGCTACGACAGCAGCGCTCAATATCAGGCCGCCCTGGATGGCGACTTCGCCCGCACCGGGCTTTCAATCACCAACTACAACATCGCAGATCGCGGCAGTGCGCCCGAAGGCGGGACAGTCTTGAATATTTTCTCGCTCGCCGATTGGAACAGCGACAACCAATGGGGCACGGGCGGCAGCCTTGAAAACTACAGCCAGAATCCGCAGTACAACGAGATAAAAAATGCTGCGACAGAGATCATTCTTGACCGCACTGAAAAGCTCATCCCTGGCTTGCGCAAGTCCATTAAGTACATCGAGGTTGGCACGCCCATTACCAACTGGCGTTACAGCCGCAACATCGGCGGAGCGATCTACGGTTCCGAACAAACTGTGGAAAACGCATACGGCGCCCGCCTGAATGCAAAGACCCCCATCAAAAATCTTTTCCTCACGGGCGCCTGGACGTTCGGCGGCGGCATGAGCGCGGCCCTGCTTTCGGGCCGGGATACTTCCCGGATCGTGATCGGCCATCTGGATGGCACCGAAGTCGTTTTGATGACTGCGCCCAACGTGGATGATGCTCCAGCAGAAGATATCCCGCAGCCCGCCGTACCCCAGCCCGCCGCGCTCCAGCCTGCTGGACCTCAGTCCGCCCCTGTTAAACCAGCCGCTGTCAGCGTCCAAGCCTCAGCCGCAGCCGTCTTTGCTCCAGCAGTGACGCTCAAAGCCGCAGGTTCGGGCCGTGAAATGAAATTGAATGCCATCGGCAACCGCAGTGTGCTGATCTTCCACACTGCCGATACCGCCGAAGACGCCGAACGAATCAACCAGGCCGTGCGTGCGGTTGACGAATATCAATCCTGCCGCGCCGTCACCATCGCCAATGTCGTAGACTTGCATTCTGTGCCCAAATTGTTCCGCAGTTTCGCCGAAAAATCGATGCGTGAATCTTTTGAAAAGGCGAGCAAGTCCATTCCGCAGGGTCAAGACCCGCAGGATTATGTCATCATCCTGCCCGATTGGGATGGCAAAGCATCCCAAAGCTTTGGGCTCCGAGATACGAGCAAGGTTGTCGGTCTGGCCGTGTTGGATGCCCAGGGCGGTGTGATCGAAACCTATCAAGGCCGCCAACCAGAACTTAAAGCCCTGGAATTGCTTCAAAAAGGATCTTCTTAACGCCCAAAAGGGGAAATCCTGGGTGGCGCCGCCGCCCAGGATTTCCCCCTCTCGTACCAACAACCGGGGTGACCCGACACATTCAAGAAAGGACACAATAACATGCACACAAAAAAATCAGGCATCTTTGCGGGGATCATGTTGATCGGATTGGGAATTCTCGCTTTCACAAATTGGTGGTGGCCGGGCATCATGCTGGTCATCGGCACAGCCCTCGGCGTGGATAAATTCCTTCAAGGTCAGGTCAAGGAAGCCGCTGGTCTATTCCTGCTCTTCCTCGCCATTCCTGCCGCGGTATTCATCTTTACCAATTACAGCATCGCATGGACTGCCTTTGCCCCCATTTTGCTGATCGGGCTTGGCGGACTGGTCATCGGCAGATCGTTGTTGAACAGAGCCTAGAAATCAAATCAGAGTGAACATGATCACGTTTCTTACAGCACTCATAGTTGGTCTCGCTGCCGCAGGCATTTTTGCCCTGCGGCCTGTGACCGCCAAAATCACCACCGTATTTCATCAAAATTCTGTGGTGAATTTTCAAATCAAGTTTCAAGCCTTGCTCCTGGTTTTGACCGCCGTAGTTCTGGTATTGGTTAGGTTACTCAACCCTGAAAACTTCGCCCGTTTCTTTCGCCTGGGAGATGTCAGCGCTCGGATCGGCAAAATTGCCTGGCTGGGCGTCACAGGCAGCGAGACCTGGCTGGAAATCGCCACCAGCCTGGGCGTTTTCATCACGCTCGGCACCGGCCTTTTTATGTTTTTTCAATTAAGAAAAGCCGGAGTGAATTATCGCTACTTTCTCTTTAGTCTGCTGTGGGCAATTCCCTTTTCGATTACAAATGCCTTCTCCGAGGAAGCCATCTTTCGGATCGGGATTGTCTCACCGCTGTTTGGAATCTTCTCCGTTTCCATCCTCATCCTGATCTCCGGCGTGGTGTTTGGTCTCCCTCATTATTTTGGCATGCCCAGCGGGATTGTTGGCGCGCTGATGGCAGGTTTCCTTGGCTGGCTGTTGGCCATGTCCCTGGTGGAAACGCAGGGACTTTTCCTCGCCTGGGCGATTCATTTTGTGCAGGATGTGGTCATCATCACCTCCATGATTTTGATGAGTACGCGAGCCAACCCAAACTAACACCCAAAAATCAACTTCCATCTGTATGACCGGTTGCTTACCCTGCAGGGTGATGATAAGATTATCCCAGTTCGGGATAAGAGATTTTTTGGTGTTTTTGGGGTGGCGCAGCCACCCAAAAAACACCAAAAACAACCTCTTTTCGGACTGGCGTTAAAGAAGAGAAAATCTCTCATCATCATCGGAGGCTTAGAATGGTTTCAGCAATTGTCTTAATTGAATGTGAAAAAGGCTCAATCAACAAAACCGCAGAGATTTTGGCGGATGTGGACGGCATCACTGAAGTCTATTCGGTTGCCGGGCGGGTGGACCTGGTGGCTGTGATCCGGGTGGCAGATAACGAGGGCCTGGCGGAGATTGTGACCAGCAAAATGCTCACCATCCCCGGCATTACCCGCACCGAAACCCTGATCGCTTTTCGGGCTTTCTCTCGTCACGACCTGGAGCGCATGTTCTCGATCGGTCTCGAATCAGCTTAAAATAAGGGCGTCTATTTTTTTGCAAAAAAATAGACGCCCTTATTAATTACTTGTATGTGGGCATCCAGTCGCCGTGGGCGGCGATCAGGTCGTCCACCAGGTTCCAGATCTGGTCCAGCGACAGCTCGGCGGCGGTGTGTGGGTCCATCATCGCGGCGTGGTAGATGTGCTCGCGTTTGCCGGTCAGGGCGGCTTCCACGGTCAGCGCCTGAACGTTGATATTGGTCTGGATCACAGCGGCCAGCTGCGGCGGCAGGCTGCCGATATGCACCGGCTGGATCCCGTTCTTGTCCACCAGGCAGGGCACTTCCACGCAGCAGCCCTCGGGCAGGTTGTCAATCAGGCCGTTGTTGGTCACGTTGCCGTAAACGACCCGCGGTTCCCCGGTTTCCATGCTGTGAATGATGTAAACCCCATACTCATGTGAGCGGTAGGGCACCAGCTCTTCGTCACTCTCGAAATACTGGCGCATGTCTTCCCAGCCGGCGATCTGGTTTTCGCAGCGCCGGATGTACTCGTCCAGCGGGATGTTGAATTCTTCAATCAGTTCGGGCCGGTCGCGTTTGATAAACCAGGGCGTGTATTCGCTGAAGTGTTCGCTGGACTCGGTCACGAAATAGCCCAGGCGTTTGAGCATCTCATAGCGCACCAGGTTCCACTCGGGGGCTCGTTTTTCTTCCAGCACCTTGCGGATCAGCGGGTAGAGGTCCTGGCCCTGGCGCTCAAACTTCAGGTAGAACGCCATGTGGTTGATGCCTGCCGCCACATAGTTGATCTCTTCGAGCGGAATCCCAATGTCCTCTGCCAGCTGCCCGGCGGTTCCCTGCACGCTGTGGCACAGCCCGACCGTCTTGATTTTGGTGGCCCGGTTGATCGCCCAGGTGTTCATTACCATCGGGTTGACATAGTTCAGGAAAAGGGCATCCGGACAGAGCTTTTCCATATCATGGCAGATGTCCAGCAGCACCGGGATGGTGCGCAGGCCGCGCATGATCCCGCCGATACCCAGGGTGTCGGCGATGGTCTGGCGCAGGCCGTACTTTTTGGGGATCTCAAAGTCGATCACGGTGCCCGGCTTGTAGCCTGCCACCTGAATGGCACAGATCACATAATCGGCGCCGTCCAGGGCCTGCTGGCGGTCGGTGGTCGCCGTAATTTTGGGGTTGGCCTGCCAGGCCGCCGCCAGTTTGCGGGTGACGACTTCGGAAGTGCGCAGGCGCACCGGGTCGATATCCATCAGCCGGATTTCTGAATTCGCCAGCTCCGGAAAACTGAGTACGTCGCTGAGCAGGTTCTTGGCAAACACGGTGCTGCCAGCGCCAATGAGTGCAATTTTTGGCATGGGTTTTCTCCTAAAATTCCTTATTCCGAACAGATGATATTATACAATTGAACACTCGGGTTTGGGCTGAACTCGGCAGGCGGCAGCCTGCCGAGTTCAGCCCAAACCCCGCTATTGTCAGTGCCTTAATTCTGCAATACAATACCATGTAGATTGTGGGGTATGCTGTGCCTACAGACCGCACCAGACCCTGCTGCCTGTCCAATTTTTAACCTCTTTTCTTGGAAGAAGGAAGATATGAAGAAGCACATTCAGAGTATTTCACGTTTACTTGTGTTGACCCTCGTTTTTGCAGCCCTGTTTGGCATGCTCCAAATGGCGCGCGGGGCGGACAACACACCCAACCCGAAGACGGTCACCGTCGTCGGAACGGTGCAGTCCAAATTGGGCTGCCCGGGAGACTGGCAGCCGGAGTGTACCAGCAGCATGCTGACCTATGACGCCGCCAGTGATGTCTGGATCGCCACGTTTGACCTGGTCAAAGGCAATTATGAATATAAGGCTGCCATCAATGGCAACTGGACCGAAAACTACGGTGCCGATGCTGCCCAGGATGGCAAAAACCTGCCCCTGGCGATGCCCGCCGATGGCAAAGTCACCTTCGTCTACGATCACAAGACGCATGTCGTGGCCTACAGCATCAACCCGGCTGTAGCCGGGGTGATCGGCACCTTCCAGAAAGCCCTGGGCTGCGCCGAAGACAACCAGCCCCTCTGTCTGCGAGCCTGGCTGCAGGACCCCCTCGGAGCTGGCGATTATCTGTTCACCACGAACCAGATCCCGGTGGGCGACTACACCGCCCGAGTCGCCCTGAACCAGTCCAAGGATGAAATCTACGGCGCAGGCGGCGAAAAAGACGGGGCTGAAATTGCCTTTACGGTGACCAAGGCCAAGGAAATCGTCAACTTCCAGTACAGCAGCGCCACCCATACCCTGACGGTTCTGGTCGGCAAGAAGGTGGCAGCCCCGAAGCCGGTCGTGCCCAGGCCCGAATTGGTGGTTGTGCCTGGCACAATCCAGTCCAAGCTGGGCTGCGATGGCGACTGGCAGCCAGCCTGTAAGAGCACGGAACTGCTGTATGATGAGAGCGCCGACCTGTTTAAAAACAGCTTTGACCTGCCCGCCGGCAGCTATGAGTATAAAGTCGCGATTGGCGGCACCTGGGATATCAACTACGGTCAGAACGGTGTCCCCGGCGGGGCCAATATCACCCTGAACCTGGCAGAAGATACCACCGTGACCATTATTTTTGATTACAAAAATAAAACCGTCCTGGACAGCGTCAATTCCCTCTTTGTGGTATTGGCGGGCAGCTTCCAGAAAACCCTTGGCTGCAGCGAAGATTTTGCCGCCGGGTGCTTTAATACCATCATGTTGGACAGCAATGCCGATGGCGTCTATGTCTTTGTAACCTCTGACCTGACAGCCGGCGATTACGAGGCCAAAGTGGCGATCAATAACAGCTTGACCGAAGGCTATGGGGCCGACGGCGAAAAAGACGGCAAGAATATTACTTTCAACGTCCCCAGCGATTACCAGGAAATGTACTTTGGTTTTGACTCAACCTCGCACGCCCTGGTGATCAGCTCGGAAGGCGCTCCCAAGGGCGACCTGCACAAGGCCAAGGCCCACTGGCTGCTGGGCGATACCATCGCCTGGAAACCGGCCGAGGAAATTGAAGGCACGACCTTCGCCCTGTATTATTCCCCCGATGCCAGCCTGGTGATTGAACCCGGGCGGATTGTGGGCGGCCAGTCCATCCCGCTGACCTATGTCCCCGATGGGCTGGGGTCGGCGCTGATGCAGGCCCATCCCAACCTGGCGGCTTACGCTGCCTTTACCCTGGGCGCTGCCGACCTGGCCAAAGTGCCCGAGATCCTGAAGGGCCAATTTGCGGTTGCGCAGTTGGACGCCGACGGCAAAATTGTGGATGCCAGCGGCCTGCAGATTGCGGGCGTCTTGGATGACCTCTTTGCGTATGACGGTGCCCTGGGTGTGGCCTATGAAAACGGCGTGCCCACCCTGCGGGTCTGGGCGCCCACTGCACGTTCTGTGGCCCTCCATCTTTATCCTGATTCCGCCTCCACCAGCGAGCAGGTTGTGCCAATGACCGCCGATGCCGCCAGCGGTGTCTGGACGGCGGCTGGCAGCGCCGATTGGACCAACCAGTTCTATCTGTATGAAGTGGAAGTGCTGGTACCCTCCAGCGGCAAGATCGTCAAGAACCTGGTCACCGACCCCTATTCTTTCAGTCTTTCCACCAACAGCAAGCGCAGTCAGATTGTGGACATGGCCGACGCGGCTCTCAAGCCCGCCGGTTGGGATACCCTGTCCAAGCCCGCCCTGAATGCTCCCGAAGATACGGTCATCTACGAACTCCATATTCGAGATTTCAGCATCAGCGACCAGACTGTGCCCGAAGAACTGCGCGGCACTTACCTGGCCTTTACCCAGGCTGCCTCGAACGGCATGCAGCACCTCAAATCTCTGGCGGATGCCGGGCTGACCCACATCCACCTCCTGCCGGCCTTTGACATTGCCAGCGTCAACGAAGATAAGTCCACCTGGCAGACAGCCGATCCGACTGCCCTGGCAGCAATGCCGGGCGACTCGGAAGAGCAGCGGGTTGCCCTCAAGCCGTTCCGCGATACCGACGGCTTCAACTGGGGCTATGACCCGCTCCACTACACCACCCCCGAAGGCAGCTATGCCACCAACCCCGATGGCTCGACCCGCATCGTTGAATTCCGCCAGATGGTTCAGGCCCTCAATCAGACCAACCTGCGGGTGGTGATGGATGTGGTCTACAACCACACCAACGCCAGCGGGCAGAATGCCAATTCGGTGTTGGATAAGGTTGTGCCCGGTTACTATCACCGCTTGAACGCAGACGGTCTTGTAGAAACCAGCACCTGCTGCCAGAACACCGCCACCGAAAACCGTATGATGGAGAAGCTGATGATCGATTCGCTCATCGTCTGGGCGAAAGAATACAAGGTGGATGGCTTCCGCTTTGACCTGATGGGCCACCACATGCTGAGTAACATGCTCAATGTGCGCAAGGCGCTGGACGGCCTGACGCTGGAAAAAGACGGCGTAGACGGCTCCAAGATCATCCTCTACGGTGAGGGCTGGGACTTTGGTGAGGTCGCCAGCAATGCCCGCGGCCAGAACGCCCAGCAGTTGAACCTGGCTGGCAGCGGGATTGGCTCATTCAATGACCGCCTGCGCGACGCAGTCCGCGGCGGCGGGCCGTTCTCGCCGGTCTATGTCCAGGGCTTTGCCACCGGTCTGGCGGGCGCTCCCAACGGGCAGGACCCCGAAACGCGGGTCGCCCAGGAAAACCGCCTGATCCGCTACGGCGATCTGATCCGCCTGACCATGGCGGGCAACCTCAAAGACTTCCAGCTTGTGCTGGGCAACAACCGCAAGACCCCCGGCGTCAAGGTGGACTACAACGGCAAACCCGCCGGTTACACCGCCGACCCGCAGGAAAATGTGATTTATGTCTCAGCGCACGATAATGAGAGCATTTTTGATGTCATCCAGTATAAGGCGGCCCTTTCCGAAACCATTCAGGAACGAGTGCGGATGAACAACCAGGCCCTCAGTCTGGTCATGTTCTCGCAGGGCATGCCTTTCTTCCATGCCGGCGATGACCTGCTGCGCTCGAAGTCGCTGGACGGCAACTCGTACAACTCGGGCGATTGGTACAACAAGCTCGACTTTACCTACCAGACCAATAACTGGGCAGTCGGCCTGCCCGACTTCCGCACAGATCAGACCGCCCTGCTGCAGAGCCTGCTGAGCAACCCGGCCCTGGCGGTCTCTCCCGCCGATATCCAGTTTGCCCGCCAGTATTTCCTGGAGCTGCTCCAGATCCGCAAGTCTTCAACCCTCTTCCGCATGCAGACAGCCGAGTTGATCAACCAGAAGCTGAGCTTCTTGAATGTCGGCGCCAATCAGATCCCGGGTGTGGTTGTGATGCTGGTGGATGACACCGCCGGCGAGCGGATTGACCCCAACTACGCCAAACTCGTGGTGGTGGCGAACAGCCTGAACGAGCCTGTCACCTACAGCGACCCCGCCCTGCAGGGGCTGGCGCTGGTGCTGCACCCCATCCAGGCCGGTTCGGTTGACCCGCTGACCAAAGCCAGCAGCTTCGACGCTGCGGCCGGTTCTGTGACCGTTGCCGGGCGCACGACCGCTGTCTTTGTGGTCGAGCTGGCTGCCCCCATGCCCACCGCCACTCCCACCGCGGCCCCAACCGAGACCCCCAAGCCGACCGAGGCGCCAACCGCCTACCCGATCCCCGTGATGATGGAAGACCCCGGTCAACCCACCGCTTACCCGGCGTCCGAATCCGAAACTGCTGAAGGCAGCGAAGCCGGCGAAGGCTCAGAAAACAGCCTGCCCTGGCTGCCCCTGGGCATCGGCGCCGGCATCCTGGCCGCCGGCGGAGCAGCCTACCTCTTGCTCCGCAACCGTAAGAAATAAATCAATAAACAAACACCCCCCGAAAGGGGGGTGTTTGTTTATAACAGCCTCGCCCATCCCCCCAGTTCGGGTTAGTTCGAAAAGAGGTTATTTTGGGTGTTTTTTGGGTGGCGTAGCCACCCAAAAAACACCCAAAAATCTCTACGTAAGGCAATGCCTGTTTCTGATGTGAGATTTTTTCGCGCTTGGCGGCGATATTCGAGCAATTTGAAACTAATCTGGATGCAGCGATTACCCTCGGCCTTGGTGCATTGGCTCTTGAGCGGACAGTCCTGGCAGCTTTGACATTCATAATGACGACGGTCGCTTTCATAGCCGTTGTCGTATCGCCTCAATAAAGCGGGGTGTTGGGTGTTTGTTGCGGGCGATAGCCCGCAACAAACACCCCAAATTCATCTTTTCGATATGTTGGCGGCAGGGTTTTCAGACTTTAAGAAAAGCCTGCTTTTGGATGACTTCGGGATTGCGGTAGTTGTGGGTATCCTGGTAGAACGTGGTGTACTTGAGATAGTTACCCAGTTTGTGCTGCTCCAGGTAGGCATAATTCTCCTCACTGCCATAGGCGGCGTCTGCGACAACATTTTCAGGCTGGTGTGTCAATTGCTCTAGATGCGGCACCAGTGCGATCGGGTCGCTGCTGTGGTTATACACGCTAGATCCCACAATAAACTTGCCCCTCTGTTCCCAGCTGTACGTTATATGCCGGTTTCGGCCAGGCTTTTTCTGCTCCCCGATCTTCTTATTACACTGATGTCTTAGAGCGGGACTGAGATTGCTTCGTCGAAGAGTCATTGCGATGAGGACGTACTCGTCCGAAGAAGCAATCTCAGCTTTGCCACTACCGAGATTGCCACACCCGGTGAGTACACCGGGTTCGCAA
>Ga0268298_10003680_pt1 | contig 15476 bp, 8 predicted proteins | sample WWTPWeurt_MetaG_FD_194462 | JGI IMG/M metagenome (GOLD analysis project Ga0268298, IMG submission 194462) | Activated sludge microbial communities from WWTP in Nijmegen, Gelderland, Netherland - WWTP Weurt | ecosystem: Engineered > WWTP > Aerobic digester > Activated sludge | place: Netherlands... | reverse complement strand
CGAAAATGCCCAGGGTCGCGTATATAGGCAGCAAAAGAAGGGTGGCGGTGCGTCGGAAGGCGGGGCGGGCGCCCCATTTTTGAAGAAGGGCGTCGGTGTTGACGAAGGATTCCTCCAACAGGGACGGCGGTCCCCGAACCGATTCTCCCCGCCCGGACCAGATCAAATAGAGGTTGTCGCTTTTTTGGAACGCAAAACCATAAAACGTCCGCCACACATCGCCGACAACAAAGGCCGCCGCGCGCCAAAAGGCCGCCGTAAAGCCGGCCGCAAGACCCCGGGCTCGGACGATCTCCCGGACCGTTTGACGGTTAACCGCCGACCGCTCGCCGGTTTGGGCCAACAATCCCTTGGTTGAATCAAGCCCCTCCATATTGGGCCGCAGGGCGCGCACCGCCCGGCCGAAAACCCCGCCCGCCGTCGGCCCCACCGCCCGTGCGGCGATGACGAGGCCCGTCAACAACAAAGTCACTTGGCTTAAGAATTCGGTGCCGTAGACCAACACGTCGAGCATCAGTTTGGTCACGCCGGGCAGGGCGGGGGAGGCGATGAACGATTGAAAGAGCTCGGTGGCGGCGGGGAATCCAAAGGCCACCAGGCCCGCGTAGGTCGCCACCGTGACGGCCATGGGGATCCAAAACGCCCCCAACGAGAACGATCGCGTGGGCGCGGGGGGAGTGGCTTCGGCGGTGGCCGGTTCGGCGGGTGCCGGGGGCACGGTCGCCGGAGCGGGGCGGGCCAATAGGGCCTGCAGGCGCGGAACGCCGTAGACCACCGCGGCGATGGCCACAAGACCCGCCAGCGTTAACGCGACGGGCGCGGCCGCGGTGAATCCAGTGACAACAACCCCTTGGCTTGCCGCGGCGGTTCCCGTAGTCCCAATAAGAACCAATAGGGCCTTAACCGCAATCCCTCCCGTCCGCCGCGCAACGGCGGAGACCCAGGTCCCGGTGCGTCGGACCCAGGTGGAAACCAATCCGGAGACCCGTGTGGGGGCCCGCTGTGTGGCCGCGCCCACCGCTTTTACGGCGGCGTTCAGGATGTCCTGACCTTCCCGGCTGTTTTCCAAAATCGGGCGGTTCGTCGCCGTCGCGGCGGTGGAAACCAAGGCCATGACGTCCGTCAGATAAGAAGGGGCGTTGCTTCGGATGGTCTGTTGGATGCCGGCCGTGTCGGTGCGGCCCTTGATTTGGCCCAGGGTGTCGCGCATCCACTGCAAAAGACCCCGGCTTTCCACCACGCCGGGCAGGCGCTTGGCGAGATTGATCTGATCGGTTCCATCCAGTTCGCGTTCCCCGATCATAAGGGACACGCGGTCGCCCCGCTCGGCGTCGCCTTCCCGGAAGGCGAAAACGAAGTTCTCGCCCCGCGCGCGGCCGTACAAAACAATAAGGTCTTTGGCTTCCGGGATATTCAACTGGTGGGCGGAGTAAATTTCCAGGCCCATGCGGGAAGCCGGACCCTTCAGCCAGTCGCGCAACCCTTCTAAATACGCCCGGCTCCTTTCGCCCAAAGAGAGGGCGTTGGTCATGGCGACCCCCGCCGCCGCCGCGCCGATCTGCGCCGGTAGGTTGCGTTGCAAGGGGAGTTCGCTGGTGCCCCGGCCCAAATTGTTCATTTCGCGGGCTGTCGCGGCCCCGAGGGCGGCCAGGTCCCTGGAGATTTTTAAGTCTTCGGCGCGGCGGGGTTCATCGGCTTCAAAGCGCGGCTGGACAACCACATACCCCGCACCCGATTGGCGCAACACGCGGGTCAAGCCGGGGGTGTGAAAACCGCCGGCAATCAGGACCCCGCGCGATTCCCCCCGGTTTTTCAAGTCCGTCAGCGTGTTTTGAACGAGGGCGATGTCCCGATCCAGGGCCAGTTCATAGAAAGCGCGGACAGCGGGCAGGGAGTCGGCCCAGGCCAAGTCCCCCGCGGAACCCGGGGGAAGCCGGAGCGACGTTTCCAGGGCGGCCAGATAACGATCCACATCGGGCCATTCCAGGGGGCCGTCCTGCCGGAACGCCGCGTATTGGTCCGGGGACATTTCCTGTTTCCACAGAAGCCGCTCCAGGGAAACCCGTCGGTCTGTTTGAACGATCCGCCACAGGCGGTCGTTGGCGGAATAGCGGTCCAAGAGGCGGGCGCGCAATTGTTCGGCTTCCGCCATCAGTTCATCGTGCTTCAGGGTTTCCGATAGTTTCAGGTAGCCGACATAATTGCGCAGGGCCTGGGTCGGCATGTCCGAGCCTTTGCGGCGCAGTTGGTCGGCCAGGGTCAAAAATTCTTCGTAGAAACGGGCCGGGGTCAGCACCCCGCCGCGGACTTCCACGGCGCGGTCGGCGAGCCGCCGCAGGTCGTCGGGGCCGATGCGCGCGGCCATTTTGCGGACGACCAAATCCCGTTCGTCGGCGACGGCGCGCAGGTCCATCTGGCTTTCCAGCGCGGTGATCCGGTGCAGGCGGTCCAAATTGGGGTATTTTTCCCAGTGAACATCCTTGGGCGCGGCCTTTTCAAGGGCCGCCATGTATTCAATAAAGGAGTGTCGTTGGTTGGTGTAGCCGTCCACCGCCTTGTCGATGGCCAGAAGGGGCGCCGGAAAGAGACGTTGCTTAAGGGTCGCGAGCCTCGCCTGGAACCCCGCGATGGATCGGTCCGCGGCGGCCCGGGCCGCCGCGGTGTCATGCCGGGCGGCCAGGTTGCGTTTGTAAAGGTCGTTGGTCTCGGCGCCGATGAGGCGAAACGCGCCCGACGAGGCGACCACGGCGCGGTATTCCTCGCCGGTGATATCCCCCCGGCGCAAATAGGCGCGGGCCACCCTTTCTTTGATTTCGGGGTCGGGGAAGGCGGCGAGCCAGTCCACCGGGGCTTCGCCGGCGCCGCCTTCCTGAAAAACCGTGAGGGCGTCCCGGCCGTTCCAGCCGACTTTTCGTAATCCCTCCAAAATTTTTGACGCGTTGAGTTGGGCTCCGTAAAGCCCGTGAGCGTCTTGGATGTGGAGGACCAGGGGCCCCTCGGGCCGGGCCGCGGGGCGGGTTTCGACCACGGCGCCCAGAGCCGCGGGCAAGCGGTAGGCGCCCAACACCGGGTTCAAGGAATCTTTGGGCCAGGGGATGGACCGGAGTTGCCGTTGATTTTCATCGGAGAATCCGCCGGCGGCCGCGGCGCCGCGGGCGGCCTGCCGATCGGACCAGAAATTGGATTGCGCCAGGGAATCGCCGACCGTCGTAAAAATGAGGACGCCCGCCAAAACCCCGGCGGTTATTTTTTTCGGCCTGTTGGTGACCTGCGAAACGTTCATGCGTCTCCCCGCGCGGCCTTCCCTCGCATCCCGCGCCATGCCCGCGTTACAATTAAACATGGGAAGGCGGAAGGCGGCCTTAATTTCTTGTAAATCTTATGTAACAGAATAGTTGATGGACGAATGGCTTTTCTGGCAACGGGACGGCCAATTATTTTTTTGCCCATTCCCAGGCGCTGCGGTGCTCCCCGTTGGCTTGGACATAGTCCAAAAAAGCGCTGTAAAATGAATGTCGACCGATGGTGGCCGAATCGCCAACCACAACCAACAAACGTCTCGCCCGGGTCATGGCCACATTCATGCGCCGTGTGTCCGATAAAAACCCCACCTCCCCGGCGTCATTCGAGCGAACCAAGGACAAAAGAATGACCTCTTTTTCCCGCCCTTGGAACCCATCCACCGTGCCCACCTCCAGACCCGCGGGGGCGCTGCGGCGGAGCAAACGCGCCTGCGCCCCGTAGGGAGTGATCAAGGCGGCCTCCCAGGGCTCCACCCCGGCGGCGGCCAGTTCCTCCCACAACTTCCAAATCAGATCGGCCTCCCCCGTGTTCTCGCGGCTGTCCAGGAGCTCGTTCCAGGTTTCGTTGAACCCGGTGCCCGCGGTGTCGACGAACACCAGCTTGGCGCTGGTGAGGGGCGTGGGGGCGATGTCCGGGCAATCCAAGAGGCTGTGGTCCTTCACGCGGTCGTGGGCGATCAGATTACCGTCGTAAAACCGCGTCGAGGAGAAGCCCATGATCGTTTCGTTCATGCGGTACTGCACGCGCAGCAAGGTTTGAAACTCACCCGGGAGCTGTTTTTGAAGCCGCTCCATAAGGGTCACTTTCAGCCCCCGGTCCGCCGCGTCCCGGGAATACAGGGTCGGCGGCAATTGCAGGGGGTCCCCCGCGAGAACCGCTTTTTTAGCGAGGAGCAAGGGCACCCAGGAAAGGGGCTCCGTGGATTGGCTGGCTTCGTCCAAACACACCATATCGAACCGCTCGGAGGCCAACAGGGGACCGATGCCGCCGTGGGTCGCCAGGACCACCTGGGCTTTTTGAATGATGCGTTTTGAAAGGGACTTTTCCATCGCTTCCGCCTCTTTCCAGAGGGCCTTGATCTCCCGTTTCATGGCGCGATCCTCTTCGGGCGACAGGCGGTCGCGCTGGCGAAACCGTTTGAAAGCCAATCTTTCCCTGTCCTCCTCCATGATGCGAATCACCTTTTGGTCCGGGTGTTCGTCGAGCTGAGCCATCAGCGTGGCGTGGCGCAGGGATTCCAGGGTCCGGGCCGGGTGGCCGAGCCGCACCACCCGCAATCCGGCCTCCAGGAGTTTTTCCAACATGTTGTCCACCGCGATGTTGGAGGGGGCCGTGGCCAGAACCCACTGGCCCCGGTCCACCGCTTGGCGGATCAATTCGATTAACACCGTGGTTTTGCCCGTGCCCGGGGGGCCGTGGATCAAGGCCACGTCCTTGGCGCCCAGGGCGGCCCGCACCGCGTTTTGTTGAAATTCGTTCAAATCAAGGTTGTGATAGGAAAGGTCCGCCGCGGCTTCGCCCGCCGCCGGGACATGGCCCAGGAGGACGTCGCGGAGTTCCGCCAGCCGACCCGCGGCCCGGGCCGCGATGTCCAGGGCGCGGCGCATGCGTTTGTGGGTCGCGTCCGACCCCAGCAGATCGATGCGGCATTTGCCCACCGGGGGTTCACGCAATTCCTCCTTCAGGGCCACTGTCGCGCGGTATTCGTCCACGGCGTACAGGGTGCCCTCGCGGCTGAAGTTGTCGTTCACGAAAGTGACGCGGACGACGTCCCCCGCGTCCATGGCGTGAAAGGGGGCCAGGGCCTCGCCCTGGACCGGCCGGGACAGCACCAACAACGGCAACCCCCCGACCCCCACGTCCTGCCGTTCAATCACCAGCCGCGAAACGGTTTTGCCCAGCTGCTCGCGCATCTCGATGGGCCAACGGTCGAGCTCACGCTTGTTCTCTTCTTTTTCGGCGTCGCGCTCGATGTCGATGAGTTCCTGAAAATCCTTGAAGTGGGTCTTGGTGTCGTCCACGGGGTCCTTTTACGCCGGGTTCAGAAGCTCGCGGCGGCGTTTTTCGACGGAAGGGATCGGTCCCCGGGCCGCCCGGATGGCGTCCAGGAGGGCCAACCGTTTTTCGCGCCATCCGGGCGACCCCCAGGGACCAACGCGTTCCTCTTCGACAAGCAGCAGCGCGTTTTCCGGGGGCGGCACCCCCGGCAAGGCGCCCTCCGGCGCCAGGACATAAACGAGGGTTTCATTCACGAAACGTGGATCGATTTTCTCTTGGGCGGCGGCGCGGTGGACCAACCGAACGTGGCGATCCCAAAATTCACAGACCAACCCCAGCGTGGCGGGGTCCCAGACATAGGGGTTGTAGGACAACAAGCGATAGTTCGACGGCAAATTGATCAGCGCGTGGGTGATTTTTTCGCGCGCCGTCAATATGTCCCAAAGCTTTTCCGAAGTGCCCGCTTCCCGGGCCCACCGCGTGATCAACTGCTCGTTGAAAATACCGCTGGCGCGGAAAGGCACCGCGCAGGGGAATACTTTTTCATCCCCGAGGATAAGAACCCGCGTGTCCCCCGCCCCTTTTTCCTTCAGGTAATCGTACCCTTCGGCGGCCGGGCCGGGATTGAGGCCGGGGTGGGAATAATATTGGTAAGCGCGGCGGTCCTCGCCACCGGTCAAAAGGGACCAGGGGGCGTAGGCCCGGGTGGCGATGAGGACCGACACATCCAGTCCGGTCAGGGCCGAGAGAGCGACCACGGCCGTCAAACAAAATCGGACGGCCAGCCCCGCGACCCGGCCCAGGGCGTCGATGGCCTCCCCGATCAGGAACGCGTAAGCCGCCAGGCCCGATATGGCGTAGCGTGTTTGGCTGGTGAGGACAAACATCACGACGAAATAGAGCGCCGCATAGACGGCGAGGGGGCGGACGAACACCCCCCGGTTTTTCCGGCGAAGGACACCCCAGGCGACCGCCCCCAGGAGCCCCAGGGGAAACAACCCGGGAGCGGAGGCCGAACTGGGCACCGCAAACGTTAAGCGCCAGGGCGCCTTGATCAGATCCAATAAGGTCCGCGCCGCCCCCTGAGCGATGTCGGCGTTGAAAATGGCGAGTTTTTCTATCAGCAGGTCCCGCCCACCGAACACCGCGTGCAGGTACGGATAAACGGGGTTGCCCGTCAGAACCGCGTTTTTCACAAGCCAGGGCAGGAAAACCAAGAACGCCACCCCGGCCGTAATTCCCAAATCCCGGAAAGCCGCCCGGGGATTTTTCCCGACGAAAAAGCGGTGGAAGAAGAAAACGCAACCCCAGACCGCCGCGTCGATGCCGCCGGGGTATTTGGTCGAAACGGTCAATCCCAAAAACACCCCGGTGAGGACCACCCAGGCCCGCCCGGCCGCGTCCGTCAACGATATCAAACCGGCCGCCAGAGCCAAGAGGGACACGGCGGCCATGGCGACGTCCACCCCCGTGGTCCATAGGTTCATGGCCACCATGGGAACGGTGAAAAACGCGAGGGACGCCAACAACCCGGCGCGGCGGCGACCGAACCGGTCCGCCAGAGCCAAAAAAGTGCAGTGGATTTGAACGCTTGTGGCGAAATGGAGCAGTTTGGCCAGCGATTCCCCCTGCAGGGCCAGCCCGAACAGATTGATCATCTGTCGGGTCAACGGAAACTGCGCGTGGTAGGCGGGGTAATATCGAATCCCGCCCTCCAACAGATACCAACGGGGCACGCCCAGGTGGTAGACCAGCGCGTCGTAAAACACCTCCGGGACAAAACACATCACGCCGTTGAGGGCGAAGGCCGACCACAAAAGAACGCGCAACAGGCCGTCCCCCCGCGCGCCGTCCGGGCGGGCGCGCGCCTGCGTCCAGGCGTCCCGGCACAGACGACGGAGTCCGCCGACGCGCCACTGGTAAAAGGCCCAGGCCAGCGCCGACAGATAGAGCCCCCACAGGACGGCGGGGCGATACCCCTGAAGCGCCCCCACGGCGAGCAAGACGTAGGCCAAAACCCCCTGGCCCAGGCCCCACCCGAAGACGGCCTCCTCCAAGGGACTGTGCCAAGGTATTTTCCAGCGGCGCAAAAGCGAGTGGCCCAATCCCCACGCCGCGAACAGAACCCCCGCGCCCAGGACCACGGCCGAGGCCGCCGCGGGCAGGCCGCCCCAACGCGCGAAGGACACCCGGTCGATGATTTCCGAAAGGGCCAGCCCTTGAAACGAATACTTTTTAAAATGGAGTCCCAGGATCAACGCCGCCCAACCGACGGCGATCGCTCCGGCGACAACCGTCGCGCGCGGAACCGACGGCGCCGCGCGACTTATCGCGGGCGTGGAACGGCGTCCCATGGATTCCCCGGGTTTTGGTTTTTTGCCATGATTAGGACCACATCATAGAAAACGAAGGAGCGTGTTTGTGAGTGCCCCCGAAACCCCGTTGCAATTGTCGATCGTCATGCCCTGCCTCAACGAAGCCCGCACCGTGGGCCTTTGCGTGAAAAAGGCCGCGGGGTTCCTGTCGGCGCAGGGACTGCGCGGGGAGGTGATCGTCGCGGACAACGGCAGCACAGACGGTTCGCAAGACATCGCGGCGGCCGCCGGCGCCCGGGTTGTCCCGGTCGCCCGCAAAGGCTACGGCGCGGCCCTGATGGGCGGCGTCGAGGCCGCGCGGGGCGCGTGGGTCATCATGGGCGACGCCGACGACAGTTACGATTTTTCCAACTTGGGCGGGTTCCTCGAGCCGCTGCGCGCCGGGGCCGACGTTGTGATGGGCAACCGGTTCCGCGGCGGCATCGCCCCGGGCGCCATGCCGCCCCTCCACCGTTATTTCGGCACCCCGCTTCTGAGCGCGTTGAGCCGTTTTTTCTTCCGCGTGCCCGTGGGCGATGTTCAGTGCGGGCTGCGGGCCTTTCGTCGGCAGGGCGTTCTGGATTTGCGCTTGCGAACGACCGGCATGGAATGGGCCAGCGAAATGCTTCTCAAATCCGCCCTGGCCGGCCGACGGTTCGCGGAGATTCCGATAACCCTGCACAAAGACGGTCGCGGGCGGCCGCCGCATCTGCGCACCTGGCGCGACGGCTGGCGCAACCTGCGTTTTTATCTGCTTTACAGCCCGGGTTGGGTATTTTGGTTTCCGGCGTTGGTGATGGTCGCTTTCGGCGCGCTGTTGCTGGCGGCACTGGCCGGCGGCCCCCGCCAATTCCGCGGCCTGGTGTTGGACATCCACACCTACTTCTACGGCGCGGTGTTCGTCACCGCCGGGGCGCAGGCCTTTCTCTTCGGGGTGTTCGCGAAAATCTACGCGTTTCAGGAGGGTTTGATTCCATCGGAGAAATGGCTGGGGCGCGTGGGGCGCTGGCTAACGCCGGAATCGGGCCTTGCCCTGGGGCTGGTTTTGTTGGCGGCCGGGTTGACGGGCTCCGTGATCGCGGTGCTGGATTGGCGCGCGACCGGCTACGGGAACCTCGATCCGGCCCGCACGCTCCGCTTCATCATCCCGTCGGGGATGGCAATCCTGCTGGGGACCCAAACGGTGTTCACGGGGTTCTTCCTCGGTCTTTTGGCGATGCGCAAGGACCGCCCCCCTTCGGGGGACGGGTCACCGTTTCTTTAACGGCCCCCGCGGCGGCGTTTCCAAGGCGAAATCGAGCTGGCGCTTTTCGGTGTTGGCCGCCGCCAAACGCACGCGCACCTTTTGGCCCAGGCGGTAGGTTTGACCGGTGCGCCGGCCCCGCAACTGGGACCGCAATTCGTCGTAGATGTAATAATCGTCCGCCAGACCGGCCACCGGCACCAAACCTTCCACAAACACTTCCGTGGGTTGGACGAACATACCGAAACTGGTGACCCCCGTGATGACCGCGTCGAAGGTTTCCCCCACACGGCGGGTCATGAGCTGCGCCCGTTTCAAATCCAAAAACTCCCGCTCCGCCTCCACCGCCACCCGCTCGCGGGCCGACGCGTCGGCCGTCCAGGCCCCGAGCCGCGCTTTCCACACCTCTTGCCGGCCGGGGTTGAGGTCGCCGCCCAACCGTTCCTTGACGAGCCGGTGAACCAGCAAATCCGGATACCGGCGAATGGGCGATGTGAAATGCGTGTAGGCGCGGGAGGCCAATCCGAAATGCCCGGCGTTTTTGGGCGCGTAAACCGCCTGTTTGAGACTCCTCAATATCATCATGTTCACGACGGGTTCCACGGGTTTCCCCTTCACCATGGCCAACACTTTTTGGAGCGCGTCGGGCTTGCCGTCGTGCAGGCCCGTCGGCACGACCACGCCCACGGCGCGCAGGGTTTTCTCCAGGGCCTCCATTTTTGCCGGATCCGGTTTTTCGTGGACGCGGTAGAGGAACGGCGCGCTCGACATGGATTGGGCCACCGTCTCGTTCGCCAACAGCATGAATTCCTCGATCAGGCGGTGGCTTTCGCCGCGTTCGCGGCGGCGGGCGTCCACGGGCCAGCCGCGGTCGTCAACGACGATGTAGGGTTCGGGAAAATCGAAGTCCAAGGACCCGCGGGCCGCGCGGCGCTCACGGAGCGTACGGGCCAGGCGGCCCATTTCCAGGACCGCCCCGCGCACGGGCCCCGAGACGTCGATGGCGGCCTGGCCCTGCAGCAACGTCTCGATCTCTTCGTAGGTGAACCGGCGGGCGCTGCGGATCACGCTTTCGTGCAGTTCGTGGTGGACCACGCGTCCCTGCTCGTCCAAATCCATCAGGCAGGTCAGCGTCAGACGGGGCACGTGGGGCCGCAGGGAGCACAGGTTGTCGGACAAGGGGAAGGGCAGCATGGGGACCACCGCGCCGGACAGGTAGACGCTGGTGCTGCGCCGGCGGGCTTCCTCGTCCAGGGGACGGCCCTCCCGGACGTAATGGGACACGTCCGCGATGTGCACGCCCAGACGCCACCCCTGGGGCCGTTTTTCGAGGGACACGGCGTCGTCGAAATCCTTGGCGTCCGCGCCGTCGATCGTGAACACGGGGACGTCAAAAAACGAACGACGCCCCGCCCAGGCGTCCGGGGGCACGTCGTCCCCGAACGAGGCCGCTTCCCGTTCCACCTCGGAAGGAAAGACGTCGGCGATGCCGTGTTTGCGCAAAAGGAATTTGAGGTCGGCCGCGGGGTCGTCGCGACGCCCCAGGATCTCCAACAGCGTGCCGGCGGGCGCGGTGCCCGCGGCGGGCCAACGGGTGATCTTGACGACGCAGAGGTCGTCGGCGGCGGGCGCGAGCCCGTTGAGGTCCGTGACTTCCACGGGCGCGCCGTTGTCCTCCGGACGCAACAAGGGCCGTCCGGCGCCCCGGGCGGGTTGGTAGGTCCCCACGACCGTGCTGTGGGCGCGCTCAAGCACCAGCAGGATCTCCCCCTCGGGGCGCCCGCCCGCCCGCGTCACCCGCGCCCGCACGCGGTCGCCGTTCATGGCGAGGTTCAGAGAGGGCCCGGCAACGAACAGGTCCGGTCGGCCCGGGGTTTCCGAAAGCACAAAACCGAAACGGGGCTTTCGTTGCAAAACGCCCTCAACGACCGGCGCGGCGACCGCCGCGGGTCGGGAAGCGGCTTTCGCCGTGGGAGCCGTCGGACGCGGCGCGCGGGCGCCGGGCCGGGACGTCGGCGTGTTTTGTTTCGAACGGTGAAAGCGTCGGTGCTTCATTGGTCCTCCAGGCCGACGTACTCGATTTCGAGAGGCGTCGTGCCGGTGTTTTCAAAATAGTAGGCGGTGTCCGCCGGAAACGTCAAATAGTCGTAACCCAATTCCTGTTCCATCGTGCCGATGTACGCCACCCCGTTGCCCCGCACGGGGCGGACCACCAGCCGCAGTCCGTTTTCCCGTTGGGTGACCGTCCGGGCGCCCACGGGCACCGCGAACGCGCCGGACTTTTTGGCGGGGGTCTGGGTCACTTTGTCCAGAAAACGATAAAACGCCTGGACGTTGATTTCCGAGGCGAAGGCGTATTGGGCGGGGACAATCACGCGGGCGTTGGCGCGGCGGGTGCGGCGCGGGGTTCGTTCGCAGGCTTTCAAAAGCGCCGCCTCCTGGTCCTCCAGGGCCTTGGCGAGGTTCGCCCCCTCCGGCGGTGTGTTGAACATCAGAGCGCGCTCTGTTTCCCGTCCCAGGCGCTCGAACCCTTTGAGCGCGCGCCAATAAATTTGGCTTTCCGGCGTTTTGTCCCGGGCCAGGGTTTCGATCTCCTCCAAGAGCCGGTCGAACGCGCCTTGATGGGATTTCCAGCGGCGTTCGATGGCCGGCGCGGCGGCGGGCTCGAGGTCCACGGGCCGCCCCGCCGAGCGGCGGCGCCACACGTCCTGGCAGCGGCCGCGAAGGTCCGCGATGTCCCCGTTGAGGCGGGTGGGCGGGGTTCCGCCCGCGACCTGATAATTTTCATGCAAAACCGACAACCGATTTTCCGCGGTCGCTAAAACCCGCTGGTAATCGTTGGGGGCCTGGCGAACGCGTTCGACCGCCAGAACGCGGATCTCCTCGCGGTCGGCGTGGAAGGCCCGGGGGTCGCGTTGGGCGCGCAGTCCCGCGGCCGTCAACACCGCCAGGCTAAAGAGAAGGGGCCGCATACCCGAGATCGACGATGCTGCAGGCTTGAATCGCGTTAAGCCCCAATTTTCGGGCGGCGTCCACAACGGCGGGGCTTTCGGTCCCGGGATTTAAAAAAACCTCCCGGGGCTCCTTCGCGGCGATGTCGGGCAAAATCGCCAACAGTGCGCCGGGGGGAATGTAAACGGTCACCCGGTCCAGGGGTTCGGGAACATCCCGGATGGAGCGAAAAACCCGCAGACCCTCGACGATGGTTTCGCGGGGGTGGACGGGATAGACCGTGTAACCGGCTTTAAGGTGCGCGCGGACGGATTTGTTCGCGTACCGGGCGGGATCGCCGCCGGCGCCGATGACCGCAACGGTTTTGGTCTTGGGTTCGCTCATCGTTTTTTTCTTTGGACCGCTTTGATTTCCTCTTCAACCGTTTCGAAAATATTGTCCACGAACTTCTCGTAGCCGGCGGGGTTCGGGTGAATGCCGTCGGGGAGATTCATCGACGGTTGGGCCGCCACCCCCTCCAACGGGAACGGGGCCAGGGCCGCCCCGGCCGCGCGCGCGGCCCGCGGGAATATTCTCTCATAACGGGCGGTCCAACCGAAACCAAAATTCACAAAAATCCGCATGCGGCAGATGACCGCCCGGGCGCCGGCCGTCCGACAGCGGCGCGCGATGTCCGTCAAATTCGCCTCCAGGTCCTCCAACCGTTTTCCCTGGAACATGTCGTTGGAGCCCAGGCAGATCACCACCAAATCCGGCCGATCCGTGAGGCTGTAATCCAACCGGGCGCGGGCGTCGAAACTGGTGTCCCCCGATTGACCGGCGTTCGTGACGCGGACGCTGTGGCCTTTTTCTTTCAGCCGCCGTTCCAACACGGCCGGGTAGGACTGGCGATCGGGATCGAGGAGGTCCTTGCCGGCGGTGAGACTGTCCCCGAAGCAAAGGACGTGGAGGGCCGCCGGCGGCGCGGGGGGCGGCGCGGGGGGCGGCGCGGGCGGGCGGCAGGCGAAAAGGAAAAAAAGCGACGCGACGCCCAGGGCCTTATTCATAACGCAAAACCTCCATGGGGGGCGTGCGCAGGGCCGGAAGGGACACGGCGAGCGAAAAGAGTCCCAAAAACAGCGTCGCGGCCGTCAAGCCGACGAACACGGCGGCCCAGGGTGTTTGAAACGGCAGATCCATGACGCCGTGGACCACCGCCCCGGCGGCGAGTGACCCCGCGGCCAGGGCGGTGACGGAGGCGGCGGCGCCCCGCCAAAGGAACTCCACGAAAAACACGGCCGCCACGCGGGGGCCGGTGGCCCCAAGGGTGCGGTAAAGCACCGCCTCCCGGCGCCGTTCGGGCAACGCCGCGAGCAGGCTCGACACGAGCAGCAACAACCCCGCCCCGAACGCGAACACCCCGACGGCGTTCACCACCCGGGCCAACCGCCCCAGCACGCGGCCCGTCAAGCGCGTCACTTCGGTCACGTCGATGGCCGTGACGTTGGGCATGTCCCGCGCGAGCTTTTGCTGGAGCGGGGGGATCCGCTCCGGCGGCAAATGGACGCCGCCCATGTGGGTGTGGGGCGCGGCGTCGATCGCCCCCGGACGGAAATAAAAATAAAAAAACGGCTGACGCACCGTTTGATCGATCGCCCGGAGGGACACCAACGTGGCGGCGACGCGACGCCCCAGAACGCTGAATTCGATTTTGTCCCCGACGTTCAAACCGAAACGCTCATGGTGTTCGATGAACCCCGAGACCTGCGGCCCCGCCACCTCATCGTCCCACAGGGCTTTCCCCCGGACCACCGTGTCCGTGGGCAACAAATCCTCCCCGAAAGTGAGGCCGAACTCCCGGGTGATCCGGTCGCCGTCGCCGCCCCGGCGCCCCGCGATCTCCGCGACGGGCCGTCCGTTCACGGCCACCACCCGCCCGCGCACCAAGGGAAAAAGGCGGATGGGCACCCCCACAAGCGCCCGAAAAGCGTCCCGCTGCTGTTTTTGGAGGTTGATGAAAAACACGTTCGGCATTTTTTCGGGAAAGGATTTCACCAGCTGGTCCATCAGGTTCTTTTGTATCAACCCCAGCGCCAACACGGCCGCGAAAGCCAAACCGAGGGCCACGGCGGAGGCGGTTTGAAAGGCGCCCCGACGGGCCAGCCCCCGCTGGGCCAGACGCGCCGTGAGCGACGCGGGCACCGGGGCGTGGCGGAGCAGGAACAGAAACCCCTGGACGAAAGCGGTCGCCAACGCCCCGAGGGCGGCCAGGGCCGCGACATAGACCAGGGACAGACCGAGTCGGCCCGTTTGGAACCAAACCAGGAGCGCGAACACCGGCGCCGCGGCGACGGCGATCAAGACCACGCGCCGGGGGCGCGGCGCCAGGGCGGGCGGGTCCCACGCCAACACCGCGTTGGGCGAAACGTCAAAAAGGCGGGACAACGGCAACACCGCGAACAGGGCGGTCGACACACCCGCCACCAGGGCCGCCTGGAACAGGGCCGCCCCGGGAAATCCCAAGGACACATTGACGGGAATCATGTCGCCGTAGAGGGCGGTCAAAAGCAACGACACCGCCCGCCCGAGGACCAAACCGCCGACCAGGCCGAGGGCGAGCAGCAAACCGCCCCAACAGGCCCACAGGCGGAGAAGAAACCCCCGGGGCGCTCCCAGGGCCAACAGCATGCCCGTCGATCGCATCGCCGCGCCCAGCGCGGATTGCAGCGCGCTCGCCACCCCGATCCCCCCCAGGGTCAGGGTGAGAAGCGCCAAAAAGCCCAAATACAAGAGCGAGTTTTGGATGAACCGAAATACCCCGGGGTTGTCGGTGGTCCAGGTACGCACCTCGGCGCCTTCGGCGGCGGCGCGTCGGCGGGTCTCGCGGTAAAGGGTTTCCACTGAACCTCCCGCCGGGGCGTTGAGGTAAAGACGGTTGAGACTGCGGCTGCCCGGGGCCAGGAGGCCTGTGGCCTGGAGCCGCTCGAGCGCCAGAAGCACGGTCGGGGCGAATTCAAAAAAAGACGCGGGCGCGTCGGTGCGGCCGTCCAAGGTGTCGACGATCGGCAGCGGGAACCCGTTGATGAGCAACCGATCCCCGACGGCGACGTTCCACTGGGCGAGGATTTTCGGCGCCACGATCACTCCGTCTTTTAGCCGATCGGCGGTGGGGCGGCCGGACCCGGTGCGGATTTGGCCGTACAGGGGATAATCCGGCGTGATCCCCGACAGCGTCGCTTGCCCGACCCGTTCCCCCGCCCGAACCATGGACACGGCGTCAACGCTGCGCGCGGCGCGCAGCCCCGGCCAACGGCCGCGGGCCCAGGTTTCGATTTCGTCCAATAACCCCGGGGTCCCCTCCACCGTCACGTCCGCCGCCCAAAGTTCCCGGGCCTGCTGGCGGACGCCCCGCTCCACAGCGGCGGAAAACCCCGCCAATCCCAACAGCACCCCCGAACCCAGCGCGACACTCAACGCGAAGAGCGCCGCGTGGATCGGACGGTGGCGGATCTCACGCAGGGCGAACCAAAAGGGGGTCAAAGGGAGGAAAGTGCGCCGTTTTTCAGCAGCAATCGGCGGTCGGCCCGGGCCGCGATGTCGACGTCGTGGGTGACGAGCACCAGGGCGCGCCCGTCCGCTCGGGCGTT